>LNFM01002133.1_pt1 | contig 59915 bp, 43 predicted proteins | sample 596031 | NCBI WGS metagenome assembly LNFM01 (sample SAMN04254537, study PRJNA301005) | activated carbon metagenome | isolation source: dual media filters at the Ann Arbor, Michigan drinking water treatment plant | place: USA: Ann Arbor | reverse complement strand
GTAAGCGTCCGATGATCCACGTCTGGCAAGTCGCCTGATTCGCAGCGACGATCTCCTCGGCGGGGCGACTACCCGCCCGGGGAGACCTCCATGCCGCATCGCTACGCCGATCCCATCCCCTGGCGCCAGGCCTTCGACGATCAGCGTCGCAGCGGCCTCACCCAGGCCGAGTTCTGCCGACGCCACGGCCTCTCCCTACACGCCTTCCGCAAGCGCCTCTACGCCCCGTCCCCCGCACCCGGGGCCGGGCCTACCCCCACCGCCCCGGGCCCGGCCGATCGGACGCGCCTCGTCCCCGTCACCCTGGTCGCCGACCCGATCGCCCCCGAGTCCTCCCCGCCCGCCGACCCCTTGGTCCTGATCCTCGACGGCCGCCGTATCGCCATCGCCCCCGGCTTCGACGCCGACACCCTCCGACGCCTCATCGAGGCGATCGAGGGACTGGCGTGATCGGCCTGCCCGCGACCCTCCGCATCTTCGTCGCGGTCGCCCCGACGGACCTCCGCCTGGGTTATGACGGGCTCTCGCGCCTGGCTCGCGAGGTACTCGAGCAGGATCCCCTATCCGGCCATCTCTTTGTTTTCTCGAACCGCAGACGCAACCGGATCAAGATCCTCTACTGGGACCGCGACGGCCTGGCCATCTGGATGAAGCGGCTCGAAGTCGGGTGCCTGAGGTGGCCGGCGCCGGGGGCGAGTCGGGTCGAGTGGACGCCCGCCGAACTCGCCTTGACGCTCGGCGGCATCGACCTCAAGGCGACCCGCAAGCGGCCCCGGTATGCGATCGCCCCGGCCTGAAGATCTTCTCGGGTTTTCGCCAACGTAACAGCATATTTCACCGTAGCATTGGGTATGAGCGCCGACGACGCGTCACTGCCCGATGACCTGGCCACCGCCCACCTCCAGCTCCGCGAGCAGGCCGAGACCTTGCGCCGGCAGGGCTTGCTCATCGCCAAGCTCCAGCACCAACTCGAGCGGCTCCTCCGCCAGAAGTTCGGCAAGAAGGGCGAGGCCATCGACCCCGCCCAGTTGCTCCTCTTCGCCCCCGAAGTCGCCGAGCCGCCGGCACCGGGTCCGACCCCGGACGCGAAGCCGACCCCGCCGTCCCCTCGCGACGGCGGCCGCAAGCCGTTGCCGGCGAGCCTGCCCCGCAAGCGGATCGTCCACGACGTCGCCCCGGAAGACCGGGCCTGTCCCGAATGCGGCCTCGAACGCCGCAAGATCGGCGAGGAGACTCGCGAGCAACTCGAGTACGTCCCCGCCAGCCTCGTGGTCCTCGAGCATGTCCGGCCGAAATACGCCTGCAAGTGCTGCGAAGCCCACGTCGTGATCGCTCCCAGGCTCCCCGAGCCGATCGAGAAGGGGCTCCCCGGCACCGGCCTGCTGGCCCACGTCGCGGTCAGCAAGTTCGCCGACCATTTGCCGCTCTACCGGCTCGAGGGGATCTTCCAACGGGACGGCGTCGAGCTGGCCCGCTCGACGATGTGCGACTGGATGGCCACCGTCGCCGGGCTGCTCGGGCCGATCGTCGGGGCGATGACCCGGCGGGTCCTGGCCTCGAAAGTGATCGGCACCGACGACACGCCGGTGAAGGTCCAGGACCACAAGGGCAAAGGGGTCAAGACCGGCCACCTCTGGGCCTACATCGGCGATCGCGACAATCGATTCGTCGTCTATGATTACACGCCCACCTGGGGCGCCGAGGGGCCTGAGCGATTCCTGAAGGCGTACACATCGGGCTATCTCCAATCCGACGGCTATGCCGGCTACAACGGGTTGCATCGCCGAGGGCTGGTGGAAGTCGGTTGCTGGGCCCATGCCCGGCGGAAGTACCACGACTGCCGGACCAGCGACCCCGAGCGTTCGCACGCGGCGATCGCCTGGATTGGCCGGCTCTACGCCGTCGAGCGCGAGGCCCGGGAAGGATCCTGGGACGACGCCCGGCTGATGACGGCTCGCGCCGAGCGATCTCGGCCGGCCCTGGAGTCGTTCGGGTGCTGGCTCGAAGGGGAGTCGAGGAAGGTGCTGCCCAGGAGCCCGATCGGCGAGGCGATCGCCTACAGCCGGTCGAACTGGGTGGCCCTGACGCGTTACCTCGAGGCCCCGTACCTGTCGATCGACAACAACGCGACGGAGAATGCGATCCGGCCGATTGCCCTCGGGAGGAAGAACTGGTTGCACCTGGGGAGCGATCGCGGCGGCAAGACCGCGGCGACCTTGATGAGCCTGGTGCAGAGCTGCAAGATCCTGGGCAATGAACCGTTCGCCTACCTGCGAGATGTGCTCGATCGGGTGAGCACGCATCCGGCGAGTCGGATCGAAGATCTGCTGCCCGATCGGAGGGCGTGGCCGGGCCCCGCGTCCGACCGAAAAGGATAGATTAAGGCCAGGCCTCGGGTGGGTTGTCTCGGAGCGGTGAAACAAGGGGTTTGACCGCAGCGAATCCGCGGGGGTTTTTGGCCAGGGAGGGCCGCCCCATGCGCGCCGCATTTTACGCGCGAGCCTCGACGCACGACCAGCAGACCCTCGGGCTCCAGTCCGAGGCGATGACGGCTTACATCAAGAATCGTGGCTGGGTCGCCGCGAGACAAATCGAGGACGTCGGCTCGGGGTCGAAGGATCGGCCGGGGCGGGAGTCGCTCCTGATGGCGGCCCGCCGCCGCGAGATCGACGTGATCGTGGTCTGGCGTCTCGACCGCTGGGGCCGGTCGGTGTCCGACCTGATGGCGACGCTCCATGAACTGACCGGCCTCGGTGTGGGCTTCGTGTCGTTGACCGAGGCCCTCGACTTGACCACGCCATCGGGCCGAGCGATGGCGGGGATGCTGGCGATCTTCGCCGAGTTCGAGCGAGAGATCTTGCGCGAGCGGGTCCGCGCCGGGGTCGCACAGGCCCGCAAGGAAGGCCGCCCCCACGGGCGCCCGCGGACCGCGTCGCTGAAGGCCGAAGATGTCCACCGGCTCAAGGCCGGGCGGGTGAGCCACTCCGAGATCGCGCGCCGACTGGGGATCGGCAGGACTTCGGTGCGCCGAAGCCCGCCGCCGGGCCGGACGCGACGGTCCCCGGAATCATCATGGTCAGAGATCACGACGCTTTCCAGACGTACTTCACCGTACGCTTACAGTGTTCTCACACGCGGGGGGCGACCAGAGGGCCACCGGCCGCGGCGGCGTGCCAGAGGCGGGCGACCAGGCCGTCGCGGGAGAGACGCTCGGCGTTCTCGGCCGAGGTACGCTGAGACCGTTTCTCCCGGGCCGCGGCCCGTCGCTCGTGACGGCGGACGACGTCCGGACTGGAAGCGGCGTCGTAAGCGGCCGGGCGGGACGCGGCCGGACCGGGCGACGAGGGCAAGTGCTGCCGGGAGAGGTCGGCGAGGGGCGGGTCGGCGGACGGGGGTCCGGTGTGGCTCGGCGTCGGTTCCATCTGGGCGAGCGAACGCTATCAGATGACTGCGAAGGGAGACAGCCCCCCAAAAAGACCTCCCGACGGCCCCAAAATCCTATGACAACTGTCGTACTTGACGCCCCCCCCGTTCGTAGGTCATAACGCGAAGGTTATGACCTACGGTACCCGCAAACCACTGCAAGTAAGCGATTTGCGTTGTCGGAATCACCCGCATGCTCGATGCGGTCCGAATCGAGTCCGGCTTCGAGACCGCCCCGTCAGGCGAGGGAAGGGCTGGGGCCTGGCTATGGAGGAGGGGGTCCGCGTCCGCCGTGTGTGGCCGGACGAAACGGAACCTGCCCTTATGGGACGGTACGGCCTAAACCTAAAACCAGGGCTAAATGCCGGGTGCCACAGGTTCGCCTTCGCACCCCTGTGATGGCCAGGGTTGACGACACGGGTTAACCTTCGAAGCCGAGATACCCGAAGGCTAGCGATCCGGTAGCGTGCGCGAGATCATCGAGCGGACCTCCAGGGAAAACGGTGACCCTCGCCGCCTCGGGCGCTGCCAGCCATTGCAAGCGGTCAGGATTGCGGGTAGACCATCTGAAGAGACAGATGCCGAGTCGGGTCTTCGGAACCCACCAGCCGGGCCGGCGTTGGGTGCAACCAGGACTCGATAGGGCAGGATTGCCTCCCGCGAAACACCTAGTAGGTCGTAGCTCGGGCCGCCATCGCGTCGAGCTAACGGGCAGGACACGGGCGGGCCGGCGTCGGTAGGGCGGCCCCGGGCGTCCGGAGGAGTCGATTTCTCGCGGAAAGCCTGCCGAGGTGGTCATCATGGGATTCATCCCGGTCATCCTCGCCGTCGCGGCGGCCACGGCGGGGCCCGATCCCAATAAGGAAAATATCTTCGTAACATCAATTATCGGCTCCGGCGTAGTCCACCCCATCCCGGGCTCGAAAGATGCCCTGATCGTGCCGGTGTTCGACAAAGGGTTGCACCACGTCGAGGGAGAGCACCCGACCGTCAGGCCCACCCTCTTCCGCGACTGGGCCATCGACCGGCTGTGGATGCGGCCGGGGGGACGGGCCTGGGTGACCTTCAGGAGGGATGGCGTTCATCGCGTCGCCCTGCTCGTCAGCGACTCGGGCGGGTGGCGGTCCGCCGGAGAGAGACCGGCCGACGAGCTCGCCCACTTCGAGCCGTCCGACCGATACCTTTGGTGGTACCGGCCTGGGGACTGGCGGGTGACCGCCTGGGATGGCGTCAGGGCCTTCCCGGAGCAGGTGCTGCCCGGGAAAGTCCACACGCTGCAACCGACCCAGGAGGGCGAGCACGCCCTCACGGTCTGTGAGATCGAAGGGGATGAGCGTATCGCCACGGTGTTCGAGGCGACGCAGGGTCGGCGAACAAGGGAGCGGCTGCTCCCAGGCGGGACGCTCGCTCATAACCCCCGGGGCCAGGTCCCCTGGGTCGTGGTCCTCAAGGGAGATGGGGCCAGCGACCTCTTCATCCTGGATCGGTCGGGGCGGCTGATCTCCGGCGAGGTCCGCGACAAGCCCCTGGCGGTCGCAGGGACGCCGGAGCCGGGCTCGTACTGGGTTCACCGCGAGGGGGACCCACCCTTTCTGGCGCGCACCCGGGGGGAACGTCTCGTGATCGAGTACCCGGGCCAGCGGTTCCCCCTCTGGGCGCTGGACGAGTCGGGCCGGCAGCTCTGGCTCCTCGACCCGCTCGACAGGCGATTGACCCTCTACGACCCGGTCTTGGGCGGGGAGGAGGTGTTCGAGGCGACCGTCCCGGAGACCGTCGTGACGGTCGTCGCGTCGCGGGGCCGCTCGCTCTGGTTCGCGACCGCTCAGGGACGGATCGGTCACGTGAGCCCTGGGATCCGGGAGCCGATAGCGGCCGTCGAACTGGGGCCGAAAATCGACGGGATGGTCCCCATGGGCCGGCGGGCCGGCCGGTCGATCTGGCCGTTGCAGGACGATCAGACCGCGTTCATCCTCGCCCCGGACGGTGTGCGGCGTGCCACGGTCGGGGTGGACGGTATCCGGATCTCCGGCCCCTTCGGGGTCGATCTGACGCGGTCCCGGGACCTGGTCCGGGCCGGGAACGTGCACCCCGCCGGCGACCGGGTCTGGATCAACGGGTGGGATTTCATCTCGGTCGTCGGGCCCTGGCCGTCGGCCCGGGACGAGGTCGCCTTGAGCCTCGGCGGCGTCTCCATCGAGGGCTTGGGAACGACGGAGTATCCCTTGCCAATCGAGGCGACGCGCAGGGAATTTATCAGAGTCGACCTATCCATCTCGCGGTCCGGCCTTCTCGGCCCGGCCGTGCTCAAACCCAACCCCATCGTGGCCTCGTCGCAGGTGGCGTGGAAGCCCGAGGGCGTCGCCCACTTATGGCTCCTCCGGCCGCAGGGGAAGCGGTTCGAACGGCTCGGCGCGTCGCGAACAGTGGACGACATCGAGGAGTCGATATGGTGGGTCCGGAACCCGTTCCAGGAGATTTCTCCTCCTGAGGGGTCGTGGGTGCTGAGGCTGAGCTACCAGGAGAACGACGGTACGCGCTTCCAGAAGGATTATAGGCTGGTGTTGCGGCCGGGGAACTCGCCGCTCACCCGCTGGTGGTTCTCCCGGTCCGCCATCACGAGGACGATCCTCGCGTACCTTGTGACCGCGGCGGCCTTGCTGGCAGCCTCCAGATACGCGAGGGGCGGCAGCCCCCTCTTGCGGCGTTGGTTCCCGCTTGGTGCCTGGCTGGTCCCCGTTACACTGGGCGTGCTGGGGCGGATCAACGACCTGGGCGTGAACGGATACATCCTCACGGCGATGCTCGGGGGGAGCCTGATCCTTGTCATGGGGCTGGGGCTTCTTTCCCCCGAAGTCTTCCTAGAGACCTCGGAGGCGGCCCCGTTCCACTGGATCGCCCCGCTGTCGCTGCAATTCCTCGCAGTGCGGCGGCGCCTGCTCGCGCCGTACCTCGAAGCCGTCGAGAAGCGCAGCCTGGTGGAGAAGGGCTCGGCGTTCAACGAGGATTACATCTCCCTGCCCGCGGAGTTCCTCGAATCGGGTCGGAGTCGCATGCTTCCTGAGCCGGCGCGGTTCCTCGTGCAACAACTGATGACGGACGAGCACGGCCCCCGCACCAGCGCTTACATCGAGGCGCCGGGCGGCACAGGGAAGAGCGCGCTGTTCCGTGAGGTCATGCGGGTCGCGGCCGTGATAATGCGGAGGGACCTGGGCCGGATCCCGGTCTGGTGTCGTGCGGAGGGCGCCACGTCGATCCCGGAGATGGCCCGCAACGAACTCCAGGGTTTCCTCCCGCCATCCCTAGTCGACAGCCTCATCCGGGCGGGCAGCATCGTCATTTGCATCGACGGTTACTCGAACGTGACCCCATCAGCCATCGAGCAGTTTCTGATCAACCCCTCCTGGGGCTCCCCGCTACTGTTCTTCTCCCGGCCGAAGGGCGAGTACCGGGGCGCGGCCGCCGTCGCCGGCGGCGACCTCATCACGCTTCGGCTCAATGGCCTGACGAACCAGAACCTAAAACAATTCGTGGAGAATTATAGTCGCGAAGCCGCGATATCGACGATCCCGCCGAAAGTCGCTGATGCCTGTAAGGGCCGGAGGGGCTACTACTCGCCCCTCCTCGTCCGGCTCGCCCTCCTCGGGGGACTGCGCGACGCCGACCGCCTCGCGGACATCTACCACACGTCCCTTTGCCGTCTGCTGTCACAGAGGGCCATCTCGCCCGACCCGATTCCAGTGATCAAGAAGGCGTCCGAATTCTGTAAGAATACTTATTGGAAGACCGGCGTCCGCTCAGTGTCTTCGCAATCCTTCGAGGACCGAGATCTTCTGAGGCAGCTCGAGGAATCTAACATCCTGCTGCCGGAGGGGAGCCCGCTAGGTGGAGCCCCCGCGCTGACGTATCGGTTCTTTCACGATAATATTCAGACGTACCTCACCGCCTACGCGCTCGGGGCCGAGCCGGACGGCTGGGGGAAGTCACTTCTACGTGCGGCGGGCGACCCGCTCTTCAGCGAGATCGATTCGGAGAGTAACGAGTCGAGCCTCTTCAACTTGTGTATCCAGACCTTCATCCCGGCGGACATGCTCCTGTCGGTCCTGGTACGGGAGCTACAGGCCTGGTCCCGGCACCACTTCAAGGTCCTGTCCCTCGCCGACGTGACGCTGAACGAGCCGAAGGGACCGAAGTCGCGGAGGAAGCGGCAACAGGCTGAGGAAGGACTGCGGGAACGGCCGGTGGGAGTCATCCTAGACGACACGGTCGAACGCCTCCGGAAGCGGGGGGATCTGATGGGGCTGGCACATCTCTTTCGCAATCTAGCGAAACGTCACTACACCGTTCTCACGTCCCCGCCGGAGGCGGCGCATGAGTGATCATTTGGCCCGGATCCTCGTCTTCGGCCTCACCGTCTCCTGGATACTGGCCAGCCCGGGACCCTGCCCGGCCGCCGACCCTCCCGTCGTGGCGTACGGTTACGCGACCCCGGGGTTAAGCCAGGAGAACGAGGAAGCCTTCTTGGTTGGGTTCCGCATCGGGCTCGACAGCACCGGGGCGAGAGCCAACGTCGTCGTAGACCTGGCGGTGACAGACGATCCCTTCGACACCGTACGGGTCGCGCGAAGGCTTCTGGATCGGAACCCGGTCGTCCTTGTCGGATTTCCGACGAGCCGAGAGGCCCTGCTCGCCTTCCCTGAGGCGAAGCGGAGAGGCGTGGTCAGCATCTTCCCAGCGGCCGGGCACACAGAACTCGGCCGCCAGGGGCCTCTCGTGTACTCCACGGGGGATACGATGGAGGCCTCGGTGCGGGCTACACTTGAGCTGATTCGGACCCAGTTTGGGGGGGAGAACGGGCTAATCCTCGTGCATCCCAGCAACCCGATTTCGCGGGACGGAGCTGCTATATTCCGCCAGCAGCTCGGCGGTGACTTCCGGGATGTCGCCGCTACGATCCTAGAGGTGAACGCTGGCGGCGAACTGCCGGCCTCGGCTCTCGAGGACATGAAACGGGGAACTCGCTCTTATGTTGTTATCACGTTCTACCCAAGCGAATCCGGGCTATTGCTCCGCCAGATGGCCGAGAATCAACTGGAACTGCCGATTGTGGCTGTCAGCTCTTGGACGACCGGTGACATCACATTGCTGAGGAGGATGCTCGTCGCCCGGACCAGTCCCACGTATTCGGTCGCGGTCTGGGTCAAGGGGATGGAGCCGGCTCGCGGCATGGAGGCGCAGGTCGCCGATAGTATATACGGAATACCAATGTCATCATACGTCGCCTACGGATACGACGCCGGGGTCGTCGTCGGTACGGTCATCAACCGGATGGGAGACCGGGCGGGGCCGTCGGCGTTCGCCGACGCCTTCCACGAGAGCCTCTGCTTTGACGGCTGCTTCACCGGACGGCTCTGCTTCCCACCGAACGGCGGCCAGGCGGCCCGTCCCTCGCGGTTCGTAAAGTTTGAGCCTAAGGCCGGCTGGGTCGAGTTTTGCACGGAACCAGAGGCTAAGTAAGCCCATCTTCGTCTGTCAGGGGCGGATCAGACCTTGGAACCGGTCGTCGGGATCGTAGCGGCGCTTCAACCTCCGGAGACGCTCGAGGTGCTCGCCGAAATACGCGCGGCACCGGCTCGCGGGGTCGAGATCCGGATCGGTGGAATCATAGTAGCTCTGGAACCCCATCCCCGACAGGTGGGGCCGCATTCGGTCCTGGAATTCGCGGAGCCAGTCGCCCGAAGCCTTGGCGTCGTCATCCTCCCACAGCGCGATCGCACTCCAGAGGAAACTCTGATTGCGGTGATAGAACGCCGTGTCATCGAGCGGAACTCGGTTGATCGCCCCGCGGAAAGGTTCCAGATTGACCCGCCCGAGCCGGTTCGGGTTCTTGCCGAACATGTCGACGATCACCTCGGCCCTCGCTCCGTCCAGCGAACCCGACAGGAATCCATTCCGCCAGCCGTAGCTCGGGCTCTGTGAGATGTGGGATCCGTAGAGCTGCTGGAATTCCAGGTAACGCCTGGGCCTAACATCCTCGCGGGCTGGCTTCGCCCAGGAGCGAACCTCACGCCAGACCCTCTCCGCGAGGCCCGGCTCTCCCATATGGAGGCCAATGAGGTGGACGACGGGGCTGCCATCGGGGGCGAATCGCAACGCGAGGGCAGCCGACCAATCGTCCGATGCCTCGGACATCAGGGCGGCATATCTCCGGATAACCCCGTGGGCGTCGTGGTACGCCCAGGTGACGATTCCGCCGGTCATCATCTCGGGGAGGTCGTGGAGCGTCACGGTGAACTGACTGACGATGCCGAAGTTACCGGCGCCGCCCCCCCGGATCGCCCAGAACAGGTCGTCCTGCTTACCGTCACCGAGGCTGAGCGTCCGGCCGTCGGCGGTAACGAGGTCGGCCGCGAGGAGGTTATCGCACGCGAGGCCGCAGCGCTGGCTCAGGAGGCTCAGGCCCCCCCCCAGGGTATACCCGGCGGCGCCCACCAACGGGCAAAGCCCCGTGACCGCAACCCAACCCTGCGCGTTCGCCGCGTTATCGAGGTGCAGCAGAAGGGCCCCCCCTTGCACGATGGCCCTGCCCTGTTGCGCGTCGACCGCGACGGCATTCATTGGACGCAGGTCGATCAGGATGCCCTCGTCGTTGACGGCGGAGAGCCCCCCCCCGTGCCCACCCCCCCGGACCGAGACCGAGACTCGCTCCTGCGACGCGAACGACAGCACCCGCTTGATCTCGTCAACTCCAGTCACGCGAGCGACGATCGAGGGACGCCGGTCGATGGCCCTATTGAATACCTGTCTGGAAAAATCGTAATCGGGGTTGCCGGGCAGCGCCAGCCTGACACCCAGGGCCGGCCGTAGTACCGCCTCGGCCCGTTCCCGGAGGCGGGCCGCATCACCGCCCGATTCCTTTCCATAAACTTTCCTCATCTCAATTTGAACATCCAGAGTCCTGGTGATCCAAATCCTCGAACCCGGTCGTCCCCGAACCCGCGGTGGTCGCGCCTACGTCCGATCGTCGACTCTCGGCCCGCCGGGATGGTGGAAATCCCGTGAACGAGGTGCGAGACGGGCCGGCGTGATGGCCTGCTCTCAAAGTAGCCCGGCGAACCGACGGGTGCTACCCCCTCGATCCTCCGCATCAGCGGATGGGCCTGGCGATGGCCCGCCCTAGAGTGGGGGTATGCCACGTACGCGAGAATCGAATGCCAAGACGAGCACGACTTGCCGCAGGCGGCAGGGAGAACCGGGGATGCCGAGGTAATTGAGTCCGGCCCTGCTCCACGTTAGATTGAACGCATGGGTCTCCGGCGTGTTCCTACGATCCGATGCCGTCCACCGCGGGCCGGCGAAGCCGACCGTCGTCCAGCGGACAGCGAACGAGGCGGCGGAGCCCGCCCATTTCATCAACCAGGAATTCTTAGGCCACGGACGTTAACGCCGAGAATCGCCCGTCCCGATCCCAGGATGGGCGGCACGGGGCATCCTCAACGAGCCGTGCACGGGAGACCTAAGGATGTGGGCATACTTGCTACCGACCGGCCCGGGCGTGCCTCGCCCGGGTATGATCCTGGAAAGCTTCCGCACCATCGAGGCCGCCGGGCAGGCGCCTCGCCTGCTCCTGGCGGATCGGGCCGACGCTCGTTCGAGGGCGGCCGGCCAGGGGCACGTCGTCCTTCTCGGCACCCGGGGGGCCGACGGCTGGCGCTTCCACGGCGAGGCCCGGCTCGGCGGCCCGGCCTCGCGGGGGGTGCCCCCCGTGGCGGTCGCCCAGCTCTTCGGGGCGGAGTCGGGGCCGGCCTGGTGGCGGCCGATATCGGGGGTAATCGCTTATGATACGCCGCACGATGAGACCGCCGCCGGCCTCGCGCCCGGAGGGCTGCCCCGGCGCGGTGCCGCGCGTTTATATGATGTGCCTGACCGGCCGTCCCAGGAGGTCCTAGCGTCGGCCCCGGACGCGGTTGACGTCTGCGCCGCCGGCCTCGCCGACGAGTACGCCCGCACATCAGTCAGCCGGGTGCTCTTTAACCCCGATCTGAGCCGCCACTTCTGGGAGAGCAGCCCCCGGCGGAAACCGGCGGAAGCGGGCGGCACGAGTCTGACGGCGGCGACGAAGGAGGACGAGAAGGACCCACGCAGGTCATACATCATCGAGCTGAACGTCCGCCATATCGGAGGGCTGTCGGCAGCAGCTCACGCGCTGGAGCACCTGATCGCGAAGGTGCTCGGCGACTGGCACGAGCGACCTAAGGGCTCCGACCCGTCGAAGTCACCGCCGGTGCCGGATCGGATCGCACGGTCCTATTATCGCTGCGACTTCCGCATCGCTGAGTGGCGCCGGCTCCTGGCTGCCGATGAGCGCGAGGCCATCGCCCGGGCCCATTCCGGCAAAGCCAATCCGGGAGAATATCGATGCATTTACAAACTCTGGCCAGACTTCGCCATCAACACGCTCGTCGACCGATCGGCCACGACGATCAAGGCTGACGCCGCCCGCCGCACGTTCGAGGCGTCGGGCCAGGAAATTGTCTGGGCCGTGCTTGACTCGGGAGTCCAGGCCGACCACCCCCACTTCGGCGACGACTCGGACCATGTCCTGAGGCACAAGGACGTCGTCGACCTGCACCGCTCTTTCATCCGTGAGGTCGAGGTCGTCGACGGGGTGCCCTTTGAGTCGACCTTAAAGAGCCCCGATGACCTCCCGGGCATGGATCCCGACGAGCGTTCCGCCCTGGTCGACATCCATCGCCGTGCGGCCCTGACCGACGCCGCGGGACACGGGACGCACGTCGCCGGCATCATCGCCGGCGGCCCGCGCGATGACGCGCGGGTCCGGGTCTATGAGCGACAGTTCAAGATCGACGACGACGGCATGCGCGAGGCCGAGAGCTACGGCATCCGGTCCGTCGAACCTGGCCGGCTCCGGGGGGTGGCGCCGCGCTGCAAGATCGTGAGCCTGAAGGTCCTCGACGAGAACGGCCGGGGGTCCGTCAGCAGCGTGATCCGCGCGTTGGACTATATCCGCGAGCGGCTCAACGACAACCCGAGGATGCTCCGCGTCCACGGCGTCAACCTGAGCGTCGGCTATCCGTTCGATGCCCGGCTCTTCGCCTGCGGCCAGAGCCCGATCTGCGTCGAGGTCAACCGCCTGGTCCAATCCGGCGTGGTCGTGGTCGTGGCGGCCGGAAATTCCGGCTTCGGCGCGCTCGGCGCCCAGAGTGGCGCCATCCGCGAGGCCGGCCTTTCCAATTCGATCAACGACCCTGGCAACGCCGAGGCGGCGATCACCGTTGGCTCGACCCACCGCGACTCGCCCTACACCTACGGCGTCTCGTTCTTCTCGTCGAAGGGTCCGACCGGCGACGGTCGGCTCAAGCCCGACCTGATCGCCCCGGGAGAGAGAATCACCTCATGCGCCGTCGGCAAGCGACTGGCCGCCGCCGTGGCCGGGGCCGGGGCCGGAGCCGCCGGCCCGCCAACGGCCGCCGGTCAGGCCACCTATGTCGACGACAGCGGCACGAGCATGGCCGCCCCGCACGTCTCAGGCGCCGTCGCCGCCTTTCTCTCGATCCGACGTGAGTTCATCGGCCGCCCCGCCGACGTGAAGCGCATCTTCCTGGAGAGCGCCACCCCCCTGGGACGCGAGCGCTACTTCGAGGGCAACGGCCTGCTCGACCTCATGCGTGCCATCCAGTCCATCTGATCGGACACCCTCAAGCGCAGCCGCGGGAGGAGGACCCGGCGACGGCCCCATCGATAGGGACTATCTATCCGGCCCTGTCCAATCCAGAAGAGCCCCGGACCGAGTCCAGGCGATAGCCTCGCCCGCCAGTCCGAAGCCCGCGCGACGACGCCGCTTCGTTCCGAACCCTCGATCAACCCATAGGAGAACCGCCCATGCCCATGCCGCAATTCGAGATCGAATTCACAAAGAATGGACTCCCCTTCAACCGCGCCCAGGTCGAATCCCTGCTGGACGCAGCCCCCGGGTTCACCGACGCCGTGATCGTCGCGCACGGTTGGAACAACAATACGGAGGATGCCCGCAAGCTCTGCGGCGACCTCTTCCGTTCACTCGACCGGGTCATCGGCACCGGGCGCGGCCCCGACATCTCGGCGAGGAGGCTCTGCGGCGTGCGAATCCTCTGGCCGAGCAAGAAATTCGAGGACGCTGACCTGATCCCCGGCGGTGGAGCCGCGGCGGCCGACGCCCGGGAAGCCACGGCACTGGGCGTGCAGCTCCAGGCGCTGAAGCACGATCCTGAACGGCTCGGCAGCGAAGAGGTCGACCCTAGCCGAGAAGTGGCCCTCGACGAGGCCATCGCCCTGATCCCGGATCTTGAGCAAGCCGGTGCCCAACGCCGATTCGTCGAGATCCTGCGATCGCTCTGCGACCGGGCCGAGTCCCATCCAGATGACGGCTCCGACGACTTCTTTGGCCGCGACCCCGTCGAGCTGTTCCGGGACCTCTCCGAGCCGGTCGAGGCCCCGCCGCCGCCGGCCGCCGGCGGGGCCGCCGCACTCAACCCGGCCGGCGGTGCCGCCGGGTTCGGTGACTTCCTCGAGGGGGCCCGTTCCGCCGCACGCCGGTTGGCCAACTACACGACTTATTACCAGATGAAGGAACGGGCCGGGGTCGTGGGCGCCCGAGGACTCGGTCCGCTCCTGAGCCAGCTCCGCGGCCGAGCGAACGACCTGAGGATCCATCTGGTCGGCCATAGCTTCGGCGGTCGGTTGGTCACGGCTGCGGCCCACTCCCTCGCCCGCGAGACCCCAGCCGTCAGCCTGACGCTCCTTCAGGCCGCCTACTCCCACAATGGCCTGGCCCAGCGCTTCAACGGCCGCGACGATGGCTTCTTCCGCCGACTGCTCTCGGAACGCCGCGCCTCCGGACCGGTCATCATCTCTCATACGAAGAACGATACGGCCGTCGGCGTCGCCTACCCGCTCGTCTCGCGGATCGCCCGCGACAACGCCTCGAGCTTCGGCGACCAGAACGACCCCTACGGTGGCATGGGCCGTAACGGCGCCAAGCACACACCCGAAGTGGACACGTCCGCCCAGGTCATGCTCATGCCGGGCGGGAGCTACAACTTCCAGCCTAACCGCGTCTACAATCTCCGAGCCGACGACTTCATCAAGGTCCACAGTGATGTCACAGGCTTGCAGGTCGCATACGCTTTGCTATGCGCCATCGCGACGACCTGAGCTGGAAGTTCCGCGTGCCGCCGAAGCTGACCGAGGCGATGACGGGATGCTCGCCGAACTCGGGCTCGTCGTCGGCGTGCCAGCCCATGCTGTCCCGGTCGGTGCGATACCGGTTGAGCAGCACGCCGTCGAACGGCACCTCCCAGGCGGCCTCCACGGCGGCCTTGACCTCCGCGAGGGCCGCCGTCCAGGGCAGGGGCTCGTTCGCGATGCCCGAATAGACGTAGCGGGCCTCGGCGTCACCGTACCATGCGGTCAGGCGGGGCAGGGGGATCACATCGGCACGTCGTGCGACGCCCCCTCCTTCGCACCCCGCCGTCGCTTGTCATAGATTTGCGTGGTGGTCACGTGCCGGTGCCCGAGCAATTCCTTGGCCTAGATGATGTCGACCCCAGCGTCGAGCAGCAGCGTCGCCGTCGTCGCCGGGATGGAACGGGGCGTATAGACGCGCCGCTCCACCTTCGTCGTGTCGCCGCCATCGGCCGCTCCCTCCGCCACGCGCAGGGCGAGCGGCGCTATCGGGCGAGGCGGCCCTGGAGCAGCGTGCGCATCGTCACGGGCGAGACGGGCCGGTCGCTCAGCTCCAAGCACCGCCAATGTTGGCGGACCCGGAACAACGGCCCCTCGGTCGGCTTCGCCCGCTCGACGTACTGGGCGCTCGCCTGGGCCGCCGCGAAGCGCAGGGCGATCTTCCGCCAGTCGCGGCCGTCGAGGACCGGGTCGCCGGCCATCCTCCGCACGAGCCTGGGGCGGTGCTGGGCCCGGACCAGCTGGGGCCCTCGGACCGCAGGCCTTCCCATCGATCCGAGCCCGGGCCCTTGAAGGGGGCGGGGCCGGCTCCCGCGCGGCCGCGCCGCCGGCGTCAGAACGGTCGAGGGCCCTGACGGCGACGTTTGGGGCCGGCGGGGGGGCGTTCGGGCAGAGCGGTGCTGCGGCGGGAATACCAGGGCGTTTGCCGCCCCAAAAATGCAAGAGGGCAGGGGAGCACCGACAAACCGGACATATTTCGCACGGGGGGTCCATCGCTTGCGGAACCGGCCGCCCGGTCAGAGGGAGATCCGCTCCACGACGTTCCGGGTGACCTCCTTGTCCGTCCGGTTGTAAAGGTCCGTCGTCCGGGCGTCCGAGTGCCCCAACAGGTACTGGACCTGCTCGCGCGAAACCTTTTGCTTCAGCAGGTTCGTCGCCGTGGTCGCCCGGAACGAGTGGCAGCAGAACGACCCCTCCGGCAGGCCGGCCCCCTTGAGCCGCCGCTTTACGACCCGCAGCAGGTCGTTGCCGTTCATGCCACGGTCGGTCAGCCCCCGCGCCTTCTTTTTCTTCGCCGCCGTCCGGAACAGGGGCGTCTTGTCCGACCGCCCCCTAAGCCCCGCCGCCTCCAGATACTGTTCCATCTGGGCCTGGAGGTCGTGCCGCACGGGGACCTGGTGGAGCTTGCCGCCCTTCTCCCCGAAGTTGAAGGACCACGACCTCCCGTCGGTGACGTAGTCGCACGTCCTCAGCCGGGCCACCGCGCCGGCGCGGGCCGCCGTATAGGCGAGGATCATGAGTAAAGTCCTGTCACGGACCCCGACGACGTCGGCCGCGTCGACGGAGTCGATGAGGTCGCGGACCTGCCTGTCGTGGAAGGCCGGCGTCTTGCCCTCGCGGGCGGAGTACTTGGGGCCCCGGACGCTGGAGGCGGGGTTGATGCCGACGCCGTGGTACATCTGCTGGTTGTCGAAGAAGTGGCGGAGGCCGGCGAGGTGCTGTTTCTTGCTGGGGGCCGAGAGCGGGCGGCCGTCCTTGTTGTTGAGGTGGTGATCGACGTAGTCGCCGACGACGAACGACGTGACTTGTCGGAGGGCCAGGCCTCGCAACCGGCACCACCCGAGGAACCGGTCCACCGCGCGCTTGTAGGCCTTGCGCGTGTTCGGGTTCGAGATCTTCGCCTTGAAGAAGTCGGCGTAGGCGTACTCGGCCCCCGGCCCGGCCTCGCGGACGATCGGCGGGGCGGCGACCTCGCGGCGGAGGCGTTCGAGGTCGGCGTGGACGGTCAGCTCGCGTCGGGCGTCCGGCGACGAGGTCGCCGGCAGCGCCTCGATTTCATATTGGTCGTCGTCCATGAGTCACCCCCCTGCCCCGGTCTTTTGGATGCCGAATAATGTCCTTTATTCGGCATGAGCGCAACGATAAATTAAGGATAGGGGGCCTGGCCTCAGGAACCTCATGATGCGGTCCCTTCCTGGGGGCGCAGTGAACAGGTACAAGGAATCGGTGTAGTCGCTCCGGTGTCCATGCTCATGGCCCGAGTTAAAGGGGTTGTGTTGCATCCCCCCTTCATCGGTACGCGAGCCTCCTCTTTCAAGATCAGAATAACGCACTCCCCACACAGCTCATCAGACCAGCTCACTCCCCGCACACCTCTGGTGATGTTCGGCGAGAAGGCGCGGAGATTCCAACGATGCGCGGCCGAACAATTCGGGCCAAGGTCCGTTCAGTCTTCCGGGCTTGCAGTGGACGGCATGTCGAGCCCAGGAACGCAAAGCCCGGGGTCGAGGAGCTGGAGCGGATCATCGCCCTGGCGGCCACCTGGGTCGGCGGTGGGGACGGAGCCTCGTGGACGGACCCTCAGAATTGGAGCATCGGCCGCGTCCCCGGGGCGAGCGATGACGTCTTGCTCGACGTGCCCGGCGATTTAATGGTCGTGTATCGCGGCTCATCGCCGTCGGTCAAGAGCATCGAAAACCACGAGACGATCTGGGTGCAAGGTTCGGCGGGATCCGGTGCCGCAATCTTGAGAACAATTGATAAAATTACTAATTACAACACAATTCGATTAGAGACCTCCTCCAACACCGACTTCGACCAAGGCTCCTACCTCAACGTCGGCGGTACCCTAATAAACGAGTCATCGGGCGTGGTCGAGGCGCGGGTCGGCGCCGGCGACGGCCGCTCGATCACCGGCCACGTCGTCAACCGCGGCCTGGTCGCCGGGACGGGGATCGACCTGTCGATCGTGGACGTCTACACGGCCGACGGGGGCGTGCTGGAGGGCGGCGCCTTCCTGTGGCCTCCGCCCCCGCGTCGCCGACGACGGTCCGCCTGCGGGGCAACAACAACGTCCTGGCCACGGACAACCTTCCCGGGATGACCCTCTGGGTGGAGGGGACGGCCAACTACGGCCGCGCCCGGCTGGTGCCGGCCGCGGGCGCGTCCAACCGCGGCGCGATCCGGCTGGAGACCTCCTCCAACACCGACTTCGACCAGGGGTCCTACCTCGACGCCGGCGGCGCCGCCTTCGTCAACGCCGCCGGGGGCGTGATCGAGGCGCGGGTCGGCGCCGGCGACGGCCGCTCGATCACCGGCTCTATCACTAACCGCGGAACCCTGGCCGTTGATCCAGCGGTGAACCTCATCTTTATAGACGCCGTATCGGTCGACGAACTGGGCACTTTGACGCGTGCCGGTATGGGGCCGATCCGATTGAGGAAGGACCTGCTGGGCGACACCCGAAACGCTCGTCAGTTCGCGGGCGGCTCGACGGTGATTTTTGACGGCGGGGGAAACGCCGGTTCACCTCGGCTTCTGGAGGCGATGGGCCGGGATCGCGGGAACATCGCGAACGGTTTCGTGGACAATTTCGTGATCGGCTCGCTCTCGCTCGAAAGCGGGACCTATCTGAAGCTCGTGGATCATTCCGACAACGACGGCGTCCCAGGCCGCGAGGCGCTCTACGTCAACTCGCTCGTCGTCCCGGCCGGGACGACCCTGGACCTGAACGGGTTCCAGCTCTACGCCCGCGCGCTCCAGATCAACGGGACGGTCCTCAACGGCGGCGTCAACGAGGCGCAGGACGGGGGCGCGCTGTCGCTGAACACCACGGCCCCCGGTCGGATCGCCGTCGCGGGCGAGGAGGATCGCTGGACCTTCTTCGGCCGGGCGGGACAGACGGTCCTGGTGAACGTCAACCCGGGCAACGGCAACCCGCAGCCGTTTCCGCCTCGCCTGAACTTCGCCCAGGTCCGCGTCCTCGACCCCTCGGGCGCGGTGATCGCCTCGGCATCCAACGTCAATGCCGGCGACGTGATCCGGATCACCGGGGTCGCCCTGCCGGCCGATGGCACCTATACCCTCGTCGTGAGGGCCTCGGCGGCACAAGCGTCGAGTACCGGTCGGTACACGATCGGCGCGTTCGACGCGACGATCCGAGTCAATCCTCTGACGTTTAACCAGCAGTACGTCTCGACCCTGCCGAACCCGTACTCCTTCGACCAGTGGACCTTCTCGTCGCCGGCAGGCCAGCAGGTCCGCCTCCGGCTGCTCAACGCGTCGAGCCCGTCGATCAAGTTCACACTGACCGACCCCGCCGGCCGAATCCTCTTCAACGACCTGACGGCCGACTCAGAACTCGTGACCCTGACCGAGCCGGGGCCTTACACGCTCTTGGTCAGCGCCCTCGGGGGCCAGGAGGGCTCGTACGCGTTCCGCCTGGATGAGACGACACAGACGCCGCTCACGCTCGGGACGCCCTACTCTGGGACCTTGACCGGCAAAGGCCACGCCCAGCTTTTCCGGGTGGAGGTGCCGGTCGGCCAGACGCTCTCCTTCGAATTGGACGACTCGTCCTCCTCCTCCTCGAATCGCAACGAGCTGTACGCGAGGTTCGGATCACCGCCGACGCGGTCGACCTTCGACCACGGCTCCACCGCGCCGGGCGGCGACAAGAGCCTGCTCGTCCCGTATGGTGCCCCGGGCACCTGGTACGTCCTCCTCTACGGCGAGAACGTCTCCGCCGCGAGCCCCTTCACCCTGGTCGCGCAGGCGTCGCCGGTCAAGCTAACGGATGCTTTTCCGAGCCGCGCCGGCAACACGGTGCCCGCGACGTTAACGCTGACCGGGGCCGGCTTCCTCCCCGGCACCGCCGTCGCCCTCGTCGCCTCCGACGGCGCGACCGCCTACGCGCCGACGTCCGTCAGCATCAACGGCTACGGTCAGATCACGGCCACGTTCCCCACCACCGTCCCAATTGGGACGTACTCGGTCCGGGTGTCGCGAGGGGGGGGCGTCGCGACCCTGCCGGGGGCGTTCCAGATCATCCCGGCGGGCCAGCCCCGGCTGGAGACGAAGCTGATCATGCCGCCGGCCCTCCGGCGCAACGGGACCGCCACGCTCTACGTCGAGTACGCCAACACCGGCGACGCGGCGATGCCCGCACCGCTCTTGGTCGTCCAGAGCGCCGACTTGGACGGCAGCGACAAGCCGATCCTCAGCCTCGACGGCAGCCGGGTCGTCGAGAACTTCTGGACCGGCGGGCTCGCGCCGCGGACCGGGCACAGCGTCCTGATCCTGGGGAACGGCCGCCAACCCGGACTCCTGAGCCCCGGCGAGCGCATTCGCGTGCCCGTTCATTTCCTCGGACTGCTCCCCCCATGGGACGGGAATGACGGCCGGGTCGAGCTCGAGGTCCGGTACTGGACCGAGTCCGACACCGCCCCGATGGACTGGGCGGGGCGGCAAGAAGCCCTGCGCCCGCCCGAGGTCGACGCCCAGGCTTGGGCCGCCGTCTACGCCAACCTGACCGCCGGGCTCGTCACTTCGGGCGACTACGTCCGGATGCTGAACCAGAACGCCCGCTACCTCGCCGGCCTCGGCCGGAACGTCACCGCCGTCGACGAGCTCTGGGGGTTCGAGGTCCGCCAGGCTTACGGCTACTCCGCCGTGCCCACCCTCGACTCCGCCGTCGACGCGGCGCTCCCCACTCCGGGCGTCGCGCTCGAGTTCTCCCGGACCTTCGAGAACACGATCCCGTCGAGGTACCTGAACAGCCCGCTCGGCCAAGGCTGGTTCTCACCTTGGTTGGCGCGTCTCCGCGTCGAGCTACGGGGTACGGTGGAACTCGTCGGGATCGCGTACGCGAGTTCCCTCACGACGTACCAGCGCGACTCCCGGAACGGCGGTTACTTCTCGCCCCCGGGCGATGGATCCACCTTGGTTCACGTCGGCGGCGGGGCCTACGAGCTTCGGGCCGTCGATGGGACCGTCACCCGGTTCCGGCCCGGCGGCCAGATCGACTTCGTTCGCGACGCCAACGGCAACCAGGTGACCGCCGCGTACGACTTTTTGTTCAACCGCCTCACGTCGCTGACTCACAGCAACGGCGCCCGGCTCACCCTCAACTACAACACGGCCGGCCTGATCACTCGCGTGACCGACTCCGCCGGCCGCGTGACGACCTACGGCTATGATCCGTCGAACACCTACCTGACCACCGTGACGGCGCCCGACGGCAAGGTAACCCGGTACGGCTACCAGGCCAGCGGGACGCCGCAGCTCCGCCACGCCCTGCTGTCGGTCGAGCGGGGCGGAACCACCCGGTCGTTCGCCTACGACGATCGGGGCCGACTCAGCGGCACCTCCCTCACCGGGGGAGCGCAGGCCGTTAGCTTCGCCCACGACGACACCGGCCTCGTCACTGCGTTCGACGCCGCCGGCTCGGTCCGGCTTTACTTCGACCAGCGCGGGCTACTCGCCAAGGCCACCGACGCCCTGGGCAACACGACCACCAACGAGTATGACGCCAACGGCCGGCTGATCCGGACCGTCGCCCCAACCGGCGAGGGCCAGACCTACACCTGGTGCGACTGCGGCAGCCCGACGAGCATCACCGACGAGCTAAGGAACACCACCCGGTTCGCCTACGACAACCCCCTGCGCCGGTTGACCAGCTTCACCGACGCGAAGGGGAACACCACGCGCTACACCTACGACGCCCGCGGCAACCTGCTGGAGACGATCTACCCCGACGGCTCGATCGAGCGGAACAGCAACGTCAGCGCCACGGGCCTGCCCCAGACCTACACCAATCGCCGCGGCCAACCACTGAACTACGCCTACAACGCCGCCGGCCAGGTCACGAGCCAGACGTTCGCCGACGGCTCGGTCATCACCTTCGAGTACGACGGGCGCGGCAACCTGACGCGGACCGTCGACGGCGCCGATGTGACCATCTACGCCTACAACCTGGCGAACGACGGCGACCGCCTGAAGCGCGTGACGTACCCCAACGGCCGCTTCCTCGACTACACCTACGACACCTTCGGCCGCCGGGTCCAGATGGTCGACCAGGACGGCTTCGCCACGAGGTACGAGTACGACGCCGCCGGGCGGCTCTACCGCCTCCGCGACCGGTCCGACGCGATCCTCGTCACCTACACCTACGACGCCGCCGGCCGTCTGTCGCGCGTCGACAAGGGCAACGGCACGTTCACGACCTACGAGTACGACGCCGCAGGCCAGTTGCTGAGCCTCAAGAACTGGCGGAACGCCACCGTCCTGAGCAGCCGGTTCGACTACACCTACGACAGCCGCGGCCGCCGCACGACGATGGGGACCCTCGACGGCACCTGGACCTACACCTACGACCCCACCGGCCAGCTCACTCGGGCGGTCTTCGTCTCGCTGAACACGGCCGTCATCTCGAACAAGGACCTGCAGTACTTCTACGACGCGGTGGGGAACCGGACACGGACGGTCGAGAACGGTGTGACGACGGTGTACGTAACGAACAACCTCAACCAGTACACAAGCGTGGGGGGCGTGGCGCAGCGGTACGACGCGGATGGGAACCTTACGATCAATGGTGACATCATTTACGAATACGACCAACTGAGCAGGCTGAGGAGAACTTCCGGCCCGAGTGGTGACAGAGAGTTCGAGTACGATGCGCTGGGTATCATGGCGAGCCTAGCGATTGGCGGTATCTTGACTCAGTTCTTGTTTGACTTCGTTGGAGGTTCGGCGGCGGTGGCGGAGTTTGGCGACGGAGCTTCCACCTACAACTACTATGGACTGGGTCTGGCGAGTCGGCAGTCAGAGTCCGGCAGTTATTGGTACGACTTCTCCGGCGATGGCAGCGTGAGTCATCTGAATGCCGATGGAATTAATCCAGTTAATACGTATATTTACGACCCGTTCGGCAACCAACTGGCGAGCAGCGGGACCGCCACGAACCCGTTCACGTTCGGCGGCCTCACTGGCCTCTTCAAGCTGGAATCGGGCGACTTCATCAGCCCGGCGGGCATTTATCGCCCCAGTACGGGCGCTTTCCATACGGAGCGTGACCAGAACTCCCTTCAAGTGATCGGCGGGCTCCAACCCTTAATCAATTTCAATGCCTGGGCCCTCGACTACTCCGCCGCACGATTTGTCAACGACTCCAGGCGTTACGGGCTTGATACCGTGGCGTTCACGGAGTTTCGCGTCAAGCCGCTTGAGAGCTTATCGAAGGGGCTCAATTTCCTCGGCCTCGGGCTCGACCTCTACAGCGGCTACAAGACCGGAGATTACACAGACGCATTGATCTCCGCAGTCGGCATGGTTGGAAGTTGGGCCTGGAAGGCGGGCAGCCCGTTGATTTCCGCTGCACAATTTAATTATTCTTTATTGAAATATATTATTGATAATGAAAGACAAATAATGGAATGGGGCGATCGCAACCCCTGGCTGGGAGATCAACTCCTCAAGCTGAAAGATTTCTTCCGCGACGGCCTGTTCGGTTGGTTCGGTTTCACGGACATCTTTGGCGGCTTCGACCCGAACCAGAAGCTCCCCGGCACCGGGTTCGGGGTACAGCGATACGTGACCTCGGACGCGACTATCCCCTACCGCATCGACTTCGAGAACTATGGCCCCGGCAGCAAGATGCCGGACGGCTCGCCGGCACCTCAGTCTCGCTGGGCGACGGCCCCGGCGCAGGGGGTGACGATCGAGGACACGCTCTCGCCCGACCTCGACTGGGGCACCTTCCGGCTGACGGAAGTCGGCTGGGGCGACTTCCGCCTCGCCGTGCCACCGGAGAGCACGAGCTACCAGGGGCGGACCCGCATGACGTACCGCGGGGTCGCCTTCGAGGTCTGGGTCGATGCCGGGATCGACCTCGCCAACGGCAAGATCTTCGCCCGATTCCTCAGCGTCGATCCGCTCTCGCAGCTCCCGCCCGACGCCCTTACCGGGTTCCTCCCGCCGGAGGACGGCACGGGCCGCGGCCAGGGGTTTGTGAGCTACACCGTCCGCCCGAGGGCCGGGCTCGCCACGGGGCAGGAGGTCCGCAACGTCGCCCTCATCACGTTCGACGGCCAGCTCGCCATCAGCACCGACCAGGTCGACCCGCTCGACCCGTCGAAGGGCACCGACCCCGCCAGGCAGGCCCTCGTCACCATCGACGCCGGGGCCCCGTCCAGCCGGATCTCGACCCTGCCGGCGGCGACGCACACGCCCCGAATCCAGCTCGCCTGGACCGGCCAGGACGACGCCGGGGGCTCGGGGGTCGGGTCGTACGACGTCTACGTCTCGGAGAACGGCGGGCCGTACGCCCCGTTCCTGACCAACACGACGGCGACCACGGCCACGTTCTCGGGCAGGCCACGCCAGAGCTATTCCTTCTACACGATCGCCCGCGACAACGCCGGCAACGTCGAGCCCGCCCCGACCACGCCCGACGCCACCACCCGCGTCGTGATCCCGCCGATCGCCGACTTCGACGCCGACGACCGGACCGACATCGGCGTGTACAGCCCGGCGACGGCCGCCTGGGTCGTCCGCAACGTGCTGAACACCCCCTTCGGCTGGGCCGGCGTGGACATCCCCCTGCCAGGCGACTATGACGGCGACGGCGACGCCGACATCGCCGTCTATCGCCCGACGACGGCGCAGTGGTTTGTTCGCGGCTCGGCCCCCATCTCCTTCGGCTGGGCGGGCGTGGACATCCCGGTCCCCGCCGACTACGACGGCGACGGCAAGACGGACCTCGCCGTCTACCGCCCCACCACCGCCCAGTGGTTCGTCCGCGGCTCCGCCCCCGTCTCCTTCGGCTGGGCCGGGGTCGACATGCCGATGCCCGCCGATTTCGACGGCGACGGCAAGGCGGACATTGCCGTCTATCGCCAGACCAACGCCACCTGGTATGTCCGCGGTATGGGCAACACCCCCTTCGGCTGGGCGGGGGTGGACATCCCCGTCCCTGCCGACTACGACGGCGACGGCAAGACGGACATCGCCGTCTACCGCCCCACCACCGCCCAGTGGTTCGTCCGAGGTGCGTCGCCGGTTTCGTTCGGCTGGGCGGGGGTGGACATCCCCGTCCCCGGCGACTACGACGGCGACGGCGACGCGGACATCGCCGTCTACCGGCCGACCGACGGGCGCTGGTTCATCCGCGGCGGCGGCAACTTCACGCTGGGGTCGGCCAACGTCGACATCCCGCTGACTCAGCCCCTAGTGCTCCGTCTGAACGGCACCCTCGACGTGAACCGGATGCGGACGCTCCAACGGTGGAACGGCTGGGGAGGTGGATCAGTCCAGTCCGCCTCGCGCACCGCCGGCGCGGCCGTCGCGATCGCAGCCACCCCCCCTCAACCCGCTGACGCTCTACCAACGGTCGCACTTCAGACGACACCTCGCCCGTGGCGAAAATCAAGAGAAGCACTCCTGCGCCAACATACGTCGGCCATGCGACGCGTCGCCTCCCTACCCAGATCAGGGGCCATGCTCGCTCGAACCGCCATCCCCGCTGGTCCGCGGAGATTCCTGCGCCCAATCTCGTCCTGGATTACCCATGAGTAGTTGACTGCGTTGCGGGCCCGTGTCGCCTGAAGCCCCGACTCCGGGGAATCGGCCGGCTCGACACCGAAAGGCCGCCGACCGCTGAACTGTTCATCGGCCAGATGACGCCAGATAGCTCCAAAGAAACCGTGCCAAAGAGCGGATAACTTAACACCTTGGCCGATGGAAGCCTATCACCGGCCGCGTGACCCGGACGGGGTCGATGTCACCCTGGTTTACTTTCCGGCTCGACCAAACGGCCGAGGAATATGATGGTGCCGGTGCGTGTCTCGCGGATCAAATAGATGAAAGGGTGATCGGCTCGGAACGGAATCGGATCACTCCTTCCTTCGAAACCAGCGGTGGCGGCCGCGGCGATCGTTCCTTCTTCGTCAACTCGGACCCGCGTCCGGGTCAGAACGCGATCGACAGCCTGCGCCGGCTCGGACAAGCCTGACAAGCGGGCCTGGTCGCCGAACAGGACCCCAAGCCCAAGGGCTTGCAATGGCCCGTTCAGCTCTCTGCCGTCATCGACTTCAAACCGGGGTAGGAAGACCTCCGACTCGATCCGCTCGTCCGGCAGGGCCCGGAGCCATGGCTCGATCCCGTGCCGCTCTATCCGTTGCTCCAGGTCGAGAAGGCCGTGATCGCGGCGAGGCAAGATGACGACCATCGTTAAGGTGCCGCCGCGGTAGGGCAACTCAACAATCTGAGCGTCATCGATCATCGCGGAACGGATCTCGACGACCTGGCGCATCATGGGCACGTTGATAATTCGGCTCGCCGTAACCCGAAATGGCGCCGGGCGGGTCTTGTCCCGAGAGAAAGGGCTTTCCCAGGCGGCTCGGAAAGAGACCGCGCTGGAAAGCAGCAGGCGCGTCTCGGCCAGCGACACCTCGGCGGGGATTAACTCGGGAACCTCGCCGCGCGTATGCTCCGCCACCCAACCGTTGATTCGCCTGCGGGCCGCCTCGGGTTCGCCGGCGAAGTCGACCTGCTCAATCTTACCGGCGTAGGAGCGTTGGACGATTAAACTGTAGGCTCGTCGGACGTTCACCCTCGGTTCCACCCAAACCGAGACGGCCGAATCGAGCGCCACGCCCTGCTCGGCGTCGTTGCGAGTGGCTAGATCATCTAGCAGGCGGACGAACCCGCCGCCAGCGCGGATCGATTCAGCGGGCAAGCCACTGACTTCGGCCAGGCGGTCGGCGGTCGGCTCATCGGCCCCGGCCGCGAGCAAGGCCATCAGTGTCTCCACGCTCACTGGGGAAACGGCGACGTTCCCTTCGACGTGGCGAATTTTGGAATAGAGTCGAACTCCGAACGAGTTGACGCTCTTCGCGGCCTCTCGCATCGCATTAGCGTCCTCCATGGACTTCGATGGCGGTTGTGCCCCGGCGGCGAGCATCGCGATCATCACGGCCCCGATACAGTGTGTCATGGCTCGCCTTCCCCGGCCTGGCTCGATGCCTAGGTACTTTTCCGTCTCGTCCAGGCCGAAGTCGCATTCTATCCACTCCGGGGAAGCCGGGCCCCAATCAAACCCACCCTCTGCCCTCGTCAGAGGTTGTCCGGGAAGTTTTCCGGGTGGTCTCTCGCTTCCACAATAAACTCGTGGTGGTCCGGGGCGTCCGAATTCACGATCGGATATATCGCCCCGTCGCCGCACAGTCGACTTGATGGTGACGGCTGAAAGGTGGCATACAGACTCGCTCGTGACGTAATTCCGAGCAGTAGCCATGGTCCGGAGTTATTTTGCTTGATGAAAGTACCGCACCCACTGTCCCCCTTGCAGGTGTCGACTTCAGGGGAATCGGCATCGGTTCGCCCGGCGACGAATTCGGAGCCAATATCGTGGCCGTAAGGGACCGTGGCCGGGTCGCCCGGCAGGCCGTAGGCTGCGATCGGTATGTTCGCCATGGACTTCACGCCGTACGCGGTAAAACCTAACGTATCGAATCGCCCGAATCCCACTGCGCGGATGAAGGGGGGACGGCCCGGGAACGTCCCGGCCGGGGCCATGTCGATCGGCGTCACGTCGTCCACGTCCTCATCAAGGATCAGGACCATCAGGTCGTTGTGACGCTCGCCGGGCCCTGGGACCCGCTTGAATTGGGGGTGGGGAATTGCCTTCTTAACCTTGACCACCCGTCCCTGCCCAGGGGCGAAATCCCCGAAGAGAACCTGTCCGCCGATGCTCTTATTAGTCGTGCTAAATAGGTGGGCGGCGGTCAGTACCACGTTCTTGCGAATCAGCGTACCCGTGCCCGTATATCTGGTTACGCCGGCGTGCGAGTACCCGGTCGCCACGACGGCCTTGAAGTCGGCGCTCTCGGCGCCGACGGGTTCTCCGCCGACGATTCGTTCCCGGTACAACCACGATTGATCAGGGTCCTGGATGAGGCGGACGGCATTGGCGACGTATGTGGGGTCTTGAGTGATTGATCCTCCTACGTTGATATTGTTTTGGGGTTCCCATCGCCCGAGCGGTTCATCGAGTTCGCGGAACGGCGAGTTGAGCGCCGGCGGCGGCCCGATCGCCCGCACGCCGGTTTGGTACGTCGAGACATAGGCGCGAACGAAGGCCTGGTTCCTCCGCTCAGGGTCGACGAAACCGGCCGTTGTCGCGGAGAAGTTCCTGGCCTCCAGGGCCAACTGCTTAAGTTTGTCCTTCCGGTCGTCCGCGTCACGTTCAAGGTCCGCGTTGATCCGCGGGCGAAGGTCGAAAGGCACCGATGTCGCGTCCGCGTTACCTTGTGCACGATCTTGAGTCGGGGCGACGGGCCTTTCTCCGGGTTCTTGCGTCCCCCTCGCCGCGACGACTGCTCCCAGTCCGATGACCACGAGCCCCGCCATCCCCAACCGACTCGATCGAATCATGGTAACTCCTTCCCTTGATGAACTGATCTTCAAGCCCTCGTCGACGTCTTCCGCGCGATCACGGCGTGGTGATTTGATTGAAAAGCATCCAGTAAGTGAATGGATTGCTAACGTCCCCATGGCCTTCGATGCCCCGACCGTCCCCGCAGGAATCGCCCTGGGGCGAGCCGTTGATGCCGATGACCTTCAGGTTGTTTCCGGTCAAACTGTAGCGATTGGGGGCGGCCTTATAGTCGACCACCTCAACCCCGTTGTTGGGAACGGCCGGGCCGAAGCCACCCAGGGCCGCGTATATGCTAGGCGGCACGTTAGACACGTCGTTGCCGCGATCACCTAAGTCGGTGTTGCGCCTCAGTGCCAGATGGTAGAACTTCGTCAGCGGCTGGTCGCAGGCACTGAATGTCGTCAGGATCGGTTGCTCACAACGGTTCGGAGCGTCGAAGTAGCCGCCCGGCTTTCCGGGCCCGGCAGCGTTCGGATCGAAGCAGAGGTAGGAGATGGCTGGCTGAAGTAGGAGCACGGAATTAACATTTCGCGGCTTAACGCCAGCGCACAAGGCCGAGAGCACGACCTTTGCCCCATAGGAATGGCCGATCAAGTGAACCCGTGGGGCGGTTTGGCCGTCGGAGACTGGGCTGGCCAGGATCGCGTCAAGCATCGAGCCGACGCCCTGGCGGCCCACCGTCCCGGCCCTGCTCTTCATCTGCCATACGGTTGCAACTCGGACGATCCAGCGGGGGTCGAGCCGAGACAAGTCCGCGCGGAAGCCTCCCAGGTCCTGCTGGCTGCCTGCCGCTTGCCAGGCTTGGACCAAGTCGGCGGCGGCCAAAGCGATATCTGATTCGCCCACTTCTTCGTCCGGTCCCTGGAACATTGGCGCGAGGATCTTAGCCAACTCCAAGGCTTCGTCCTCGTCGAGGCCTGGCTCTTCGGCAGCACCCTTGGTGGTCCCCTCGTCCTCGACTTTGATCTGAGTCAGATCGTAAAAACGGGCCCGGTCGGCTTCGGGTAGACCCTGGGCCAAACTGCGAACCTCCGCTCGCTCCTGGCCGACGAAGTCGTCGACGTCCGGCTCGTCCGAGCGGAACCCCGGCCCTTGCTCCGATGGGAGGACCAGCGCGGTGCTCGGCCAGATGATGCCGACGAACAGGGGACGGAAGTCGCGACCGATCTCAAGGTTGTTGGCCCGGCGCAAATCGGCGAAACCCCGGATCCAGCCGTCGTACAGCCTGTTGGCCGCGGCCCAGTCGTTATTCCAGCCGTGCGAGAATATAAATACATCGGTGAATTTTCCGGTTTTCACCCACTCGATCAATCGCTTCTTGGTCTCTGGCGCCTCACACCGACCGTCGCCGTCGAAAGGAACTAGATACCAGGGGGCGTCGAACTCGCCGACCTTGATGAACTTGTAGGGACCGACGGGGAGGCGCCCCGGAGCGGTACGATCCGCTACGAGGCCGGGAGTCGTCGGGCCGGTCGCGTCGCCGGCGACTTTGCCAACGCCGTCCCCCTGAGATTGAGGAGGCGCCTCGCCCGAGCCGCACCCCGAAACGGCGAGGGCCAACAAGGCGGTCATAAATAGCACGGTCGGCATCCGGCTAGCTGTAGCGCTCATGGATGTGTCTCGCTGGAAGGAGATGGATGTGTCTCGCTGGAAGGAGTCGGTGGAGGCTTTCGAGCTTCAAGGCGATGACCTGTGGCATCGGCCACGGTGTCGAACTTTGCTCATGACGGGAACGGGAGCCGGTCTCGAAGCACACCTGGAGTGCCCGACCGAAGCAACTGCTTTGGGAGGCCCTCAAATCCATTGGCTAGCGCGATGACCATGACTGCCTTAACCTGAAGCGGAGACACTTTTTCGGAGGGCACTCGCCGGGTCGTTGCGGTCGGTCCGCCATCCCGGGTGGTGGAAGTGGACCACGAAGTCGCCGTTGTACGAGACCACGGCCTCCCGGAACGTCAGCCGACCGATTCTTTTCCAGTTCCGGATCGTGCGGCGCTCGAGGAACGCGGGGCCGCGCGTCTCCCCCTCGTCGGACACTTCGACGTGGAAGGCCAATTCCCGCTTGGGCGCCGGTTCGCCGCGGTCGTAGATTTGCCCCATGATCTCGTCCCGGAAGTCGAGGCCTTCCCCCTCGATCCGGGGCTGTCCGTCATTGACCATAAGGCGTAGGAACTCGGGAGAACGTGTCGCCTCGCCGCCGGGCTTGCCGAGCTCGGCGATCTCGTAGAGTTGGCGGATCGTCGGCTCTCGGTTGGCGACCTTGAACGTAATGCCAGTCACCGTCAGCGCCATCGCGTCGAGCAACCCCCTTCGCCAAACGTGGGTGTCCGGGGCGTTTCGCAGCTCTACGTCGTTGATGTGCTCTTCTCGACGGCCCCCGAAGTCCTGCTGGGTGATGAGCCCCGCGGGCCGCGACCTGTCCTTGCTGTCGGGGTCCGTGGTCGGGTAAATCTTCGCGACCAAGGCCATGGATCGGGAGTGCCCTCGGCGGGTCGGCCCGCCGACCGAATACCTTCCGATAGCCAGCCCTTGGCTACCCTGGCGGAAATATCCGGAATACTCCGTCGGCTCGGTGATCGTCCAATCCCCGGTCAGGCACACGCCGTTCGGGTGCAATAAACGGCGGAAGCCGAGCCCGTCCGCGCCCCAGCGCAAGTCCGCGCCCGAGTCCACCGTGCGCTTCGCGGCCGCGAGAAATTGGTGGCGTCTGCCGAAAGGAAGGACCCCCGCGAGGAGCGACCGGAGGGTGACCTCATAAACCGGCAGCGCGGGGGCTCCAGCGGCGCCCCAGGGGCCTGGGTGGTACGGGTTGGCGAACAACGCGTCGCGGACCTCTCGGAACGTCGATCCCGAATAGCCGCCGTCCTCCACGCCGAACTCCTGGACGCCGAGCCGGGCGGGAGTGGGCGAATCGATCGGCATGCTCATGCGGAATTCCTCCGTCGGGCCAGCCTTCTCAACCGTTTTAATGTCTGGAAATACAAGGCCCAGGGGAGCGCAAGTATCCCGACCGCAAGCAGGCCCAGGACCGCCAGGATGATCTTGTTCTTGGTCGTGACCGTCAACGGGGCCGGGGGATGCGGCTCCGCCCACGGGGGCGCCAGGTAAGGGAAATCGTCCGTGAACGGCTTGTCGTTGGCCGTCGGCCGCCCCCCCTCGTATTTCGAGTACTTCTCCGACTCCGTCGAGGCCGGCTTTGTGAACGAGAGTTCATAGAGTTGACAGTCCCCCTGCTCGCACGCGAGCAGGGCGACGTCGTCCTGCAACCGGCGGCCGTTCGGGTAGCCGGACGGGAACCGCTTGGAGAAGATCATTACGTCCGGCTGGAGGTCGAAAGAGCGGAACCGGAACTCCGTCGGCAAGAGGTAGGTGGAGAGGTTCTGCCTGAGTGTCGGGTCGTCCCTCGCCTTCGTGATGGCCGCGACGTGTTCCCTCGGGTGGAGCGTGTTGAGGAAGTCGAACCGGGGGAGTTGCGTCCTCTGGGAGCGGCCGACGATGTCGAGTTGCGAACCGTGACGCTCGGAAGTCGCCCAGACGACGAAGTCGTCCCGGTCCGGGAGTCGGTCGTAAGGCACGTGGACGGCCATCGCGACCACGTTCGTCCCGAAGAACATCGGGAAAATGAACGGGTCGTCGCGGACCCCCGAGAACCAGTCGTCCTCCGCGATTCCGATCGGGCGTTCCCCCTCCCGCGTCTGGATGACGGCCGAGCGCTCGACGAAGTTCGCGTTTTCGTCGAGCCGCATGGTGATGACGGCCGTCTCCTTGATCTCTTCCGGGGAGGTCACGGTGCCGCCGTAGCGCGTCGTGGCCCGCTCGTCCGGGTCGGGGGGGGCGGAGTCGCGCGGGTAAGTGATCCGGACCTCGCTGGTCATGTCCAGCATGACCCGGAACGTGTACTCGCCCAGGCCTTTCAACGGGGGAGGCGTCGCCAGCGACCTGTCGACGCAGAGGATGATCGCCATTCCGTCGCCGTCCTTAGGGTCGGCGACGGTCCGGGCCCGGCCCTTCGTGGGGAAGACGAACAGGCCGGTGAGGCCCCCGTCCTTCCTCCGGAGCATCAACGGGTCGCTCGGGTCGGCGTGGTCCGAACCGAGTGCGGGGGAGTTGGCGACCACGACGGCCAGTGTGACGACCGACGCGATGAGACGAGGGCCGTGCTGATTTTTACGCATGTGGCTGGCTCGCCAATGGGATGAACAGCGACTCCCCGATGTGCTCGCCGAGCCGGCGGTAGCTCTCCCACTGGGGCTCGTCGAAGGCCTGGTCGAGCGTCGACTCGTTCGGGAAGTCAGGACGAGAGGCGGCGTATCCGAGGACGTCCGCCGGTTCGTCACCGGTCGTCGTGGCCTTGATGAAGAGGGCCCAGGTCTGCCGGCGGCCGAGCCAAGGGTCGGCGTCGGCGCCCGGCGGCGGGGCCGGGTACCGGACCCGGAGCAAGGCCGCGTGCTTCCGCGACGGCCCGCCGGGGGGCGTCAGGAGGTCGTCCAGCGCGCCGATCCGCTCGGCCGCGACGACGGGGACGCCGAGTTTCGCCAGCGCGTCGGGCCCCGGGGCGAACTCGGCGACCTCGGCCCCCAGGTCGAGTCGGGCGATCCTTGCGAGCCGGGCGAGGTCGAGGCCGAGGTGTCCGGGGTCCTCGCCGGCGTCGCAGATGATCACGAACGGGAGCCGCCTCCGGAGGAGCTCGTACGCCCCGGTGACCTCGAAGTTGCCGCCGTCGGACAGGTTCCAGTAGCGTTCCCATGGCCCAGGGAACCGCCCGGTCAACTCCGAGAAAAGAAGGCGCTGGGCCTGGAACAGGCGGGCGAACGACCTCCACAAGCCGTCCCAGGGGCCGCGTCTGACCGGAGTGTCGATCCGTTCCCCGGCCTCGAGGCCCGAGTCCCACCAGTAGCCCAGCCGGGCGTTCGCGAGCGTGGCGAGCAAGGACCGCTTGAACCCGGTCCGGCTCCCCATCCCCGGGCCCACGGCCGCGCCAGAGATCGCCACCCATTGCTGGAGCCCGAGCGGCTCGGCGAGGGCCTCGGCGCCTGGCCTCCCGGAAAACGGGTTGGGGCGTTCCTCGCCGATCGGCGCGAGTGCGGGGGGGTCAACGTCCGGGTCGGCGGTCCAGAGGGCGTGCCAGTCGCGGGCGACGCTCATCCCCGCCGGCCCGACCGCCAGGTTCTCCGCCAGGCGGTCCCGGACCGCCCGGTACGAAGAAACGTCGACCGTCTCGTTCACGGCGCAGTTGATCAGGTGGAGCGGTCCGCCGGCCTTCTCGGGGCGATAGTTGGCGAGCGGCACGTCGTCGCCGGCGACGGGCCGGGTCACGTCCCCCCCCTCCGGGTGGCGGCGCCGGACGGGGTTGACCGCCCCGAGGAACGTCCGGCCCAGCCTCCCCGCGTAGATCCCCGACGGGCCGGAGCGGTTGATGAAGGAGACGCACCCGCGGTAGCCGAACAAGAGGCTCGCGACGGCCGCCGCGGCGGTTACCGCCAAACCCTGGGAGTAGGCCTCCCCGACCTCGTAGGTGGCGTGACTGACGAATGAGAGGGCGATCAGAGGGGGCGCCGCGCCCAGGAGGAAGGCCGCCGTCGACCAGAGGACGCGCTTCCCCGTCCGCTCCACGGTCGCCGCCGTGGCCGACCGTGAGGCGAAGGAGAGGGCCGCCATCCTTAACAACGCCGCGGCCCCGAGCACCGTCGAGGCGAGCGAGCCGAGCCAGGCGGCGATGTTCCGTGGGGTCAGCCCGCCGTCGAGCATCAGCCTGGCCAGCCAACGCCCGACGGCGTCGAGGGCGCCGAGGGTCGCGAGGGCCGCCGCGACGGTCAGAAAGAACGCGAGACGGCGGGTCAGGTGCTCCCCGGCCAACGCCAGACGGAAGGGGTGCGTCGGGCCCGCGGGTCCTTCCTCGCTCCGGACGGCCGCCCACGACGCCATCGCCCAAAGGACCGAGGCGGTCAGGACCTCGAGCGGGAGCGGGCCCCCGGACATAAACGTCAGCCCCCCCGCGATCAGCGCCCCCGCGATCAGGACGGGGGCGACGAACGCCTCCGACAATTCCTGCGAGACGAGCCAGTAGGCGACCATAAGCGGGACCACAGCAAGCCAAAGCACGGCCTCGGCCATGACCAGCCAGGGGGCCTTCCACTCCGCCGGAAGTTGCCCGGCGAGCGGCGAGGCCCCGGCGATCAGGCCTCGGAGGATCGTGGCGACGGGCCCGGACGGCACGTAATACGCGACGGCGTTGAGGGCGCCGAACACGGCGAGGAAGAACAGGCCGAGAACCAGGTAGACGGAGAGCGAGTTCCGGAGGAACCCGGCGACGTTGACGCCCGCGTCCCCCTTCCCGCCCGGGGCGAGGTAGTTGGAATGCCTCCTCAACCAGTCGACCGATTCCGAACCCGGGTCGGTCAGCCCCCGGGCCACCCGGCCCTGGACGGCGCCGGGCGTGTGGTCGGGCTCAGTCCGCCCCCCTCGATACGCGTCGAAGGATCGTCCGAGGAAGGCCCCGATGTAACCGCCGCCAGACACCGTCGAGAGGTAATCGACGTGACGGAGCCAGCCGGCCCGGGCCAGCGCCTGGATGACCCCCAGGCAGAAGGCCGCGCTCCGGATCCCTCCGCCGGAAAGGGCCAGGCCCGTCGCGTCGTGCGGGAGGGAGTCGGTCCCGGGGGAAGGCCCCTGGGGGTCGCCTTCTCCGCGGGCGGGGAGGCCCAGCAGCCAGGGGCGGCCGGGAGAGGGAACGGCGTTCACGGGATGCTCGTCCAAGGTAGAACCCCGGCAAGGTGCCTGTCAGTGAGTCCGCCGGCCCAGGCCGGCCGCGTGCCGCCGTTCGGCGACCAAGGCGGCCTCGGCCCGCTCCATTTCGGCGGGATAGGCCCGTCGCGCTTCGTATTCGGGGCGGGACGGGAAGATCGGGTCTCGGGCTAGCTCGGCCCTCGCGGCGGGCGGGAGTTGGGCGGCCGGGATCGGGTGGTCCTCGGCGATCACGTCCGCCGCCTTCTCCGCGATCGTATAAACGTTCGAGACGATAAAGAACCCGGGGATCCGGGGGAAGACCGAGGCGTCGACGACACGGAGCCCGGCAACCCCCCGGACCCGGAAGCGGGAGTCCAGGACGGCGAACGGGTCGTCGTCCGCCCCGATCCGGCAGGTCCCGCAGGCGTGGTGGCCCCAGGCGGTGTTCCTGATCCACGCCCGGACGTCGTCGCCGAACGGCCCGGAGTTCGGGTGTTCGTCCGACAAGTTGGATGGCGCGATCGTTCCCTTGTCCTTGCCGATCCGGACGATCTGGTCGACGAGCTCGACCCCCTCCACGAGGGCCTCCAAGTCCTGGTCGACTCCCCCGTCGGGCCTCTCCGGGAATGAGTGGAAGTTGATCTCGGGGCGTCGGAGCGGGTTCTTGGAAAGGAGGCGGACGTACCCGTCGCGGTGGCGAGTCCTGGCTTTGAGGATCAGCCAGGTGAGGGCCCTCCGGTAGTGGTCCGGATCGCCAGGCACCCGGGGGAGCTGAACCTCGGGCTTGGAGTAGCCGACCGCGTAACCCGCGAACGCCCCCGCGAGCGCGAATATGAACAGGTCCGGGGCCTCCTCCTCCTGTTTCGAGCGGACGAACAGGCCGATGAGCCCGCCGTTCGTGGCGTAAAGGCCACGGCGGTAGGCCGACGCCTCCGGTCGGTCGATCCATTGGCGAAGGAGCGGGTCGGGGTCCGTGGTCGAAAGGGTAAGACCGTCGAGACTCCGGAACCGGTCCGTGACCGTCGAGATGATCGGGACCTCGTAGCGGTCCTGGAGGTTCCGGCCCACCCCGGGGCGGTCCAGTCTGGGCTCGATCTTCATCTCGCGGAGGTGGTCCGCGGGCCCGACCCCTGAAAGCATGAGCAACTGGGGCGTGTTGAAAGTTCCCCCGCAGAGCAGGACCTCCCGGCGGCAGTAGAGGCGGACCTCCTCCTTATCGGGATATGTGTCGGACGCCTTCGCGGCGGGGTCGGCCTCGTAGACGTGTTCCCTGGGAAGGCACCGGACGCCCGTGGCCCTAAGCGCCGGGCTTGCGGACGGGCCGTCTTCGAGGACCAACCCGGTGACGCAGAAGCCCGCCCGGAGCAGGAGGCGGTCCCGGTGGGGCGACCCCGGTTTCATGAGCCCGAGGAGGCGCTCCCGGGGGCTGGACCGTACGCCGTTCGGGGTGATAGCGACCGGGATTCGCGAGACCCCTTCCGGGCTTCGGCGGATCGTCTCCCAGTGGTTCGGGTCGAGCCCCGGGAAGAGGCGCCCTGATACGGCGGCCCGGACCAGGCCGCTGAACCGCTCGGCCCCGAACCTCGAAGCCCCTGCCAGCCCGCCGAGGACGACCCGTAGGAACCTTCGGTCGCGTTTCACGAACATCAGGTCGGCGAGTGTTATGTCCAACCATCCCCTCTCGCCGTGCCGCGCGGTCTCCCAGCCGGTCGTCCCGGTAAACAGCGCCTTGAACCGGGCCCAGAGGGAGGGGGTGGCGTAGCGGCAATGCTCGAACCGCTGGAAGTAACGGCGCATCGCCTCGCCGCGCCAGCTCTCGTCCCCGGTCGCTTCGGCGATCTCGTCCCAGTCTTCGGAAGGGCCGGCGATCATGATCATGGCGTTGTGGATCGCGCAGCCGCCGACGCCCTGCGACCTCGGATAAAACACCCCTTGTTCGTCACGGCGGGCGCCCTTCGGCCTGTGCGTCTTCGGGTCCAGGCTCCCGGCGGGGTCGTGGTCGAAGTGCTTGACAAAGAACCGGAGGGAGTGACGGGGGTCCTCCGTGGCGGCCGTGTGGAATAGGGGGACTTCGGTGGCGTCGACTTTCGCCCCGGGGGGCGGGTCGGGCTTTTCCGGCCCCATTTCCAGGACGAGCACGGTGTGCCCGCGCTCGGCGAGCCGGGCCGCCAGCGGGGCGCCCGCCGCCCCCGCGCCGACGACGATAAAGTCGATCGGGGTCCTCCCCCGCTCCTTCCAGTCGTCCGGGATGTCGGTCATGGGTCGTTCGCGTCGGGTTGGGGGAAGCGTCGCGTCTGCCGCCGCCGGCCTCGGCGTTCGCCAATCTAAAAAGTCTTCAGGAGGGCGATCAGTTCGCGCTTCTCCTGGTCCGTGAAGTCCCTGATGAACGCGTAATCGTGCCCGCGGTCGAGGACGAAGTCCGGGCACTTGCTCGCCACCAGCAGGACGGGCGCGACTTTCTCCTCGAACTCGGCCCGGCGCTTGGCCTTTGCCTCGTCGGACGTCTCCGAGAGGGCGTTCTCGTGGTGGTCGACGAAGAAATTAGTCAGGGCCTTGAGCGCCGCGAACCGCTTCTCCTTCGGCGCGACCGGGTCGATGTTCGCAATGATGTTCACCGGAACGCCTTCCGGGACCGGCCCGATCTTGACGCTCGCCCCAGTGCCTGAGAGCGTCCTGCCGATGCCGACCGTCGCGAAGACCGCCAGGACGAGGCAGGCGAGGCCTGCCAGCCTCGGGACTAACGTCCGAGCCCGCCCGGCCGGCAGCCGCCGGAGGAAGAACAGGAGCCCGACCGAGCCGAACAGGAAGACCGGGATCAGGAACGCCTGGGCCCTGAGCCCCCAGATGAACCCGCCCGACCCGATGTCCAGGAGCTCGACCACCGGCCAGAACCGGTTAACCAGGTAAACCGAGGCCGCCGCGAGGGCGAAGCCTCCCAGTGCGAGGGCCCATTGGATCGGCCCCAGGGCCCAGCCGAGCCAAGGGAACTTGCGTTCAATCCGCTCCTGGAGGGCGACGAAAGGGCCGCTCAACAGCAGGACCGTCCCGAGGACCAACAGGGCCAGCGCCGGCGCCCAGGCGACGAGTCGCATCTGCTCGGGGGCGAGCCCGACCACGCCTCCGACGAGCATCGGGACGTGCGGGGCGTTGAACATCAACCAGCTCTCTTCGGTCGTCCTCCAGACCCAGCCGCCGTCGGCCTCGCGCCGGCCGGCGGCCGCGAGGCGGTCCCCCGGGGTCGGCCGCTTCGGGTCGTCCGCAGGCCTCGCCGCGGCCTTGCCCGGATACCACGCGTCATACACCCTGGTCGCCGCCCCGTCGCCAGGCCAGTACGCCTGCTCGCTGGGCGCCCGCCGCTTGTCCGGCCAGAGGAGCCGCTCGATCGAGTCGTCGAACGACGCGAGCCGGCCGGCAACGGAGGGGTCGTTATTGAACGCGCCGAGCGCGTTGTTGTGGAACAGGGGGGAAGTGGCCCAGATGCTAATCAGGGTCGGCACCCGGTAGTAACCCGGGCCCCCCTTGGGGGGCACGTAATTCTTCTCCGCGCCCGAGAGCGCGTCCCGAAACGCGAAACTGCCGACCGCCCCGAGCTCCTTGTAGGTCTGGGACGCGAAGTCCTCCCAGACGTGGCCGTGCACCGAATTGGTCGCGGTCGCCCGGCCCGAATTGGTCCGGGGGATCGTGACCGGCAGCCGCTCGTCGATCGACAGGTAGTTGTGAATCGTCACATATTTTTGGGCACCGTTCTCGCCCATGACCGGGTCGCCGTTGGGGCCCCAGACGCGGGACGCGTGTTCCCAGAACTCGCGGTGCTTGACCGCCTCCCTGGCCCACTCGGCATAGGCGGGCGGCAACTGCCCGTCGCCCCGCGCGAGCCGGGCGCGGTCCTCGGTCGTCAGGCGGAGGCGGCGACGGCCTTCGAGCGCCGTGGACGTCAGCGACTCCCACTCGCCCCGCGTCCCCGACCAGTCCGCCGGGGGCAATTCGCCGAGCGCGGGGAGGCGTTCGAGCCCTTCGCCGGGGACCAGCTTCCGCTCCAGGTCGACGAGGTCGCCGGGCTGGACGCTCGAATGACAGGCGATGCACCCCCTGGCGAACGCCTGCCGGCCGGCGGCATAGTCGCCCGGGCCGCCGACGATAGGGGGCCCATCCCCCTTGGCGGCGCCCTCCCCGTCCCCCGAGGCGGCGGCGTGCCAAGGGAGCCCCGTCCCTCTGAGGTGCTTCTGGAGCAATTCCTTCCTGGCCTTGTCGCGGGCCCCTTCCTCCCCCGGCAGTTCGATGTCCTTCAGTCGCATCGGGTCGGTGGCGGCGAGGAAGAACGACGCCAGGGGGCCCACCCTGATCCGGATCGCGTGCCAGTAGAGCGAGTTCTCCGCGACGTCCTTGAGCTTGAACGGGGACTGTTCGTGGAACCCGAGCAGCGGGTTGATGGTCCGGACCCACTGCTGGTGGTGCGTCCCGATGTTCAGGTAGACCCTGGACAACGCGGTGTGGACGCCGACGCTGTCTGAGCCGTCGAACAAGACCCGGGGCAAGTGGCTGGGGTTGGGCGCCCCCCTGTCGACGTAGTCCCGGATGTACTGGATCGAGTCGTGCCCGATCAGCTCCTTCGGCGTGTTCCCGGCCCGCTCGACCCGGCCGCGGAGGCCGTAGAACGAGTTGACCGTGTTCGGGTTGTTGTTGTTGTCGGACGGGTACCCCGAGGTGTCGACCGCCCCGGGGAGCATCGCGTCGTAAACGTGGTAGAGGTAGTTGTCCGGCTTCAGCGTGTTCCCGAACGAGGCCCGCATCCTCATGAACTGGTTGCCGACGTTGTTCGAGAGGTTTGCCCACTCCGGAGACTCGGGGTCGGCCGGGGGCTTGAGCGGGTGCGGGGCGATGTGGCAGAACCCGCAGCTCATCCCCACCCGGAACGGGCGGACGGTGTCCGGGCGCGACGCGTAGGCCGGATCGGAGTAGAACCGCTTCCCGTCCCCCCAGCTCTGCTTGGCGGCTTCGTCGTCCAGGAACTCTTCGTTAGGAAAAAGCCTGAGCCCGACCACCCCGGTGGGGTACCCGTAGACCTTCGGGTCCGGGGGCTTCCACCCTTCACGGTCGCCCCGATACTCGACGTGGGCGGCCTGGCCGGGCTTCGGCTCCTTGATCGGCCGGGCGTAGCGGACCCCGAACGATTCCTGAGTTTCTTCAGGGGTCGGCGGGCGCGTCCCCGGCTCGTTCACCAGGCCCGTGCGCGCGAACCGAGTCTCCCGCCCCTCCGAATCGATCAGTTTGAGGAGGTCGATGGAGCCGTAGCCGTTGCGGGCGAGCCAGTCCCACCACGCCTCGTTGCCGCCCGTCCAGATCACCCAGGCGTTCCGGCCCTTGACCTCCTCGGCGCCCAGTCGGAGCGGCGAGGCCCCGGGACGGTCCGTCGCCCCGATCGCGTCCATGTCCTCGAAATAGTCCCGGTCGGCGGGCCGGTAGTACGCCTCCGCCGCCTTCTGCCATTTGTCCGCGGCCGACCCCGGCCCGAGGTCCGCGAACTCTCCGCCCGCCTTGCGGGCGCGCACCAGGGCCTCGTCAGGGGGCACCCCGCCCGCGCACCCCGACGCCAACGCCGACAGGGCCGCGAATAAGCCGGTTCTCAACGCCGATGAACGCATCGTTTACACCTCACTCCGCCGGTTGCCGTGCATGGGGGGGACGACCGAGATCGGGCCAAGCATGCCTAATCGAGATGTATTCGCTGGTTCCTCGAAAAGGTCATCACTAGCTAAATCCTGATGTGATTTATCGAGTTGCCACGAGTATCGCCTGACCTGGCCTGCATTGTCCATGAGCAAGTCGTGCATTACGAAATTTTTCCGCCCATACACGCCTTTTCAAAGTCGAAAACGGCCCGAAGCAACATGTGCCCCGACTTTAAACATGTGCCCCGAATTTAAAGTCGATGAATCTTCCCCACTGATGAAGAGCGATCCGCAGGGCCTACGAGCGAGATTCGAGGTGCTAGGTGAGGTAACGCGGAGACGAAATGACGCTAGATAATCCAAATATCGAGCGTGACCGCCGCACTGCCGCCGAAGGCATCGGGCCAGCCAAGGTCGCCAGCGAGTTAGGCCCCAGCGACGATCTGGTTGATCAAGGCGTAGGGCGCTACCCTGTCATCGTCGTATTTCAGGGCGAAGTATTCGCCCACTGACGGCCGAGCGGCCCTGGTTGCAGGTGGCGGAAAAGCCGTGATTCTCAGCATTCGCACGACCTTCTCAAGGAAACGAGGCGGTGTCGACGTACCACAATATGGAGTCCACTAAGACATTTGTCGGGCCATCGTCGACCGCAACCCTCTCCAGTGCCGTAAGTCAGCCGCGCCAGCGCGACAACGCCTTGGCTGGCGTACCTCAGTCGATCGAAACGTGGGACGATCACCGAGACCATGTCGTGGGGAAAATTCGCTCGTTCACGGGACGGCCCTCGACTTCCGGAGGGGCATGGGCTCAGGCACCCAGGTTAGGCGCTCGCCGGGACCGGATCAACGCGCCTCACCTTCTTCCCAATGCGTCACGTCCGTCCCCAGCGTCGCGAGACATAAAGCCCGAGTATCGGATGTCCGAAGATAGAGTAATCCTCGGTCTCATGTCCCCTGCCCTCGACATCCCTCGCTAAACTCCCTTAAAAACAGCCACTTCGGGCAGATGTCCGAAGATAACCGGTTTTATCTTCAACCAACAAGGCCCGAAACGAGGGGCGGGGGGCCCGCCGATTTTTCCTCCCCACTCCCGAACCCGCGACGGTTTCGCTTGGCCTTCGTCCCGAGCCGTGCTATGTCCACCCGATGAGAACGTTCCTTTGCGAAATCGACCACACCGGGCTCCGACGGTTCTTCCCGCAGGACCTGCTACCGGCGGACGAACTGCGCCGCCTGGAACGGGGCCTCGGCCGAGGGCCGGCCTCGCTCTTCTGGTCGTTACTCAACGAAGACGACGCCGAGGACCTACGGGCGGACGTCGAAGCCGGCCGCCACGCCGCAGCCTGCGGCCTGCTCCTCAACCGAGCCGTCGAACTCATCATGATCCGGGCCGCACTCGGATCGGCCCGGGAGCTTTACTGAGGCCCCCCGAGGTCGCCCTGGACCGAGTCGCTTCCCCGTGACGTGCACCTACGCCGACTTCGAGGGCCACGGCCTGGGCGACGGCCATCCGTTCTTCGTCGGTCAACCCCCGAAGGGCTTCGTCCCGATGCGGCAGGTTCGAGGAGCTTTGGGCCCGCACCCGGACTCCTACCGCCGGCCGGCCGACCAAGTTACGCTCGACGAGGTTGAGCGAATCGCGATTTGAGTCTGCGGCGGCGATTCGCGCGGGCTTTCGGCGAAGGCCCTTCGTCCCAAGAGGAAGCGTCGTATATTTTGGTTTCGAGCGACGCATACTCCATCTCGAACCATTTCCGGCCCAGCTTCTCACGAAGGTCGTTCACGATTCGGTGGTGGCACCGCCCGAGGCGACGGCCGCTGCCGCAGGCGCATGGCTTCTTGTTCGCCTGCCGTTTCTTGAGCGACGTCAGCCGCACGAAGTTCAGGCCGGCCACCCTATCGGAGGCCCCGAACAGGACGGCGAAATACTGCCGTAAGCCTTCTTTTCCGTGCTCCAACTCACCGTAGGGGGCGACCCCGGTCTTCTGGAAGTGGCTATACCCGAAAAGGTATGGGACGACGAACCGCTCGACGAAATCGCTGAGTGTCGATTCCGGTCCGAGCTTGAGCCGCAGTTCGGTGGGGGCGGCGAGGCAGAGCGAGCCATCGGTCAGCTTGTGATAGGTCTCGGGTATCCGACCGCCGGTCTCCACTACGGTCGGGGCTACGGCCGGAAATCCTTGGGGAATTTGCACTTCGACGCGATAGGCGTCCTCGATCACCCCCTCCGTGGGACCACGGACGCGGAATGGAAGGTCACCTCCGACTTTAAGGGCCTCGTCGCCGGACGGAATAATCCTCAAGTCGGGATACCTATGGAGCAACTCGGCAACGCCCCAGCGGCCATACCTGTCGGCGGTGGACTCCGGCATTACCGCCCCCAGGGCCGCGACGCCGACGGAATATAAAGCGCCGGGGCCGTCTTCGCGACCGCCGTGAGGGTGCCGCCGCGGTTTTCCGGCGAGAACCGGCGGAGTTCCCCTTCCGTCAGCTCAATCCTGAAGGCGGACTTCGCCCGCGACTTCAGCGAGCCGTCCTCGACGGCCGCCGGCAGCCTCGCGATGTCCGCCCGGACTGCGGCGTGCCAGTCATAGAAGCTCTTTTCGAGCCGCGGGTCGCGAGACCACTTGTCCGCGTAGTCTTCCGCCGGGTCGGCGGGGTTCGGAACGCGACGACCCTCCGGGTTGATGAAGCTCGGCATCTTCTCGACGATGTTCCAAAGGGCCAGCCAGATGTCGGCCTCGCCCTCGTACGCCCTCGCCGCAAGGTTCGTGATAATCATCGAGATGGGGGCGAGGTCCGCAATCTCGGGGTCGCTGAACATTACGTCCCGGTGCCTCTTGAGGAGTTGGATGCTCCGCTGGAGCGTGGTCTTCCATTCGTACGGCGGGACCTCTTCGACCACCGCCCGGATGGCGAATTGAGAGGGCGCCCGGCCTAGCGCGGCCCGGCCCTCAAACCAGGCGGCGAAGCCCTGCGGATTGCTGCTCGGCCAGAGCGGGGAAATACGTTCGTAGTTCGGGTCGCGTTTGTCGGTGATCGCGACGGCCCGACGGGCCAGCTCCGGCGGCACGCCGAGCCCGCGGATGGATTCCTCCTCGGGCACGCAGGGAAGAGTGTCGAGGTGGAACTTGACCTCGTCGGAGTATTGGAGACGCCAGCAACGGTTATGTTCCGTGACCGGCTTGAGCATGTCGTTCGCCCTCGCGTAGGCGACGATCTCCCGACCGTAAAGCTCCTTGAGTTGCCTCTGGGTCAGAGTCGTTTTCCCGAGGTTCTTCAAGACGCAGACGTCGTCGAGGTCGTACTCGTCATCATCCCGCAACGGGCGATTCACCGTGCCGAATCGGAAGGACCCTTGGGGCCGCACGTCCGGGTCGAAGACGGCGAGCGTCGACTCGTCACGCTGGAGCCACTCGCCCAAGTTCAAATGGCGAGCGGCGGCCCTCTTGTACAGGGACTTTGGGATGTCGAGGTGATCGATGAAAGCGTCCAACAGGCGACCGACGGTTTCAGGCGCGAGGCCCATGAATGTTCTCCACAGGGGACATTGAGAGGCCTAATCAATCCAATTCGGGTCGACGAAGTTCCGACTGGGCGGTCGGTGAAGAGGAGGCGGGCGAGCGGCGGCCCGGCCCGCTCTGGACGGAACCCGGAAGGGGGTGGCAGGGGACGAACGGCTCGGCCTGCTCGTCGAGGAAGAGCCGCTCTATCGCGTTCGCCTTGTGCCGGGCTAGTGTGGCCCCCATCGCACGCAGGTCGGGGATGAGAGTGGCGTCGTCCATCGTGAACCGCGACGGCCGGGTCACCTCGTCGACCCGGAAGAACCTGTCGGGATACCGGTCCGTGTTAAGCATCACCTTCGCCTGTGCAATCGAGGCCCTCATCTGGGCCTGCATCAGGAGCCCGATGAGGTCCTTGCTGAAATGGCCCCAACGCAGGACGCCGCCCTTTCGGCGTCTGGACTCAGGGACGTCGTAAGGCTCGTCAGTCGTCCCGATGCTCAAGACCTCAACGTCCTCGAGCCTCCGGCCCAGGACGGAGATGGCTTCGATGATGCCGACCGCGGCGGGGCAGTTGGCCCATACCCCACCGTCGATGCACGCGAGGCCGTCCTTGCCCTCGAAGGCGGGGAAATAAGTCGGGGCCGCCGACGTCGCCAGGGCGACCTCCACGGCCGGTCGAAGGTAGTCGCGGCGGAGACGGTCGTGGTGCGAGGTCTTAAAGAGGTAGACGTCCCCGTTCACCGCGTTAAACGAAGGGATGACCAGCCGCACCTTCGAATCTCCGAGCCTCCGGTTTCCGGTCACCGCGTTTATGGCGTGCAGGAGCGGTTCTTGGCCGTACTTCGTGCGGAACAGCCAACGAAGAAGGTGTTGAGACTTCTTCTTCACTCCCAAGGCGGGGAAAATTTTGGGGCCCTTCTCCACGTAGAACTCGAGGATTTCCGAGGCGGGCACCCCGAGGCCGAGGGCGATGGCGATGATTCCCCCGGTCGAAGTTCCAGTAATAAGGTCGAAGTACTCATAAATGCGCCGCTTAGAGATGCTCTCCAGTTCGGAGAGTACCGCGGCCGTGAAGGTGCCTTTGACGCCTCCGCCGTCCAAGCTCAGGATTCGAAAACGGCCCACGAGATTCCCTCCAGGTGAAGCTGGAAATTCCGCGGGGGTTGGCCCGCACGTACCGGCCGGACTTGGGGACGGTCCGCCCCGCCCTCAATCCCTTATCCTTGGATAGGGAACCCCCATCCCCCTGCAACGTCACACAACGTCCCCCTGTACACTATACGCTGAGTTCGCCGTATAGCGAACACACGATCTAAAAAAATGCCTATCATTCACAGAAACTTCATTTCGCCACACTGGGTCAGGGCCCCCAGCTCACCCAGGCGAATCGTGGCCGACTCGAACGAGACGTCACAAAGGCCGGCGACTCGCCGGGCGAGCCGGTCGGCCTCGTGCGAGCCTTTGACCAGGTCGCGGATTGCGATGCCAAGGCCCTTCCGCTCCTCCTCGCAGGCCGCCAGGAAGAACGCCTTGGGCATGAGGAGGGCGGCCATACCGTTGTTGGCCTGGACCTCCCGCGGGTCGCCGCCCCGACCCCCCCCGCTAAGGTTCCGCTCCAGGCTGTGATAGACGCAGACCGCCCCTTCGGGCTCGTCGTCCCAGGCGAACGTCTGTTGATTGGGGTCGGCTGGGTAGAGGCACTTGTGCAGCAGGACGTGCGTCGCCTCGTGGGCCATCGTCATCCGCCACTTGCTGCGGAGCCAGGCCGGGGGGGAGTCCGCGTCGACGGCGAGCTCGGTCAGGGCCCGGTTGATGAGGACCCTCGGCTTCCGGCCTGCCTCGAACCTCGTCTGCCCCAGGACGTGCGGCTCCAGGGCCGCGTATTGCTCGAGGGCCACCTGGAGGTGTCGGTCCACGAAGCCCTCAATGTCGACCGCCGGCCGGTCCGGCGTCGGATAGAGCCCCGCCCGGTGAAGCTCGGCCTCCATCCAGTCGTCGATTTCGCCGGGCTTGAACCAGAGCTGCGCCTTGCCGTCTCGTCCACGGTACGGCTTCTTCATCGCTCTTGGTCCCGCTTCCTGACCATTTCTTCCGCCTTCTTGAGGAGCTTGACCAGGTCGTCGTCGGGCAGGTTCGCTTCCGATATCTGCCGCAGCAGGACCCCCGCCGTCGGGTGCCGCCTCATGTACCGCTCGGCGTCGTCGCCGAACCGCCCGGCCATGGCCATCAGGTTGTCGAAATCGAGCTTGAGCAGGTCGGCTATCTTCCTGAGGACGTCCTCGGCGGGCACCCGCCGGTCGTTCTCGATGTCGCTCATGTACGACGGCGTGATGCCCAGTTTCTTGGCGAATTCGCGGAGGCTCCCCGTGGCCACGCGGGCCTCGCGGATGAATTCGCCCAAACTCTTCTCGCCCCTTGTGTTAGCCATGTCCGCCGATTAGCTTACGGGATGCCCCATGAGCGGTCAAGACCCGAACCGGGTGTCGCCTCCGCGATCGGTGAAGGCTGAAGTGACCCGCGCCCTCGACGCCGTCTGCCTAAAGGCGATGAAGATTCGTCTATTTTTATATCGTGCATGTTTTATGCTCATTATTTCCATCTCCTAATTCACGAGAATTTTCGTACTGGTGATGTAGAGGCGGGAGCGGCCTGAGAACAGTTCGCTCGCTGCCCGCACGCCCGGCACTTCGCCGCCGGTTGCCGCACCGGGATTTCTTCGGTAAGGCTCGCTCGATGTTCCCGGATTCGCTCGGCAATGGCCAAGACGTCCGAGCGGAGCCGCTCGGTGTTCTCGACCTTGACTTGCTCCCCGTCTCGGATGACGACCCAGCCGTACGGGGGCCTCACCCCGTACTCCTCTTCCACGAGGAGAAAGTAGGCACCGAGCTGGAGCCGGTGGCCGAGGTAGACTCGCTTCGCCGAGGGCTTCCACTCTTCGGGGATGAAGAACTCGCCGTCCCGCTCGATGCGGTCGGGACGCCCGACGAGCTTCAACCGCTCGGAGAAAAGCGTTCGGTCATCGAGAGCGACGGTCTTCCCGAACCCAAGCCCTCGCCGCGTTCGGCCACGCCCGACGAGGACGACCAGGAGGGACCCGAGGACCGCGAGCAGGAGGGCCACGCCGAGCAGTTCGCCCATCAGCCCCTCACCAGGACGAACGCCAGGAGGGCCAAGAGGAAAGACGCGACCACGAGCCACCACCCGAGGGAGATGGCCGAGCGTGACCGCTCCTCGAAGCGAGCGGTTTCCGCGTGGGCGGCTTCGCCTTTTTTCAATTCGCCCTGATTGGTGGGCTTCTCGCCAATCGAGTCGAGCCGCCAGGACTCGGGGCACCAGGCCCACGAGGCGATTTCCGAGGCCGAAACGATGCCGTCGTCTTCGTGATTCATGGAAGCTTTACTCTCGGCCCAAGTCCCGGCGGGACAGGAATTCGAGGACGTAGTCAAAGCCCTCGTCGAAGGCGTCGTGCTCCAGCTCGTAGGCGTGCCCGTTCTCGCATTCGACGCTCATCGTCACGTCGTCCACGTCCGTCACTTCCAGCGAGCCCCCGCACTCCGCACAGGCACAGTCGTCCGGGTCGACGGCGAGCGGCCCTTTGTTCTTCCCGGCGTCCTTCGTGAGCGTCGTGGGAAAGAGCACCGACTCGGCCAGGACGAACCGGCGAAAGCCGTCGAGCAACACGGCCGTGTCGAGTGAGTTCGCCGCCGCTTCCGGCGGGTGGGAACGCGGGGTCGTCGCAATTGGCGTCGCCCCGAAGTGCCACTCGATTTCGTCCGCGTCCGCGTAGGAATAAACAACGAGCGGCATGTCGGTCGCCATCCCGATTCCCGAGAAATCGACCTCGAACATTTGCCAGGTGCATTCCGCCGAGACGCCCAAAGGCCCGAAGCGACAGAGGGCCATTCCCGCGTCGTCGCTCTTCACGTCGCGGTTTCGGGTGAGCCCTTCGAGGACCGCTTTCGCGTAGGCCGCGAGGGCATCGAGGGGCACCATCCCTTCCTTGGGCAAGGCGATATCGGGCCGCTCGGTTCGCGGAGGATTGCGGGGCGTTTCTTGCGGCGTCCGATTCGGTCCTTCCATAAGGCGGAGAGCATGGCACGGGTGAAGGGGCGAACTCAACCCACGCCTTAACGGCGGCGGGGCAAGACGTTCGTGCCCCGACGGCCGCCCGCCGAGTCGACGAAGACGACAGTGCCCAAAGTTCTCAATTCGTGATACGTTGGGGGAGATAACCGGAGGGGCAAAGAACATGGCGACGGAACGAGTCAACGACTTACGGGCATTCAAAGGCTTCATTGAAGAGAAGCTCTCGAACGGGGGGATCGACCTCACCCCGGAAGAGGCCCTCGTGCATTGGGAAATCGAGAACCAGACCGACCAGGAGCGGGAGGAAACCCTCGAAGCGATTCGCCGAGGGTTCGCCGACATCGAGGCGGGCCGAGTCCGCCCCGCACGCGAGGCGTTGGAGGAAATTCGGCGGAAGCATCATCTTCCCCCCCTCTCATGAGCTTCGAAGTCGAGTTGACCGAGGGGGCCTATTCCGACCTCGACCGCCTTACCGATGCACTCGCCGAGCGATGGCCCGAAGGGGCCGACCGCCTCACCGCACGATTTTTCGACGCCCTCACGCGTCTTGAGCAATTCCCACTCTCGTGCGGCGTCGCCTACGAGAATCGCTTTTTCCCCGACGAGGTCAGGCACCTGCTTTTCGAGATAAGGAAGGGCCGCACCTACCGGGCGTTATTCACCGTCCAGGGGAATCGCGTCCGAGTGCTCGCCGTCCGGGCGCCGGGCGAAAGGCCCGTAACCCCGGACGACGTCGCGGGTTAAAATTCGCCGGAATATTCCGATGCGAGACGGAGAAAAGGGCCGCAAATGCGGCCCTTTTTCGTTGGCATTTCCCGACCAATTTCCCCGTAATTCCCCTTAAAAATAAAATAATTCGGACGTGTTGACTTCGTGCCTAGCATTCCTTCGACGGCCCCTCATTTCCGAGCCTTTCGCTCCGACGTCCGGCGGGCTATCCCTGGGTTTAAGTCCGTTAAACCTGTTCCGGGGGAAAATCAAAATGCTCACCGTCGCCGCCCTCGGCTCGGGCCAAGCCGGGTATTACCTCTCGCTCACCGCCGCCTCGTACTACGCCGAGGCCCCGGAGCCCGAAGGGCTCTGGTACGGATTGGGGGCGAGGGAGTTCGGCCTTCAAGGGGCCGTCGACGCCGACGACCTCACGAAGCTTTGCGAGGGGTACGACCCCCGAGACCCGGCACGCCATGTCCGGAACGCGGGCGTCAACGAGGGCGAACGGGCCAGGAAGCACGGCGACGACCTGTGCTTCTCGGCACCGAAGAGCGTGAGCGTCGCCTGGGCACTCGCCACGCCCGAGATGCGGGAGGCCATCGAGAAGGCCATGCACCGGGCCGTCAAGGACGCCCTCGATTACGTCCAGGACCATTGCGGGTGGTCCAGGGTCGGGGCACAGGGCCAGGAACTCGCCCGCGTCCCCCTCACCTTCGCACTCTTCGAGCACTCCTCCAGCCGACTCGGCGACCCCCAGCTTCACGTCCACGCCGTCTGCCCCAACCTGACGCTCCGCACCAACGACAAGGGCCGCGAGCGGGTCACGGCCATCGACTCCACGAACTTCTATCACCACATGATGGCGGGCGGGGCCTTGTTCCGGGCGGGACTCGCCGAAGGGATGCGGGGCCTGGGGTTTGCCGTCGAGCGGGACGGCACCGCCTTTCGATTAAAAGGCATCGACGAAAATTTATGCGAACGGTTTTCCCAACGGCGGGCCGAAATCGTCGAGGGGATTTTAAAGGCCGCCAAATTCGAGGGCGACCGCGACGCACTCGACACCCGCGAAGTATTGCGGGCGGCGTCGGGACGCACGGCGGAACTCGTCAACCTCTCGACCCGGAAGGGCAAAAAAGAATACACGCGGGAGGAGCTGTTTCCCGTCTGGCGGGAGTTCGCCCGCTCGCTCGGCATGGACGAGCACTACGTCATGCGGCTCGTCAACGAGCCCCGAACGCTCGCCCCCGAACAAAAACACGGGGCGAAGGAAGAGCTATTTCGGGACGGCCTCGGGAAACTCACCGAGGAGTTCTCGCATTTCGCCGAAAAGGACCTCACGCGAAAGCTCGCCGAGGAGGCCCAGGGCAAGGGCTTGAACGCCCGCGACGTCCGCGAGCTGATCGAGAACAAAATCACCGGGAACGACGTCATCAGGCTCGGGGAATTAATCACCGGGCAAAAGAACGAGGGCCGGAAATCGTACCGGGAGCGGTCGGAAATTCGGTACACGACCGAGCAAATTCTTCTGATGGAAGGCGGGATGCTCGATTCCGTCGGGCGGATGGCCCAAAAATCCGCACCCATTCCGACGACGATTGCCGACGCCGCCATCGAACGGGCCTCCTCGAAGCTCGCCCGAGACGGGCACAAACTGTTTCCCGAGCAGGAGGCCGCCGTCCGGCTCCTGACTTCGGGCGAGGGAAACATCGCCTGCATGACGGGAAAGGCCGGGACCGGAAAGAGCACCACCCTGGAGTCGTGCCGGTTCGCCTGGGAACTCGCCGGGAGGACCGTCGTCGGCTGTGCCATTCAGGGAAAGACCGCCGATGAGCTTCAGGCCACCGCCGGAATCGAAAGTCGGACCCTCGCCAGCACCCTCTTTTCAATCGAGAAGGGCTGGCTCAAGCTCTCGCCCAAACACGTCGTCGTGCTCGACGAGGCGGGGATGGTCCCGACCACGACGATGGCGAAGCTCATCGACCAGGTCGAAAAGAGCGGGGCCAAGCTGGTCCTTGCCGGAGACGCCGCCCAATTACAGGCCATCGGGGCCGGGGGGCCGTTCAAATCGATTTCCGAGCGGCTCGGCGACGCGTTCCATTGCACCCTCACGAAAATCATTCGGCAGCGGGAGCAGTGGCGGCGGGACACGGTCGAACAATTCTCACGGGGCGAGGCGAAAGAGGCCCTCATCGCCTACGCGGCGAAGGGACAGCTTCACGTCACGAAGACCAGGGACGACGCCGTTTCCGCGTTGGTGGACCAGTGGAAGGCCGACAAGGGCGTCGAAAATCCCAAGGACGTGCTCTTGCTCGCCTCGCTCAACGCCGAGGCGAAGGCGATTAATCGGGCCTGCCAGGAGGAAAGGCGAAAGGCCGGGAAGCTCGGCGAGGCGAAAACCTTCGTCAACAACGAGTGGCTCCACGAACACGACCGCGTCATGCTCTGCAAAAATTCCCGGCCCCTCGGAGTGAAGAACGGATTTACCGGCGAGGTGGTCGGAATTAACCACCTGACCGGTTCGCTTCGCGTGAAGCTCGACCGCGACGGCCGGGAGGTCGTCGTCTCGCCCGAGGAGTACGGGGCGAAAAACATCAAACTCGGCTACGCATCGAGCGTCCATAAATCGCAAGGCCGGACCGTCGAGCACTGTCACGTTTTGATGGGCGGGCACATGAGCGACCTGCATTTGGGGTACGTCCAAGCGAGTCGCTCCCGCGAGTCCACCCATTTGTATATTGACCAGGCCAACGCCGGGCCGGACTTGAAGGACGCGATTCGGTCCCTCTCGCGGGCTCGCTTCAAGGACCTCGCCCGCGACGTGGTCGACAAGGCCCAACGGGTGGCCGACCACCAGCAAGCCCGGCTCGGACTCACTCAGGGCCGGGGGCCTTCCTTGGGGATGTGAGCCACGAGGCCCCACGAGCCCACCAGGGAACGCGATTCACCGTCGGGCCATTCCCCTTCCCCTCTTTGACTTCGTCGCTCACGGGCGATGCCGCGGCCTTTACCGGGCCGACCTTGGCGGGCTCGGCGAACGCGGCCCGCGACGGAAGCGGTATCGCGTACCCGGCAAGCGAGTCGGGGCGGTTGAACGCCGCGTCCTTCGCCAGCTCGGCGTCGATGGCCTTCTGGTCCGCGTAATAGTGCGAGAGGCCGAGATGGAGTTGCGACAGGGTCAGCCCGCGGTGGTAGCGGGCGACGATGTCCGCCGGGGGAATTCGGCAGTGCACGGCGAGGTAGCCGATTTGCTTCACCGTCACCGAGGCCCCCGCAGGGTACGGCAGCTCGGGAAAGACCGGCTTCGGCTCCGACCATTTTCGCCGGTATCGCTCTCTCCTGTCGGTCGATTTTCCGCCGGTCTCTCCCATGCCACGGACGATGGCAAGGTATCGCCGGAAGGACAACCCCCGCCGTCGCACGGCGGAGAAAGCCCCCCGTCGGGCCTGGAGGGCGAGATTAATCCGCCCGCCCTTTCCCCTTGGCGCGTCGTTCGCCTTTCGTCTCGGGGGCGACCAGCGGCCTTTACGGGGCGTTCTCCTTGAACGTCTTTCCGGCCCCGCGTCCTTCTCGACTCTGGCCCCCGCCCCTCTCTTTTAAAACTCTCGGCCCTCGTCTTTCATTTCAGGGCCTTCAGCACTCAGCTGCCCTTTGTCTCAAACCCCATCTTTCATTTCCTCGACCCCCGCCCTTAATTGCCCCGCCCCTTCCTCTCGAAACTCCGTCTCGCGTCCCTCAATTTCACCGCCCTTGGCCCCCTGCCCTGACTCTTTCACGCCGTCTTTTTCTTGAGCCCGACCTCGCCCTCCGAACGCTTTAGCGACCTCACTCGGCTACTCACAACAGCCGCCCTCACTCTCAGCATTAGAACAGGCACACCCCTCCACTAACTTTAGGTGACCTGGTGTCAAGGACTTACGGAAAGCGAACGAACGTAATTCTATCGAATCACTCCCGCATATTCGGGAGGGACGGCGACGGAAAAACCTACCGTGATTCGGGGAACATTTCCGCCGCCGAGCAGCAATTTCCAAACGGCGTCTTTAATCGCCTCGGACGTCTCCCCTTCGGGGCCGGGTGCTTCCGGGCTCCGCTCCGCTGCGGTCCCTCACGGGACGGCCTGCGGCCCCCTCTCGCCCCCTGACGCGGCGGCAACGGAGCAAGGGGCACGCCCGGCGTCCTGGCCGGTCATGCCCCTTGCTTTTCCGTCGCCTTCAAAAAGGAGTCCCATCCCTGGGACGAATTACGGCGGCTCAGCCGCCGGGTTTTTTTTGGGGGGCTCGGAATCAGCAAACCAAAGGCATGGCGTCGGACGCGGGGAACGGCGACGGCCCAGGCTTCGAGCCAATGCCCCGTCGCCTTGCCTTCGGTCCCTTCATCCTCGCCCCCCAGCAAGCCGTGAGGGGGCGAGGATGAAGGGACCGAAGGCAAGGCGAGGAGAGAGGGAATTTATTCCGAGGGGGAGCACCAGGAATCCAGGAACGGATTCAATAAGTTGTCCCGTAGGGGCCGGTCACCTCAAAGTGAGCGGCGGGCGACGCTCGGACGACCAAAGGCGACTCGGGACAACGAGGCATCGCCCCCAAGTGCCCGGAAATTGGCGGCGGAGGTCGGCGGGAACGCTCGACGGAACCGGTCGGGTGCTCACTTTCGGGAGACGCCCCCACTTCGATAAGTCGAGGCCGCTCACTTTGAGGTGACGCACCGCTCACTTTGAGGTGACGCACCGCTCACTTTGAGGTGACGCACCGCTCACTTTGAGGTGACGCACCGCTCACTTTGAGGTGACGATTTCGCCCGATTTCGCCTTGCAACTTCTTGACAATAAAGGCTTTATTTCGGAACTTGTCAGCCCTAGACTATTAGACTATTTAGACGTTGATTGACAACAACAACAAGACCTTTGGTTGTTGTTGTATTTTTGGAATTTACCCCGATGGAAACAGACCGCCGCGAAAACCTCCCGGAAGCCCTTCCGCAGAACATCATCCGGGTCGAGACCGCGTTGTCACGGTTTCCCATTCATCGCCTCGGGACGAAATCCGCCTCGCGGATTCAGATTCGGGAAGACGGTGACCGGGGCGAAGTGAAGGTCCGCTGGACCGTCACGCACCAGCCAGGCCCGCTCGCCTACAAGCTCGATACGCTCATCGTCAACCGCAAGATTGAGGAGGCCGCCCGTCCCGTCCCGCGGCTCGTCAAGCTCGGGAGCCTCCGTCAGATTTGCCGGGAACTGGGCATCAGCGAGGGCAGAGGAACCCAGAACGTCAAAGAAGCGATGTACCAGAACGCCCAGGCGTTCATCACCGCCAAGACCCGCTACAAGACGAGGGACGGCCGGGAGCAGACTCTCGAGGCCGGTTTTACCCGCTACAGCGTAATATTCACCGGCGAGGAGTTGCCGGACCGGCGGAGGGCCGACGCCGTCTACATCGTGCTCAACGACCTGTACATGCAGGTCATCAACGGCGCGATGACCCGGCCCCTCGACTACGACTACCTGAAAGAACTCCCCCCCGCCTCCCAGCGTTTCTACGAAATCCTGAGTTATCAGATTTTCGCGACGCTCAAGTTCGGCCGCGACACGGCGAGGCTCGTCTATTCAGAGTTTTGCACTTACGCCCCCCAGGCCCGGTATCTCGACTACGACCGCGTGAAAAAGCAGATGTTTAAGGTGCACGCCCCGCACCGGCGGTCGGGCTACATCAAGGCCGTTGAATTCCGCCAGGGCACCGATACCGAGGGACGCCCGGATTGGGTGATCCACTACACGCCTGGCCCGAAGGCACGGGCCGAATACCGTGCCTTCACGAAAAAAGGCGGCCCGAAGTTTCTGGAGCTTGAGATTGAACCGGCCCTCCTGCCGCAGGTGCCGAGCGAGCTCTCAGAGCTTGAGCGAGAGCTGACCGCACGCGGGGTCACCGAGAAGATCGCCCGGGCACTCGCTGCCGAGCATCCCGAGGAGCGGGTTCGGCGGCAGATGGAGCAGGCCGATTGGCTCAATGAGATCGGGAAAAAGAAAATCGATGACCATGCGGCCTATCTCGTGAAAGCGATTCGGGACGACTTCGCACCGCCTCGCGGCTTCGAGCCGAGAGCCGAGCGTGCCGCCCGGGCGGAGGCAGCCCAGGCCAAAGCACGGCACGAGGCCGAGTCAAAGCGGCTGCAACGCGAGCAGGAGAGGCGTGAACACGCCGTCCAGAAGCGGATTTCGGACTACTGGCTGTCCCTCTCGACCGACGAGCAAAGAGAGCTCGACGCCACCGCACTCAAAGGCGCGGAGCCCGAGGCGGTGGAAACCTACCGTGAGTTCGAGGCGAAACGGAGCCCGTTCGTCGACACCCTCTTTCGGTCGAGTATCCGCGACCCGTACATCAGGCGGCTTCTAAACATCGGGCGTGTGCCGGCCACAGGCCACTAAAAGGGCCTCCTTGGCCCGTAGCGCCGCGTTTTCACCCCGGGCCTACCTAACCCATAGGCCGGGACGAATTCGTCGCTCCTGGGGCCGTAGAAGGCCTCGGCGGAGTCGGCCAGTTTCGTATGATTTTTGCGTTTTCAGCAACTCAAAAACGCGGCAACGCGGACTTTTAAAAATTCGCGTGTTTGGCCACGCAAAAATCCGTACGCTCCCCTGCCCCGTCACTCCGATGGGGCCTCATCGGGTCCTTCCTGGGCCCTGGCCCGATCGCTCACGACGAACCGCTTGCAATGCTCGCGAATCATCTCCGCAAAGAGGCCCGATTTGTCCTGTTCGGTGTAAGTGGCGTGGACGGCGAAACGCTTCGCGAGGTCGGCGGGAACGTAGAGAGTGAGCTTTACCTTCTGGTCGTCTTGGCGGCTTGCCGTCTTAGCGGCAACGCGCCTTCGCGGCTTCGGCGGGTTCGGTTCGGTATTCATGTTCGGTCGGCACGGGTGGAGGCGTCCACCACCCGGGCGGCTCCTTCGAATGTGGTTTCATGGGTCGGCGGCCCTCCCCTGCCCTTCTGGTATCGGCCAGCCCCGAGACGGGGCTCAAGGGCGATTACCGTCTTGGCGTCTCCCCGGTGATGTTGTGGAACGGTTTTGTGCGAGTTGCCGGGATGAAGGATGTCCGTCTTGTGCGAGAAACGTCGCGGACATTTTAGGTTTTTGCGTACGCGAATCGCTGAAACCCTGGAGTTTCGCGTACCCGTGAATTCGCCATTTTGCGTACGCGGGTATTTGGAAACTTGGGAGCGGCGGGTTTTGAAGGCCGATGCCCGGGACAGGCCGACGCTTTGACGTCACGGCGGCTTGGCGGCTTGAACAAGCGTCGCGTTTCACGCTGTAGCGGTGGGCCGGTGAAGAACCAAGCCGTCATCCCGGCTTTTCGACAGAGACGTCAGCAATTTTACGTATGCGAGTTTTTAGGTTTTTGCGTACTCAGATTTTCACGTACGCGCCTTAAGCCATTTCGCGAGAAGCTCTTCCACCAGCTCGCTGAACTCCCTCCCGCCGCCGTCTTGGAGCAGGGCCACCTTCACGGCGTGGTGCGTCTCTTTTCGGACGTAGGCCGTGACCTGGCCGAACTCGGAGTCGGAGCGCTTACCGGTGGGTCGCCCCCTCGGTTTTGGCATGCCCGTCGCCTTCGGAGGGGGCTTAGGGCCCGACCGCTTCTCGGTCAGCTTGGGCTTGGCCTCGGGCCTCTCGGGCGGGGCAGGGGAGGGGGGAGGGGACTCCTCGATTGCCGCCTCGGCCTCCTTCTGGCGGGCATCGAAGATGCCCTTGAACCTGCTCGTCATCGGGTCAGCTCCTTGCCGACGGCCGCGTAGTCGTCCCACCCGAGCTTGGCCCGAGGGTCGCTCACTTCCGAGACGGGCACTCCGGCGAGGGCCGCTTTCTGGAATGCAGCGAGACGTCGGATGCTCCCGTCAAAGAGCGGAAGTCCTGCTTCTTCGAGCATGACCCGGGCGTCGTCGCCGTCACGGCTCGGCTTCGGCGGGATGACGGTCAGCAAAATTCGATACTGTTCGGCCCCAAGGCCCTTCAAGGTGTCGACCATCAGGAGCAGGGCGTCGAGGGCCATCGCGTCGGGCGTCGAGGGGACGATGAGAAAGTCGCAGCCCTCGGCCAAGGCTTCGAGGTCCTCGCGGCTTGGCCGGGCCTGGGTGTCGATGACGATGTGCTCGAAGTCGCGTGAGAACTTCGCGGCCTGCCGTTCGTCGACGACCTTGAAGGGGAGGGTGCCCCGCTTGGACCAGCCCGTGACGCTCCGGTTGGGGTCGCCGTCGATGAGTAGCGTCGGCTTCTCCAACTGGAGGTAGGCGGCGAGGTGCACCGCCGTCGTGGTCTTGCCAACGCCGCCTTTGAACGAAGCAATTGTTAGAATCATGGTTTCCTGCCTACCAGGTTTTTGCGTACCTGAAAACCTGGGTTGTTGAGTACGCAACCTAGCAGCAGAGGCAAATTCTGCCAATCCCGAAAATTCCGTGGCCTGCTCCTGAGTCGAAACAGTTGGCTCAGGCCCATTTCAGGGTCGTACATCCTGCTCACGACCAACGCTCATGACCTTCTCGTAATCGCTTCGGACTAGTTCGTGGAGATTTGGATCCCGTTCGCGAATCGCCTGGCTATCTTCCGCCAACAGACGATTGCCACGCTCGAGCCATTTCCGGGCTTCGACCTCGTCCTTGTATTGGTCGAAATCAGACAGGATGAGGTAGATGTTCACGCAGCACACGCAGTCATAATACCGGGTGTCGGAGTCTCCGGGCGCGATGGTGAGCAGGGCGTTCGCTATTTCGTGCGTCTTACGACTGATGTCCAACCAGGAATCCACTTCCGCCTTCACTACCGCTCCATCGCTTGCTCGTGATTGATGCTTGGCGTGCTGCAGTCCGAGCGAATTATAAGCAGACACCTGAGAACGGCGGAGCCAAAGGCGTTCAGCCTCGCGCCATCCAGTCCTGGAGACGGCCCCTTCGAGCATGTCACACGCCGCTCTGTAAGCCTCGACGGCCTCGACCTGTCTGTCATGCGAGGCGAGAAAGTTCCCCAGAGACTGGGTGGCGATTGTGTGACTAAGGACCGCATCAATATCTAAGGGAGCGTTCTCGCAAACCCTCTGAAACAGGTTGACGGATTTCCGAAGATACCTCTCGGCCGCGTCGTAATTCTTGCGCTCAGTCTCGACGTATCCAGCACGCGAATATGACTTTGCGACATTTACAAGCTGTATAATAGCCAATGTTGATCCCAGATCCCGCTCCATCAGATCCGCCAAGGTGCCCGCCTTCATGAAGAGTGACAGGGACTCCTCACGCCTATTCAGGGATTCTAGCCGCACTGCGGCAAGGAAGGCATGGGCCAAGCGGCCGTCGCGAAGTCCTGCCTCGGCATCTGGATGTGACCGGACCCAATATTTCGCCACTTCCTCGGACCGTCGATAAGCAGCCAAGCACCGAGCCGCGTCCAAGGATTCATATCGCAAATATTGCTCGTATGCGGCGAACAGCAATTTGAACCGTTCGGGGTCCTCGGACGATTCCTGAAACCAGGACTCGGCAGCTTGCAACGCCTGACGGCTGAGTTCTCTGGCCGCGTCTTGATCGTTGGTCTCACCGATCATTCGTGCGGAACGCAGGAGAGCGAGGATATATTCCCGCCTTGCCCCGGGAATCCCTCGGAAGCGTTCGGCAAGGTTCAGGAGCTGCGTACGCCCACGAGTGAGATAGCGATTTCGCAGAGCGTTTATGTCAGGTGGAGTTGATTCGTTCTCCGAGGGGTACAAGTTGTAGAATTCACTGAAAGCGTCTTGGGCCAAGCCCAGATTCTGCTCGGCGACCCTCAAGTTGGACTTCGCTTCTCGCCACTGCCAAGTGATCCCGGCGAAGCCACCCAAAGTGACCAAGGCGACTGACAAAAGGGCGGCGGCCAGAGCTCGGTGGCGTTTACACCACCGCCAGGCCACTCCGAGCGGTCCGATGCGACGGGCCCGGATCGGCCGACCTTCGAGGAAACGACCGAGGTCGTCGGCGAGCGTCTCGGCACTACGATAGCGCCCGAGCATTTCCTTTTCCAAGCACTTGAGGACGATCGTCTCCAGGTCGCGGGGAACCTTTGGCTGCAGTTGGGTCGGGGGCACCGGATCCTGGGAGCGGACCATGTCGAGCGTGTCCAAGACCGTCGCACCTCGGAACGGCGGTCGGCCTACGAGGAGCTCGTAGAGGACCGCCCCGAGGGCATAGACGTCGGTAGCCGGCCCGACCGAGCCGCCCCGAGCGCCAACCTGCTCGGGGGCCATGTAGCTGGGCGTGCCCGGCGATTGCCCTGTCGCGGTGAGGCCGGAGTCCGCGTCCAGGAGCTTCGAGAGCCCGTAGTCGGTGATCTTCGGCGTCCCGTCGGTCGCGAACACGATGTTCTTGGGCTTAAGATCGCGGTGGAGCACTCCCTTGGCGTGGCCCGCGGCGACGGCACCAGCGAGGGTGCGCACCAAGGCCGCCGACCAGCCGGGCGATTGCGGCTCTCCGAGGAGACGAGCGGCGAGGGAGCCGCCCTCAAGGTATTCGAGGACGATGTAGGGGAGCCCGTTCACTTCTCCGCTGCCGTGGATGGCGACGATGTTCGGGTGCGGGATGCGGGCCGTGGCGACCGCCTCGGTCCGGAACCGGGCCCGCTCCGAGGCCCCAGCATGACCCCCGCCGAGGATCACCTTCACCGCGACCGGCCGATCCAGAGCGGCCTGCCTCCCGCGGTAGACCACCCCCATGCCTCCCCGCCCGATCTCTTCCTCGATCTCGATCTCCGGGATCTCCGGCAGACGCTCCGGGACCACGGAGGTGTGATCGGCCCGTGTCGACTCATCGAGCCCCAACCGTGCATCAAGCCGCCTCTGAGCATCGATCTTCTGTCGAAGCCGCTCACGTAGATCCTCGTCATCCGGGCAGAGGAGTTCCGCTGTCGGTTCATGACCCTGCCGCCGCTGCTCATCCCACGTGGCAAGCAGATCATAGAGTTGGTCGTCGTCGGAAGAAGGTTCGACTTCCACGGCTTGTGACCCCCGAGTAGGAGCGTAAGCGTCCGATGATCCACGTCTGGCAAGTCGCCTGATTCGCAGCGACGATCTCCTCGGCGGGGCGACTACCCGCCCGGGGAGACCTCCATG
>LNFM01001477.1_pt1 | contig 59951 bp, 61 predicted proteins | sample 596031 | NCBI WGS metagenome assembly LNFM01 (sample SAMN04254537, study PRJNA301005) | activated carbon metagenome | isolation source: dual media filters at the Ann Arbor, Michigan drinking water treatment plant | place: USA: Ann Arbor | reverse complement strand
GAACCCCCACGATGTCGCCACCGCCGGATTTTGAGTCCGGTGCGTCTACCAGTTCCGCCATCCCGGCAGGGAAGCCGATCATTATCGCCGACCAGCGGTGCCCGGGGCAACGCCCGAACGTCGGCCACCCGCCAGCAAGCGGCGGCTGGCTGTGCTAAACCCCGCGCATGCGACTTTCCGACTTCGACTACCTGCTGCCCCCCGAACTGATCGCCCAGATGCCGCCGGACGTGCGCGGCGCGAGCCGGCTGCTGTGCCCGGACGGCCCCGACGGTGTGCCGGCCGACCGTTCCTTCACCGATCTGCCGTCACTGCTGGAACCCGGCGACCTGCTGGTCTTCAACGACACGCGCGTGATCAAGGCGCGCCTGTTCGGCAGCAAGGCCACCGGCGGCCGGGTCGAGGTGCTGGTGGAGCGGGTGCTGTCCGACGACTGCGCGCTGGTGCACCTGCGCGCGAGCAAGTCGCCGAAGCCGGGCATGGTGATCACCTTCGGCGACGCCGCCGAGCCGGTGGCCGCGACGATGGTCGAGCGCCGCGGTGCGCTGTTCCTGCTGGCATTCGAGCCCGGGACCCGGGTGCTGGACGTGCTCGAGCGGCACGGCGAACTCCCGCTGCCGCCCTACATCGAGCGCAAGCCGGAGCTGATGGACGCGTCGCGCTACCAGACCGTGTTCGCGCGCGAGCCGGGTGCCGTGGCGGCATCCACCGCCGGCCTGCATTTCGATGCGCCCTTGCTGGCCGCGCTCGAGGCACGCGGCGTGCGACGGGCCTTCCTCACGCTGCATATCGGCGCCGGTACCTTCCAGCCGGTGCGCGACGACGACCTGTCGAAGCATGTGATGCACCATGAAGCCTGGTCGCTGCCGCAGGCGACCATCGACGCGATCGTGGCCACGCAGGCCGCCGGTGGGCGGGTGGTCGCAGTCGGCACCACGGTCGTGCGCACGCTGGAGAGCGTCGCCGCGCGTTCGCCGGACGGAACGCTCGCGGCCTCGAGCGGCGAGACCGACCTGTTCATCACCCCCGGCTTCCGCTTCCGCGTGGTCGACCGCATGATCACCAACTTCCACCTGCCGAAGTCGACGCTGCTGATGCTGGTGTCCGCGTTCGCCGGTGTCGAACCGATCCGGCGGGCGTACCGCCATGCGGTCGAACAGCGCTATCGCTTCTTCAGCTACGGGGACGCGATGCTGCTGTCGCGCGCGGTGCCCGGTGCGCTTCCCCCTGGCCTGATACACCCGCGCCCATGACCCGCGCCACCGCACACCCGCGCACCCGCTACCCCTGGTTCGTCGACATCCCGACCCGGTTCGCCGACAACGACCAGTACGCGCACATGAACAACGCGGTCTATTTGGCCTTCTTCGATACCGCGATCTCGCTGCTGCTCGCGCGCGAGGTGGACTACGACTTCGGCGGCGACCGCTTCGATGCGGTGGTCGAGAACCATTGCACCTACCTGCGCTCGATCCGCTTCCCGGAGGTGGTCACCGCTGGCGTCGGGGTCGGGCATGTGGGACGCTCCAGCGCGCGCTTCGAGGTCGGCCTGTTCGTCGGCGATGAACCCGACGCGCGTGCCCAGGGCTGGTTCATGCAGGTGCGCTGCGCGCGCGCCAGCGGCCGCTCGGTGGAACTGGAAGCGGAATGGCGCGCCGCGTTCGAGCGGCTGCGGGTGATCGAATGAACGGAACGGATCCACGGATGAGTGCAGCGGCGGGAGCAGCAATACGGGTGGCGGCATGGGCCTGACCTTCGAAGTAGAGGCCACCGATGGCGCAGCCCGGCTGGGCCGGTTGACGCTGCCCCACGGCACGGTCGACACCCCGGCCTTCATGCCGGTGGGCACCTACGGCACGGTGAAGGCGATGGCGCCGCGCGAGATCGTCGAGATCGGCGCGCAGATCGTGCTCAGCAACACCTTCCACCTGTGGCTGCGCCCGGGGCTGGACGTGATCGGCGACCATGGCGGGCTGCACCGGTTCATGCATTGGGACGGGCCGATCCTCACCGACTCGGGCGGCTTCCAGGTCTACAGCCTGGGCGAGATGCGCAAGATCACCGAGGAGGGCGTGAAGTTCCGCTCGCCGGTGAACGGCGATCCCTGTTTCCTGACCCCTGAAGTGTCGATGCAGATCCAGAAGGTGCTGGATTCGGACATCGTGATGTGCTTCGACGACTGCACCGCGTTCCCGGCGACCGAGGCGCAGGCGGCGCTGTCGATGGAGATGTCGCTGCGCTGGGCCGAGCGCTGCCGCCGCGAGCACCGCGAGGTGTTGGGCAACACCAACGCGCTGTTCGGCATCGTCCAGGGCGGCATGCACGAGCACCTGCGCGACCGGTCGCTGGACGCGCTGGCCCGGCTCGACTTCGATGGCTATGCGATCGGCGGCCTGTCGGTCGGCGAGCCGAAGGAGGACATGATGCGCATCCTGCGCCATGTCGCGCCGAAGCTGCCGGCCGACCGCCCGCGCTACCTGATGGGCGTGGGCACGCCGTCGGACATCATCGAGGCGGTGCGCCGCGGCGTGGACATGTTCGACTGCGTGCTGCCGACACGCAATGCGCGCAACGGCTGGCTGTACACCCGGCAGGGCACGGTGAAGCTGCGCAACGCGCAGTACCAGCGCGACCTGCGCCCGGTGGACGAGACCTGCGACTGCTATACCTGCCGCCATTTCACCCGCGCCTACCTGCACCACCTGCAGCGCGCGAACGAGATTCTCGGGGCGCACCTGAACACGCTGCACAACCTGCATGCCTACCAGGTGCTGCTGCGCGAACTGCGCGCGGCGATCGCCGGGGGGCGGCTGGAGACCTTCCGTTGGGGCGAACCGCTGACCAGCGACGAAGGATGATAAAATCAAAGGCTTACGAAGCAAACAAACAGAGGAGTACCAAGGGTGCTGATCAGCAACGCGTGGGCGCAAGACGCCGCCGGTACCGGCCAGATGGATATCCTGAGCCTGATGCCGATCATCCTGATGTTCGTGGTGCTGTATTTCCTGTTGATCCGTCCGCAGCTCAAGCGCGCCAAGGAGCATCGTTCGATGGTCGCCGCGCTGTCCAAGGGTGACGAGATCGTCACTGGCGGCGGCGAACTCGGCAAGATCGTCAAGGTGGGTGACAACTACCTGACAGTAGAGCTCGCGCCGGGCGTGGAGATCCTGATGCAGAAGCCGGCCGTGCAGACCGTGCTGCCGAAGGGAACGATCAAGGCCGCGCACGACAGCTGACGTTCCGGGCTGCCCGCCGGCCCCCGAACGGGACGGCCGGCAGCCTGACTGCGGCCGTCCCCGGCCGCACTCCATCGCCTGCAGCAAGGAACACCGAGCATGAACCGTTACCCGCTGTGGAAGTACCTGATCATCGCCGTCGCGATGTTCCTCGCCACGATCTACACGCTGCCCAACTTCTTCGGCGAGGCGCCGGCGCTGCAGGTTTCGCCGGTACGGGCGACGCTGAAGGCCGACATGCCGCTGCAGACGCGCGCCTCCGAGGCGCTGACGGCCGCGAACATCGTCCCCGTGGCCACCGTGCTCGATGCGGGCAGCCTGCGCATGCGCTTCGGCGACACCGACACCCAGCTTCGCGCGAAGGACATCGTCGAGAAGGCGGTCGGAGACGGCTACATCGTCGCGCTGAACCTGGTGTCGAACTCGCCGTCATGGTTGACCAGCCTGCGCGCGCTGCCGATGTACCTCGGCCTCGACCTGCGCGGCGGCGTCCACTTCCTGCTGCAGATCGACATGAAGGCGGCGCTCAACAAGAAGGTCGACGGTTACGTCAACGAGATCCGTACCGCGCTGCGCGAGCAGAAGATCACCTCCGTCGGTGTCGCGCGCGACGGCATGAACGTCGTGGTGCGCTTCCGCGACGCGGCGGCGCGCGAGAAGGCGTCGGTCGCGATCACCAAGTCCTCGCCCGACCTGTCGCTGCGCGAGGTCGAGGAAGGCGGCGAGTTCCGGCTGGTCGCATCGGTGCGTCCCGAGGCGATGAAGCGTTCCCAGGAGTTCGCGCTCCAGCAGAACGTCACCACGCTGCGCAACCGGGTGAACGAACTCGGCGTCGCCGAACCGGTCATCCAGCAGCAGGGCGCCGACCGCATCGTGGTGCAGTTGCCGGGCGTGCAGGATACGGCGAAGGCGAAGGAACTGCTCGGTCGTACCGCGGCCCTGGAAGTGCGAATGGTCGCCGAAGACCTGAGCGACGTGGCCAGCCTGCAGGCGGGTGCGGCCGGCAACCCGCCGTTCGGCACCGAGTACTTCACCGAGCGCAACGGCGGCGGGCTGCTGGTGCGGCGCACGGCGGTGCTGACCGGCGAGCGCATCACCGATGCCCAGCCGGGCTTCGACGGCCAGACCGGCGAGCCGGCCGTGCACATCACGCTCGACGGGCAGGGCGCGCGCATCTTCCAGCAGGTCACCCGCGAGAACGTGAACAAGCGGATGGCGATCCTGCTGATCGAGAAGGGCAAGGCCGAAGTGGTGACCGCGCCGGTCATCCGGGCGGAGATCGGCGGCGGGCGGGTGCAGATCAGCGGCCGGATGACCACGGCCGAGGCGCGCGACACGGCGCTGCTGCTGCGCGCCGGCGCGCTGGCCGCGCCGATGGAGATCATCGAGGAGCGTACCGTCGGCCCGAGCCTGGGTGCGGACAACATCGCCCGGGGCGTGAATTCCACGATGATCGGCATCGCGCTGGTCACGCTGTTCATGTGCGTCTACTACCGATTCTTCGGCGTGATCTCGGTCGTCGCGCTGTTGTCGAACATGCTGCTGCTGGTGGCGATCCTGTCGCTGCTGCAGGCGACGCTGACCCTCCCCGGCATCGCCGGCATCGCACTGACCCTCGGCATGGCGATCGACGCGAACGTGCTGATCAATGAACGGATACGCGAGGAACTGCGCAACGGATCCACGCCACAGGCGGCGATCCATGCCGGCTACGACCGTGCGTTCGACACCATCCTGGATGCGAACATCACCACGCTGATCGCCGGCTTTGCGCTGTTCTGGCTCGGCTCCGGGCCGATCCGCGGCTTCGCGGTGACCCTGTGCATCGGCATCTTCACCACCATGTTCAGCGCGGTGCTCGTCTCGCGCGCGCTGGTCAACCTCAGCTACGGCCGGCAGCGCAAGGTCGAGAGCCTCTCCGTCTAGCATCGAACGGACACCAGGACCCTCCATGTTTGAAGTCTACAAGGTAACCCGCGCGCTGCCGTTCATGGCGAACGCGAAGCCGTGGTTCGCGGTGTCGGTGATCGCAGTGGTGATCGCGGTGGCAGGGCTGGCGCTCCGTGGCCTGAACCTGGGCATCGATTTCACCGGCGGCACGGTGATCGAAGTCACCTACCCCGATCCGATCGAGGTGAACACCGTCCGCGAGAAGCTCGCCTCGGTGGACATGGGCGACGCGATCGTGCAGAACTTCGGCACGGCGCACGACGTGCTGATCCGCGTGCCGGTCAAGCCCGAGGTGACCAGCGCGCAGTTGTCCGAAGTGGTGCTGAAGGCGCTGCGCGAGCGCGAGCCGAAGGTCGAGATGAAGCGGGTCGAGTACGTCGGTCCGCAGGTCGGCGCGGAGCTCCTGTACGACGGCCTGCTGGCGCTGATCGTGGTCACGCTGGGCATCATGGGCTACCTGGCGGTCCGCTTCGAATGGAAGTTCGCGGTCGGCGCGATCGCCGCCACCGCGCACGACGTGCTGATCATCTTCGGCCTGTTCGCGATCTTCCAGTGGAACTTCGACCTCACCGCGCTCGCTGCAATCCTGGCCGTGCTCGGTTACTCCGTGAACGACACGGTGGTCGTGTTCGACCGCATCCGCGAGAACTTCCGCAAGATGCGCCGCGCCACGGTGCCCGAGATCATGGACGACGCGATCACCGCGACCCTGTCGCGCACCATCCTCACCGGCGGGTCGACGATGCTGATGGTGGGCGCGATGCTGTTCTTCGGCGGCGACGTGCTCTATTTCTTCGCGCTCGCGCTGACCATCGGCATCGTGGTCGGCATCTATTCGTCGATCTTCGTCGCCAGCGCGGTGACCATGTGGCTGGGCATCTCGCGGGAGGATTTCATCAAGCCCGACAAGAAGCCGCAGGACGTGCAGGCCTGAGCCGCAGACGATGGACGCGCTGATCGCGATCGGCCTGCAGGCCGTGGACATCCTGATCCACCTGGACGACTACCTCGCCTGGGTGGTCGAGCATTACGGGCCGTGGATCTACGCAGTGCTGTTCCTGATCATCTTCTGCGAGACCGGGCTGGTGGTCACCCCGTTCCTGCCCGGGGACTCGCTGCTGTTCGTCGCCGGTGCGATCGCGGCGGCCGGTGGCATGAACGTGCACCTGATGGTGGTGCTGCTGATCATTGCGGCCATCCTGGGCGACGCGGTCAACTACCACATCGGTCGCTGGGCGGGACCCAAGGTCTTCCGCGGCGAGCCATGGTGGGGCGACCGCTTCTTCAAGGCCGAGTACCTGCAGAAGACGCAGTCGTTCTACGATCGCTACGGCGGCAAGACGATCATCATCGCGCGCTTCATCCCGATCGTGCGCACCTATGCGCCGTTCATCGCCGGGGTGGCGCGCATGCCGTACCCCAGCTTCGCCTTCTACAACGTCGCGGGCGCCGTGCTCTGGGTGACGTCGCTGGCTACCTGTTCGGCAACATCCCGTGGATCAAGGACAACCTGACGCTGGTCATCCTGGCGATCATCTTCCTGTCGATCCTGCCCGCGATCATCGAGGTGATGCGGGCGCGGTCGGCCAAGGCGCCGACCTCGCCCTGAACGGTCCCCTTCAGACCAGCCGGGCGAGCTCGGCGGCCTTGCCGATGTAGGTGGCCGGGGTGAGCGCCAGCAGGCGCGCCTTGGCGTCCTCGGGCAGTGCGAGCGAGCCGATGAACGCGCGCAGGTCGGCCTCGGTCATGTGGCCCTTGCCGCGGGTGAACGCCTTCAACTGCTCGTACGGCTCGGGCAGCCCGTAGCGTCGCATCACGGTCTGGATCGGTTCGGCCAGCACTTCCCAGGCGTCATCGAGGTCGCGGGCGAGCGCAGCCGGGTTCGCGGCGAGCTTGTTCAGGCCGCGCAGGCAGGAGTCGAATGCGAGCAGGGTGTGCCCGAACGCCACGCCCAGGTTGCGCAGCGCCGTGGAGTCGGTGAGGTCGCGCTGCCAGCGCGAGACCGGCAGCTTGTCGGAGAGGTGGCGCAGCATCGCGTTCGCGATGCCCAGGTTGCCCTCCGAGTTCTCGAAGTCGATCGGATTGACCTTGTGCGGCATGGTCGACGAGCCCACTTCGCCTTCCTTGACCTTCTGGGTGAAGTAGCCGAGCGAGATGTAGCCCCAGATGTCGCGGTTCAGGTCGATCAGGATGGTGTTCGCGCGGGCGAAGGCATCGAGCAGTTCGGCCAGCGCATCGTGCGGCTCGATCTGCGTGGTGTAGGGGTTGAGCTCGAGGCCCAGCCGTTCGACGAAATCGTGCGCGAACTTCTCCCAGTCGAAATCGGGATAGGCGACCTTGTGCGCGTTGTAGTTGCCCACCGCGCCATTGATCTTGCCGGTGATGCGGATGTGGATGATCCGGTCGCGGGCGGTGCGCAGGCGCCAGGCGAAGTTCGCCATCTCCTTGCCCATGGTGGTCGGCGATGCAGGCTGGCCGTGGGTACGCGAGAGCATCGCCAGGCTGGCATGTTCATGCGCGAGGTCGCGCAGGCGGCAGCCGAGCTTGTTCAGCATCGGCAGCATCACGTCTTCCCGCGCACCGCGCACCATCAGCGCGTAGGACAGGTTGTTGATGTCCTCCGAGGTGCAGGCGAAGTGGATGAACCCGGCAGCCTTCGCGATCGCCGGAACGCCTGCGAACCGGTCGCACAGCCAGTATTCGACCGCCTTCACGTCATGGTTGGTGCGCGCCTCGATGTCCTTCACCGCCTTGGCATCGGCGACCGAGAACGTACGCACCGCTTCGTCGAGGGCGGCGATGGCCTCCGGCGGGAAGGGGTCGACCTCCGTGAAGTGCGGCTCCGCTGCCAACGCCTTCAGCCACTCGACTTCGACCTGCACGCGGTAGCGGATCAGCGCGTACTCGGAGAAGTGCGACTGCAGCTGCCGCAGCTTTGCGGCATAGCGCCCGTCGAGCGGCGACACTGCAGTCAGGGCGGTCAGCGCCGCCATTTCGTTGTTCGACGTGGCGGCGGCTGCAGGACTTGCAGGAGAAACGTTCGACATGTTCGACTCGCAGATGCGGGCGTGCTGCGATGCAACGACCCACGGGGGCAGGATCGTAGCATGCGGGCGCGGAGCGGTTGCTACGCTGTCAGGCGCCGCCACGTCGGCAACAGGGCACCCTGCCAGGCAGGCCGCTCAGTCCATGCCTGCAGTCACCTTGCCGCTGCGCAGGTCCTCGGCGATCGCCTCCGGGGTGCGTTCGGCGACCGGCCCGTAGCCGCCGCCGCCGGGCGTGAACACGCGCAGCCGGTCGCCGGCCTGCAGCACCAGCATGCCCTTGGACGGCACGGTCTCGATGCGTCCGTCCACGCGCAGGATCTCCGAGGTCGCCAGCGCGCCATCGCCGCCACCGGCAAGGCCCGGCGCCCTTGCATAGTGCCTTTCGCCCCGGTGCGAGATCGACACCGGTCCGTGCAGCACCAGGTATTCGCGCTCCAGCCCGCAGCCGCCGCGGAACGCGCCGGTGCCACCGGAGTCGGCGCGGATCGCGCAACGCAGCAGGCGGATCGGCGCTTCCAGTTCGAGCACTTCAGCGGTGAGGCTCATGCCGTTGGTCATGTCGGTCGCGATGCCGTCGATGCCGTCATGGCCGAGCGCGGCGCCGCTGCCGCCGTTGATCAGGTCGGTGACCACGAAGCGGCGCGACGGTGCGTGCGTGCCCGCCTGCGCGTCCTTCGGCCACTCGCCACCGAAGGCCAGCACCAGCACCGAGGCTGCCGACGCCGCCGGGAAACGCTCGGGCAGCACCTGGGCCAGCGCACCGACGATGCACGAGGCGATGCGCTTCATCACCGGCGTGCGCCCGTTCACCGGTGCCGGTGCATCCGGGTTGACCAGGCTGCGTGGCGGCAGCTTCACGGTGACCGGGCGGAAGCACCCGCCGTTGGTCGGGATCGCCGGATCGGTGATCGCACGCACGCCATAGAACGCGGCCGAGTGAACCCCGGACGGCACGATGTTCAACGGACCTCGCACCTGCGCGCTGGTGCCCTGGAAGTCGAACGCGACATTGCCCTGGCCGTCGAGGGTCACCGCGACCTCGATGCGGATGCGCCGGTCGAGGTCGATGCCGTCGTTGTCGAGGTAGTCGACATAGTGGTAAGTGCCTGCGGGCAGGGCAGCCAGCGCCTTTCGGGTCATCGCCTCCGAGCGGTCGAGCAGCTCGGTGAACAGTGCGCCGAGCTGCGGCCAGCCGTAGCGCGCACCGGTCTCGGCCAGCCGGCGCAGCGCGATCTTGCCGGCCGCGAGCTGGGCATTGAGGTCACCCTGCAGCGTGTCGGGCATGCGCACGTTCTGCCGGATCAGCCGCAGCAGGCCGTCGTCGATCACGCCGCGGTGCGCGAGGCGCAGCGCGGGCAGCCGCAGCCCCTCGTGGAAGATCTCGGTCGCATGGGTCGGCACCGAGCCGGCCATGATGCCGCCGACGTCGACCTGGTGCGCCATCGAGGCACTCATCGCGACCACGCGCCCCTCGACCACCAGCGGCATCACCAGTGCGATGTCGGGCAGGTGGGTGCCGCCCAGGTAGGGGTCGTTCATGATGAACACGTCGCCGGCTTCCATCGACGACACCGGGTATTGCGCGAGGATGCTGCGCACCGAGAACACCAGCGACCCGAGGTGGCTCGGGTTGGACCTCGACTGCGCGATCACCGTGCCGTCGGCATCGAACAGGCTGCACGACGCATCGAGCGCTTCCTTCACCACCGGCGAGAACGAGCCGCGGATCAGGCTCCACTGCATCTCCTCGACGATGCTCTCCAGCCGGTAGCGGATGACTTCCAGCAGTACGGGATCGGTCACCCCGCTCATCGCGGCCGCCTCGTGAGGACCAGTTCGCCACCGGGCGCGACTTCGCCGGTCCAGCCCGATGGCACCAGGGTGGTGGTATCGACCTGCTCGACCAGGGCCGGGCCGTCGAAGCACTCGCCGGCTGCGAGGCCTTCACGGTCGATGATCCGTGCCTCGACCGGCTCGGCGGCGCCGGGCAGCCAGATCGCGCGGCGGCGTGCCGGCAGGGCCGCGCCTGCGTCCGATGCCGGGCCGGGAAGGGTGGCCGCCGCGTGCGCGTAGCCAGACGCGATGCCGTGCACGCTGCGCAGGTTCACGATGCGTGCCGGCTCGCGCGAGCTGTGGCCGTAGATGCGCTCGTGTGCCGCCAGGAAATCCTCGTAAAGCTGCGCCAGCATGGTCGACGGGTCGCCGGAGGCGAGCGGCACCGAGACATGGCTCGACTGGCCGATGAAGCAGACATCGGCGAGGTGGCGGATCGCCATGCGGGCACCTTCGCCTGCGGCGGCGTGCTGCCCGTACGCGGCGGCATGGCCTTCCTCGCGCATGGCCGCGGCACAGGCTTCGTCGAGCGTCGCCAGCCGCGAGAGGATGTCGGCTGCATCTGCACCGTCGATCGGCCGTGCACAGGCGACCAGCGCCTCATGCTCGACCGGCGCCGCCAGCAGGCCGATCGCCGAGAGCACGCCGGGATGGCGCGGCACCAGTACCTCGGCGATGTCGAGCTCTTCGGCCAGCGCGCAGGCGTGCAGCCCGCCGCCGCCGCCGAGCGCGACCAGGCTGAAGCCGCGCGGGTCGATGCCGCGATGGATGGAGGCGAGGCGGATGCCCTCGGCCATCTGCGCATTCACCACGCGGTGGATGCCCAGCGCCGCACGTTCGATGTCGAGCCCCAGCGGCAGCGCGATGCGTTCACGGATGGCCGCACGTGCGCAGTCGACATCGAGCGCGACGGTGCCGCCCGCGAAGTTCGCCGGGTCCAGCCAGCCCAGTGCGAGAGAGGCATCGGTCACCGTGGGTTCCGTGCCGCCGCGCGCGTAGCAGGCGGGCCCGGGGTCTGCGCCCGCGGAATGCGGGCCGACGCGCAGCGTGCCGGCACCATCGAGCCAGGCGAGGCTGCCGCCCCCGGCGCCGATCGCATTCACGTCGACCATCGCCACGCGTACCGGATGGCCTTCGATCGATCCTTCGGAACGCAGCAGCGGGACGCCATCGGCCGCCAGCGCAATGTCGCAACTGGTGCCGCCGATGTCCACCGAGATCAGGTCGTGCCGACCCACCGCGCGGCCGGTCATCGCCCCGCCGATCGCGCCGGCCGCCGGGCCGGACAGGAACAGCCGCACCGGCCGCGCGCGTGCGACGCCGGCCGAACTGACGCCCCCGCGCGACTGCATGATCTGCAGCCGGGCAGGTACGCCGGCGTCGGCGAGTCCCTTCTCCATCCGGGACAGGTACTGGTCCAGAACCGGCTTCACGTAGGCGTCGAACGCGGTGACGCAGGCGCGCTCGTATTCACGGAACGCCGGGTCCACCTCGGACGACAGCGACACCGCGAGCTGCGGATGCTTCTGCAGGATCAGCTCGCGCGCGCGCCGTTCCTGTGCCGGGTCGAGGAAGGAGAACAGGAACACGATCGCGATCGCGCGCACGTCGAGCGCGACCAGTTCGTCGACCGCGGCCAGCAGCGCGGCCTCGTCGAGGGGCTGCACCACGCTGCCGCGTGCATCGAGGCGCGCCGGCACGTCGCGGCGCAGGTGGCGCGGTGCGAGGAACACCGGCGCCTGCGGCTTGAGCACGGTGTCGTAGATCTCGCGCCGGTTGCCGCGGCCGATCTCGAGCAGGTCGCGGAAGCCCTCGCTGGCGATGAAGCCGATCCGTGCACCCTTGCGCTCGATCACTGCGTTGGTCGCCACCGTCGTGCCATGCACGAAGCGGCCGATCGACGCCGGGTCGACGCCCCAGGCCTCGCGCAGGTGGTTCACCGCGTCGAGCACCGCGCGCGCCGGGTTGGACGGCGTGCTGCGCAGCTTGGCGAGCCTGAGCGTGCCATCGGCCAGCACGCACACCAGGTCGGTGAAGGTGCCACCGATGTCGATGCCGACCACGGCTTGACCCTTCGCGGCCGGCGTTCCGCCCGGCGCGTGGCCGGGAACCGGCGCAGGACGGCTCATCGGTTCGCCAGTTCGGCCAGCGTCGCGGCCAGTACGCGCGCGCCGGCCGCGAGGTCCGCGGGTTTCGCGTTCTCGGCTTCGTTGTGGCTGATGCCGCGCTCGCAGGGCACGAAGATCATGCCGGTCGGGCACAGGCGGTTCATGTACATCGCGTCGTGGCTGGCACCGGACGGCAGTCGCATCGAAGGCAGGCCGACGGCACCCGAAGCCGCCTCGACCAGCGTGACGATCGCCGGATCGAAGGCGGTGGGGTCGTCGTGCAGCGTCGGCGTGACCGTGACCTCGCACGTCCCGGCCAGCGCGCGGCAGGTCGGTTCGACCGCCTCGCCCAGCCGGGCGATCGCCGCCGCGTCGGGATGGCGGATGTCGACCGAGAACAGCACGTGGCTGGGGACCGAGTTCGGCGAGTTCGGCGTGACCAGCATGCGACCGACGGTGAAGCGGGTGACATCGGCGGGGTCGGCGGTCAGCTCGCGCAGCGCACCGATCATCGCCACTGCCTGGCGCAGCGCATCGCGGCGCAGCGATACCGGTGCCGTGCCGGCGTGCGCGCTCTCGCCCGACACTTCCACGTTGAACCAGCGCATGCCCTGGATGCCGGTGACCGCGCCGATCTGCAGCGCCGCCGATTCGAGCACCGGGCCCTGTTCGATATGGGCTTCGACATACGCACCGACGCGGCCACCGCTCGGCCGGCGCATGGCATCCGGGGTCGCGGCGAGCGTCTGCGCCAGCGCATCGCCGAGACGAATGCCGGCGTTGTCGCGCACGTCGGCGAAGTCTTCCACGGTGCGTGCCCCGGCGAACACCATCGAGCCCATCGTGCACGGCGGGAATCGGCCGCCTTCCTCGTTGGTCCATGCCACGACCTCCACCGGTGCACGCGTGCGCACCCCGGCCGCCGCCATTGCTTCAAGTGCCTCGAGCCCGGCGAGCACTCCGTAGATGCCGTCGAACCGGCCCCCCTTGGGCTGGCTGTCCATGTGGCTGCCGGTCATCACCGGGTCAGCCGACGGATCGAGTCCTTCGCGGCGCAGGAACAGGTTGCCGATCGAGTCGACGCTTGCCGCGAGGCCGAGCTCGCGCGCCCAGCTCAGGAGGAGGGCCCGTGCCTCGATGTCCTGCGGCGACAGGGCAGGCCGGTTCACGCCCTGCCCGGGGATGGCGCCGATGCGCGCCATTGCGTCCAGCCGGTCGCACAGCCGGCGTTCGTCGACCGCTGCAGCGGCGGCGAGCGAATCCTCGCGCAGTGCGGCCATGTTCACTCGATCTTTGCGCCGGACTCGCGGATCACCTTCGCCCACAACGCGATCTCGGAGGCGATGATCGCGCGCAGTTCGTCCGGCGTGCTCGATCGCGGCTCGAAGCCGATGTCCAGCAGCCGCTTGCGGAGTTCCGGGGTGGCCAGGGCCTTCACGATCTCGCCGTTCAGGCGGGTGATGATCTCTTTCGAGACCCCGGCCGGGGCCATCATGCCGAACCAGTTTTCGGCGGCATAACCCTTGAGGCCCGACTCGGCCACCGTCGGTACGTCGGGCAGCACGTTGGACCGGCGCGAGGTGGCCACGGCGAGCGCGCGCAGCTTGCCGCTGCGGATGTGGTGCAGCACCGCCGGCACGCTGTCGAACAGCAGCACGACCTGGCCGCCGAACAGGTCGGCGAGCGCCGGTGCGCTGCCCTTGTACGGGACATGGACCGCGTCGATCTTCGCCATCGAGCGCATCAGTTCCTGTTCGAGGTGCGACAGCGTGCCGTTGCCCTGCGAGGCCCAGCTCAGCTGGCCCGGCCGCGAACGGGCGAGGGCGATCAGGTCCTGCACGTTCTTCACCGGCAGCGACGGGTGCGCGATCAGCACATGCGGCGAGTTGGCGGCCAGGGAGATCGGTGCCAGGTCCTTCTGGAGGTCATAGCCGAGCTTCTGGAACAGCGTCGCGCTGATCGAGTGCGTGGTGACCGCGGCCATCAGAAGCACGTAGCCGTCGGGCGGCGCCTTGGCGACGATTTCGGCGCCGATGTTGCCGCCGGCACCCGGGCGGTTCTCGAACAGGATCTGCTGGCCCAGCGTCTCCTGCAGCCGCGCGGCGATCGGGCGGCCGACGAGGTCGACCGCACCGGCCGGCGGGAACGGCGCGACCAGCCGGATCGGCCTCGTCGGCCAGGCCTGCGCCGATGCGGGTGCGGCCGGCACGGCCATCAGGACGGCCGGCAGCAGGACGGCGGCAGCGGCGGTGCCGATGGCGGCCGGGCGGCACGCTTCGCGCGCGCGAAGCGGGGCAGTGCGGGAGGAAGCAGGGGACACGCGGAACTCCGGAGGATGGACGCTGGATCGGTTCCAGCAATAAGCGTACCGTCCGGACCGAGAATACCCACAAAACACGAGAAGGGCGCCCGGCAGAGACCGTGGCAAGCCCGCGCACAGGAGACAGGATGATCCCGACCCGCCGATCCACGCCCCTGCATGCGGTGCTGGTCCGCGCAGTGCTGCCGCCCGCCGCGCTGTTGCTCGCTGCGGCGCCCGGTTTCTCGACCGCCCAGGAGTTCCCGTCGCGGCCGGTGCGCATCGTCATCGGATTCCCGCCCGGCGGGCCGGCGGACTTCTTCGCGCGCACGCTTGCCGAGCCGCTGTCGAAGCAGTGGGCACAGCCGGTGCTGGTGGACAACCGCGCCGGCGCGAACGGCCTGATCGCGGCCGAGTTCGTGCTGCGTGCGCCGGCGGACGGCCATACGCTGTACCTGTCCAGTGCCGGTGCACTGGTGATCCAGCAACACCTGCAGTTGAAGATGCCGTTCGAGACGCTGGTCGACTTCGCGCCGGTGTCGCACGTGGTGTCGGTGCCGGAACTGCTGGTCGCCCACCCGGCGCTGCCCGCGGTGAACGTGAAGGAGCTGGTCGCGCTGGCGCGCCGGCGGCCCGGGCAGATCACCTTTGCCTCGACCAGCACCGGAAGCATGCCGCACCTGGCCGGCGAGCAGTTCAAGGCAGCAGCCGGCATCGACATCACCCATGTGCCGTTCAAGGGCGCAGCCCCGGCGGTGGCCGACGTCATGGCCGGGCATGTGCAGATCCTGTTCGCGGACCTGCCGATCCTGTTGCCGCAGGTGAAGGGCGGAAAGCTTCGGCCGCTGGTCCTGGCCAGCGCCCGCCGCCACCCGCTGCTGCCCGACATCCCGACCACGGCGGACGTCGGCATGCCGGGCGTGCTCGCCGACAACTGGTATGGCGTGATGGTGCCGGTGAAGACGCCAGCGGCAACCATCGCGCGCATCAACCAGTCGCTGGTGAAGGTGCTGCAGGAGCCTGCGGTGCGTACCCGATTCGCCGACCAGGGGGCGGAGGCCACCGGCGGCACGCCCGAGCAGCTCGCCGGATTCATCCGCACCGAGGCGGCGCGCTGGGGACAGGTGGTGAAGGGGGCCGGACTGAAGCCCGAGTGAACGACGGCGCGCCCGGCGCCGGCCTGGTCAGGCGATGATGCCGCCGCCCAGGCAGACCTTCGATTCGTAGACCACCACCGACTGCCCGGGCGTCACCGCCCAATGCGGCTCGGAGAACACGACATCGAACGTGGTGCCGCTGGCCGTCGGCAGCGCGCAGGCGGTGTCGGACTGGCGGTAGCGGGTCTTCGCCGAGTAGACCCAGTCGACATGGGGCGGCTGGCCGGAGATCCAGCTCGCATCGATCGCCGACAGGTGGTCGGCAAGCAGCGCCGGATGGTCGTGTCCCTGGACCACGTAGAGGATGTTGCGCGCGAGGTCCTTGCGGGCGACATACCAGGCTTCGCCCGGGCTGCCATCGGCGCGGCCGCCGATGCCCAGCCCCTGGCGCTGGCCAAGGGTGTAGTACATCAGGCCGATGTGTTCGCCGACCACGGTCTCGTCGAGCATGCGCGTCTCGCCGGGCTGCTTCGGCAGGTAGCGGTTGAGGAACTCCCGGAACGGCCGTTCGCCGATGAAGCAGATGCCGGTGCTGTCCTTCTTGTCGGCCACCGGCAGGCCCTCCCGGCGGGCGATCTCGCGCACTTCGCGCTTGGACAGCTGGCCGAGCGGAAACAGCGTGCGCGACAGCTGCGCCTGGTTCAGGCGGTGCAGGAAGTAGCTCTGGTCCTTGGTGCCGTCCTCGGCCTTGAGCAACTGGAACAGTCCGTCGCGCTCGCGCACCTGCGCGTAGTGGCCGGTGGCGATCATGTCTGCGCCGAGCGCCATGGCATGGTCGAGGAAGGCCCGGAACTTGATCTCGGCATTGCACAGCACATCCGGGTTCGGCGTGCGACCCGCCTGGTACTCGGAGAGGAACGTGGAGAAAACCCGGTCCTTGTATTCCGCGGCGAAGTTGACCTGGTCGATCTCGATGCCGATGCGGTCGGCAACCGACACGGCGTCGACCAGGTCGTCGCGCGAACTGCAGTACTGGTCGGTGTCGTCATCCTCCCAGTTCTTCATGAACAGTCCGACGACATTCCAGCCCTGCTGCTTGAGCAGCAGGGCGGCCACCGACGAATCGACGCCGCCGGACATGCCGACCACCACCGTCCGGGCCTTCATCGGGCGCGGCCGCCCGCGCGCGGGGCAGGGTGTGGGCTCATGGATGGTGCCTGATCAGTGCCAGCGGGTAGCGGCAGCCGGCGAGATAGTCCTCGACGCATTCCAGCAGCAGCGGGCTGCGATGGCGGTCGCGTCCGGCCCGGATTTCATCCGGCGTCTGCCAGAGGGCCCGCACGATGCCCGTGTCCAGCGCGCGGCCCGGCTCGTGGCCGGTGATCTCGCCTGCGAACGCGAAGCGCAGGTAGGTGATTCCGGTATCCGCCAGGGGCAGGCTGTAGATGCCCACCAGGGCGGTCGGCGTGAAATGGTAGGCCGATTCCTCGAGGGTCTCGCGGGCCACCGCGTCGAGCAGGGTTTCGCCCGGATCCCAGTGGCCGGCCGGCTGGTTCAACCGCAGGCCAGTGCTGGTTTCCTCTTCAATCAGCAGGAAGCGCCCGTCGCGTTCGACGATGGCGGCGACCACCACGTTCGGTTTCCAGATCTCTTCGCTCATGGCCGGATTGTAATCGGGGCCGCGGCAGTGCACGGGTGTGGGCAACGGCGCCAGGCAGGGCCGGGACGCCGTGCACGGCGCGGCCCACAAAAGAAAAACGGGCCCGAAGGCCCGCTTTTCAAGCGAGAAAGCTCGCGGGAAGAATTACTTCTTCTCGGCTTTTTTCTCGGTCTTCTTGGCGTCGTCTTTCTTCGGCTCAGCGGCAACGACGATCGACGAAGCGGTAACAGCAGCGAACAGGCCGGCCAGGACAGCAGCGATCATTTTTTTCATGGTATTTCCTCTAGAGGTTGGACTGTCAGTACATCTTTGCCGAAGTACCTCGGCAAGGACAGTAACGACCCTTTACGCAATCGGTTGACAGGACAACGCAAGGGTTCGTTAACCGTGCGCGGTCGGTCTGCGCGCGGCGGGGCGGAGTGTATCCGAGGTTTGCGCGCGCCGCCATGCCCTTGACGGGGATCGTTTGCGGGTCGATCCCGGGACACCTGCGCGATGCATTAGTGCTTTCGAGTCAATGCCTTGTCCCCGCGCCCCACGGCACTGACGTGCGCCTCCGCACGTCAGTGCGGGGTCGGGCGGGGGGAGGCGCGCCTCGACGCGCAGGGCGTTGCCTGTCAAGCATGACAACTGGACGACAATCCGTGGCGGTCGGCAGCGTCGATGACCCGGGCGCGCGCGCATGCGAAGGCCGGACCATCCCGATGGTCCGGTTGCCCCCTGCAGCGGTGTCCCGGCGGCGCAGTGCCGGGCCGGCGATGCCTCAGCCGGCGCGCTGGATGTTGGACGCCTGCTTGCCCTTCTGGCCCTGGGTGACGTCGAAGGTAACCTTCTCGCCTTCCTTCAATGTCTTGAACCCGTTCATGGTGATCGCCGAGAAGTGCGCGAACAGGTCTTCGCTGCCGTCGTCGGGCGTGATGAATCCGTAGCCCTTGGAATCGTTGAACCACTTAACAGTGCCAGTTGCCATGACGTACCGTCCTCATCCGTTCTGCGTCGATTGAAGGCGAAGCCCTTGCCCTGACATCTGGCACCCTCATCTGCACCTGAACGAAACCCACGGGGACGCGGTCCCGTGCATGGACGTTTAAGTCCGCGATTCCAGTTCAGACCCCGCCAGACTCCCGCTTTTTTACGCTCGTTGCGTCAGTGCCGTCAAGCGGATGCACCGGGCCCGCCATTTGGAGGAAACAGGCCGGCAGGCCCTTGCAGTTTTCACCATAATGCCCACAATGGCATATGAAAGGTTGCATGAGTGCAGAAGCAGAAACCAACCCCAGTGGAAGCTACAGTGGCGATGGCGGCAATGTCGGCTAGGGCGACGAAGGCGATGGCAGTCCAGGGTTCGGACGGAACCGTCCTCGAAGCGAAGAAAAGTCGTGTAAAGCCGCCGCCGATGTTCAAGGTGTTGCTGTTGAATGACGATTACACCCCCATGGATTTCGTTGTCGCCGTTCTGCAGTCGATCTTCGCCATGACCCGCGAGCAGGCGACCCAGGTGATGTTGAAGGTGCATCGTGACGGCATGGGCGTATGCGGTACTTATCCGCGCGACCTCGCCGAGTCGAAGGTGGAACAAGTGCTGGCGTTCGCGCGCAAGCACCAGCACCCTCTGAAGTGCGTGATGGAAGAGACCTAGATGATCGCTCAGGAACTGGAAGTCAGCCTCCACATGGCCTTCATGGAGGCGCGTCAGAAGCGCCATGAATTCATCACGGTGGAACACCTGCTGCTCGCGCTGCTCGACAACCCGTCGGCCTCCGAAGTCCTCAAGGCCTGCGTGGTCGACATCGAAGACCTGCGCAAGACCCTCGCCGAGTTCGTCGCCGAGCACACGCCGGTGGTCAACGGGGAAAACGTCGATACCCAGCCGACGCTCGGCTTCCAGCGCGTGATCCAGCGCGCGATCCTCCATGTCCAGTCGTCCGGCAAGAAGGAAGTCACCGGCGCGAACGTGCTGGTCGCCATCTTCGGCGAGAAGGACTCGCACGCCGTCTATTTCCTTCACCAGCGGGGCGTGAACCGCCTCGACGTGGTCAATTTCATCTCGCATGGCATCAGCAAGGTGCCGCAGACGCCACAGCCGGCCAAGGCCGACGCCGAGGCCGAGACCGAGCAGGAGCAGCAGGGTGGCGGTGCGCTCGAAGCTTATACGGTCAACCTGAACCAGCTGTCGCTGGCAGGCAAGATCGATCCGCTGATCGGCCGCGACCGCGAAGTCGAACGCGTGATCCAGACCCTGTGCCGCCGGCGCAAGAACAACCCCCTGCTGGTCGGCGAGGCCGGTGTCGGCAAGACCGCGATCGCTGAAGGTCTCGCGCGCCGGATCGTCGAAGGCGACGTGCCCGACATCCTGCGCAAGTCGCAGGTGTACTCGCTCGACATGGGCGCGCTGCTCGCAGGCACGAAGTATCGCGGCGATTTCGAACAGCGCCTCAAGGCGGTGCTCAAGCAGTTGCTCGACAACCCGAACGCGGTGCTGTTCATCGACGAGATCCACACCCTGATCGGCGCCGGTGCGGCTTCGGGCGGCACGCTCGATGCGTCCAACCTGCTGAAGCCCGCGCTCGCCCAGGGCCAGCTGAAGTGCATCGGCGCGACCACCTATGCCGAGTACCGCGGCGTGTTCGAGAAAGACCACGCCCTTTCGCGCCGCTTCCAGAAGGTGGATGTCACGGAGCCGAGCGTCTCCGAGACGGTCGAGATCCTGCGCGGCCTGAAGAGCCGGTTCGAGTCGCACCACGGCGTCAAGTACACCGCCGCTGCGCTCAGTTCGGCGGCCGAACTGTCGGCCCGCTTCATCAACGACCGCCACCTGCCCGACAAGGCGATCGACGTGATCGACGAGGCCGGCGCTGCCCAGCGGATCCTCCCGAAGACCCGCCAGCGCAAGGTGATCGGCAAGCACGAGATCGAGGACATCGTCGCCAAGATCGCGCGCATCCCGCCGCGCAACGTGTCGTCGGATGACCGGACGGCACTGAAGAACCTCGACCGCGACCTGCGCGCGACCGTGTTCGGCCAGGACAAGGCGATCGATGCGCTGGCCACCGCGATCAAGATGGCGCGTGCCGGCCTGGGCAATCCCCAGAAGCCGATCGGCTGCTTCCTGTTCAGCGGCCCGACCGGGGTCGGCAAGACCGAGGTCGCGCGGCAGCTCGCCTACACCATGGGCGTGGAGCTGATCCGCTTCGACATGTCCGAGTACATGGAGCGGCATTCGGTGTCGCGGCTGATCGGCGCGCCGCCCGGCTATGTCGGCTTCGACCAGGGCGGGTTGCTGACCGAAGCGATCACCAAGCAACCCTATGCCGTGCTGCTGCTCGACGAGATCGAGAAGGCGCATACCGACGTGTTCAACATCCTCCTGCAGGTGATGGACCACGGCACGCTGACCGACAACAACGGGCGCAAGGCCGACTTCCGCAACGTGGTGCTGGTGATGACCACCAATGCCGGCGCCGAGGCCCTCAACAAGTCGGCGATCGGCTTCACCAACAGCAAGCAGAGCGGCGACGAGATGGGCGACATCAAGCGCCTGTTCACGCCCGAGTTCCGCAACCGGCTCGACGCCATCATCTCGTTCGCGGCGCTGACCAAGGATGTCATCCTCAAGGTCGTCGACAAGTTCCTGATGCAGCTCGAGGGCCAGCTCGCCGAGAAGAAGGTCGACATCAGCTTCACCCAGGCCCTCAAGGATCACCTGGGCGAAAAGGGTTTCGATCCGCTGATGGGCGCGCGGCCGATGGCCCGGCTGATCCAGGACACGATCCGCAAGGCGCTGGCCGACGAACTGCTGTTCGGGCGCCTGGCCGATGGCGGCAAGGTCACCGTGGATATCGGCCCCGACGAGAAAGTGATACTGGCGTTCGAAGAGCGCCAGACCGACGCGCCGGCGCCTGCCGAAGTGGCCTGAGCGCGCAGGCGCCCCGGCAGGTCGGAGGCCTCGGCGCCTCGTGCGAGCCACGGGGCGTGGCACGCCGTTTGCCTTCCGGAGGGCGGTGCCCGCGTAGGTCGATTTCGGCGGCGCCAGGGGTAGTCTTTTTGCGGACATATGCTGGCTTATTCGGGTAACGGATTTGCTAGTTCGCACTGCGTCTTTCCGCTGCGCCCGCTGAATCGGTATCGTCAGGGTCCCAACCCGGAGATCGTCCATGCCGCTGCATCGCCGCTTTGCCCTGGCCGGCCGCCTCGCGCCGCTCGTGCTTGCACTCACAGTACTCGCCCCGGCGCAGTCCGCGCTGGCGCAGGACGCAACGGCGCTGGGTCGCCATGTGTCGTTCACCTGTACCAACTGCCACGGCACCAACGGCATGAGCGTGGGCGGCATGCCGAGCCTTGCGGGCCAGGATCGTGGCTACCTGGCGCGCCAGATGCGCGATTTCCGTGACGGCAAGCGCCCGGCTACGGTCATGCACCAGCTCGCGCGAGGCCTGACCGACGAGCAGATCGATGCCGTCTCCGCGCACTTCGCGGCGATCAAGCCCGCGCCGGCAGCGCGCTGAAAGAGAGGGAGTGGAGATGACGAACGACATCCAGGCAGCACCGCACAGCGCAGCACGCCGGCGCATCCTCAGGGGCGGTGGCGCGCTCGCCGCACTGGCCGCGGCCGGTTGCGCAAGCATCGACACCAACCCGCCGCCCGGCGGCCGGGTGGTGGTGATCGGCGGCGGCTACGGCGGCGCGACCTTCGCCAACCACATGCGGCAGTTCGCCCCGGAGATCGAGGTGGTGATGGTCGAGCGCTCGGGCGCGTTCGTTTCCTGCCCGCTGTCGAACCGCGTGCTCGCCGGCACGATGCAGATCAGCGAGATCACGCGCAGCTACGAGACGTTGCGGAACGCGCGCGGGGTGAAGGTGCTGCGCGACGAGGCGCTGGCGATCGACCCCGACAAGCGGGTGGTCATGCTCGCGCGCGGTGGCGCACTGCGCTATGACCGGGTGGTCGTCTCGCCCGGCATAGATTTCAGCTGGAACGAGATTCCGCAGATGGCGAAGAACCCGGCGGAGGCGATCGAGCGCGTGCCGCATGCCTGGCATGCCGGGGCACAGACGCTGCTGCTGCGCAGGCAGCTCGAGGCGATGCCCGACGGCGGTGTGTTCGCCATGCATATCCCGCTGGCGCCCTACCGCTGCCCGCCCGGGCCGTACGAGCGGGCCAGCCAGGTCGCGCACTACCTGTGGAACCACAAGCGCAAGTCGAAGATCGTGATCCTCGATTCCAATGAAGCGATCACCTCGAAGCCGGCGCTGTTCGCCGCCGCCTGGAAGCAGTACTACCCGGGGATGATCGACTACCGGCCCAACAGCCGCCTGCTCGACGTCGATGTCGCGGGGCGCGTGGCGCGGCTGGAGTTCGACGACGTCAAGGCCGACGTGCTGAACGTGATCCCGCCGCAGAAGGCAGCGGCGATCGCCGAGCGCACCGGCCTGATCACTGCCAACGCGCGCTGGTGCGAAGTCGATTTCCTCACCTACGAGTCGGTGAAGGTCAAGGGCGTGCACGTCCTGGGCGATTCGATCCTCGCCGCGCCGGCGATGCCCAAGTCCGGCCACATGGCCAACCAGCATGCCAAGGTGTGCGCCTCCGCGGTGATCGACCTGATGCGCGGGCGTGCCCCGTTCGCAGCGCCGATGCTGATCAACACCTGCTACAGCTTCCTCACCGAACTCGACACCATCCGGGTCTCGTCGGTGCACCGCTACGATGCCGCCAAGCGCACGATGCTCACCGTGCCGGGCAGCGGCGGATTGTCGGCTGCGCCCAGCGCGCTCGAAGGCGCGTATGCGCTGCAGTGGGCGCAGAACATCTGGGCGAACATGCTGGGCTGAACGCGGGGCGGCAGCGTTGCCTGCCGCTTCGCCGCAGTGCATCCGTCAGCCTGACCCGAGGCCGGCGCGCATCTTCGCGCATGTGCAGTGCGTGAGAATGCGGCCGTGCACCGGCATCGGTCGCGAGCGACGCTTCGCCATGGCCTGACGACGGACCACGGCGCGCGCACGGCCGGCCGTCCATATGCTGGAACAGCATTTGCTTATGCCCCCCTGCGTACCCAGCGGCAGACGTCGCCCTGCAGGCGACGTGCCCCGCGGGCCGGACTCAACTTGCGCAAGGGAGGTCGGGCGATGCAGCGGACGAATCGACGAGGCGGACCGTTCCAGCAGGCGCTCGCTGCGAACGCCCTGGTGCTGGCGGTGGCGACGACGGGCGTGCATGCGCAGGACATGAACACGGCGCGCCACCTTGCGCAGACCTGTACCAACTGCCACGGCACCAACGGCCTGAGCGTGGGCGGGATGCCGAGCATCGCGGGCCAGGACCGCGAGTACCTGGCGCGCCAGATGCGCGACTTCCGCGATGGCAAGCGTCCGGCGACGGTGATGCATCAGCTGGCGAAAGGCTTCACCGACCCCGAGATCGACGCGCTTGCCGCATGGTTCGCGGCGCAGAAGTCCCCGGCTCGCAGGTAACCCGAAAGGAGGCTCGACGATGAGTACGACCCGACGTCGGTTCATCGGATTCGCTGGTGCTTCAGCGGCCGTGGCTGCATTCGGTGGATGTGCTTCCCTCTCGACCCATCCGCCGGCCGGTGGCCGGGTCGTGGTGATCGGCGGGGGCTATGGCGGTGCCTCGGCGGCGACGCGGCTGCGCCAGCTCGCGCCGCAGATCGAGGTGGTGCTGATCGAACGCGAGCCGGCGTTCGTCTCGTGCGCGCTGTCCAACCGGATCCTGGCCGGGACGATGGCGATCGACGAGCTGACCGTCGGCTACGGCGGGCTCGCCGCCAACGGCGTGCGCGTGGTGCGCGGCGAGGTCACCGCGATCGACGCCGATGCGCGTGCGGTGCGCCTCGCCGGCGGGTCCGTGCTGCGCTACGACCGGCTGATCGTCGCCGCGGGAATCGACTTCATGTACGAGACGATTCCGTCGATGGCGGCGGACCCGGGACAGGCCATGCAGGTCGTCCCGCATGCCTGGAAGGCCGGCGCGCAGACGCTGCTGCTGCGCAGGCAGCTCGAGGCGATGCCCGATGGCGGGGTGTTCGCGATCCACATCCCGCCGACGCCGTACCGCTGTCCGCCCGCGCCATACGAGCGGGTGAGCCAGGTCGCCTGGTACCTGCGCAACAACAAGCCGAAGTCGAAGATCGTGGTGCTCGACTCGAACGATGCGATCGTCGCCAAGGCCGCGTTGTTCACCGCCGCCTGGAAGAAGTGGTATCCGGGGATGATCGACTACCGTCCGAAGAGTCTGCTCGTCGATGTCGACCTGCGCACCCTGACCGCGATCACGGAGTTCGAGAAGGTACGCGCCGACGTGCTCAACGTGCTGCCGCCGATGCGCGCCGGGCGCATCGCCGCGCAGGCAGGCCTGGTGACGACCAACGCACGCTGGTGCGACGTGAACTACCTGACCCTCGAGAGCCTCAAGGTGAAGAACGTGCACGTGCTCGGCGATTCGACGTTCGCCGCGCCGGGCATGGCCAAGTCGGGGCACATGGCCAACCAGCATGCGAAGGTGTGCGCCTCGGCGATCGCCGACCTGATGCAGGACCGGATGCCGTTCGCCAGTCCGATGATGATCAACACCTGCTACAGCTTCATCACCGACCGCGAGGCGGTGCGCGTGTCGCACGTGCACCGCTACGATGCCGACAAGCGCACGATGATGCTGATCCCGGGTGGCGTCGGGCTGTCGGCCGAACCGACCGCGCTGGAAGGCACGTACGCGGTGCGCTGGGCGCAGAACATCTTCGCCAGCATGCTCGGCTGACCGGCAGGTGCGGCGGGCCGGGCTGGTCGCCGGCGGATTCATGCCGCCAGCCGGGTCACGGTGGCAGAATGGCCGGGCAAGTCCATCCATCCACCGCCGTGCCAACCGACCAGGACCCCAGCCATGTACTCGACGCTGCTCGCCCGTGTGTGCTCGCCGATCGCGCTGCTGGCCGAGGGCGGGTTGCGTGCAGGCGCCCGTGCGCTGGCGCTGCTGACGATCGTCGCCGCGGGCATGTCGACCCCGGCGCCGTCATTGGCGCAGCCGGCGGCCGATGCCCAGCGCACGGCCGAGGCGGAGCAGCAGCGGCTGCGCGAGGCGGTCGACGCAGTGGTGCGCATCCGGATGCGGGCGCTGCGCGATGCGACCTCGATGGAGCTGCTCGGGCCCGACCGCGAGGGCACGGGCGTGGTGATCGACAGCAGCGGCCTGGTCCTCACCATCGGCTACCTCGTGGTGGAGGCCTCGCGCATCGAGGTGTTCACCGCGGACGGCAAGAGCATGCCGGCGACCCTGGTGGCGTTCGACCAGCCGACCGGCCTGGCGCTGCTGCGCACCAGCTCGCCGGTGCCGGTACGGCCGGTGGAACTGGGCGACTCTGCCCGGCTGGAGGCGACCGAGCCGGTGCTGGTGGCCAGTGCCGTGGCGGCCGACGTCGCCTATGTCGCGTCCCGGCGCACCTTCACCGGCTACTGGGAGTACATCCTCGAGGACGCGATCTTCACCGCGCCCCCGCGCGGCGACTTCGCCGGCGCCGCGCTGATCGGCCGCGACGGCCGCCTGCTGGGCATCGGTTCGCTGTTCGTGGCCGACGCGATGCAGCCCAGGGCAAACTTTCCCGGCAACATGTTCGTCCCGATCAATTCGCTGCGTCCGATCCTCGGCGACCTGATCGCCAACGGGCGGCGCGCCGATGCCCGTCCCTGGCTCGGACTGCACACGCAGGAGGTGCAGGGCCGTATCGTGGTGACCCGCGTGACGCCGGAGAGCCCTGCCCAGAAGGCGGGATTGCGCCGGGGCGATATCATCACGGCACTGGCGGGCCAGGAACTCGCCGGACAGGCCGATCTGTACAAGCGTCTCTGGGCTTATGGCAAGCCCGGGGTCAGGGTGCCGCTGCGTGTACTACAGGGAAACAGGATGCTGGAAGTGGGTGTCGAATCGATGGACCGGTTCGACCATTTCCGGGGCCAGCCGACGCTCTAGCGCCGGCGACCGGCGCTCGGCGGTGTGCGCTGCCGGAATGCAGCACGCTGGCACGACCCGGCGGCTGTGGCTGGCGTGTGCACTGGCTGGCAGCCTGATGGGGGCGGGTACCCTTGCGGCAGCCGAGTCCCCGACCGACCCGATGGCGCGCCGCATGCAGGCCTGCACCCCCTGCCATGGCCAGGAGGGCAGGGCGACCGCCGAGGGCTACTTTCCGCGCATCGCCGGCAAGCCGGCCGGGTACCTGTATGCGCAGCTCGTGCACTTCCGCGACGGGCGTCGCTCGAACGCGTCGATGAACGGGCTGGTGCAGCACCTGTCCGACGACTACCTGCGCGAGATCGCGGCCTGGTTCTCTCGCCAGGACCTGCCGTATCCGCCGCCGGCGGCGGCACGCGCCAGCGCGGCGCAACTGGCCCGCGGCGAACGCCTGGTGCGCGAGGGCGATCCCGCGCGCAGGCTTCCCGCCTGCGCGGCCTGCCATGGCGCCGCGCTGACCGGCGTGCAGCCGGCCATGCCCGGGCTGCTCGGCCTGCCGCGGGACTACATCGCTGCGCAGATCGGCGCCTGGAAGTCGCGCCAGCGGCGCGCGGCGGCACCCGACTGCATGGCCGAGATCGCCGGACGGATGAACAGCGACGACATCGCCGCCGCGTCGGCGTGGCTTTCGACGCAGCCGGTTCCGGCGGGCGGCCGGCCGTCGGAATCGCCGCTGCCGTCGATGCCGCTGAAGTGCGGCAGCGTTCCATGAGGCGTACGCCCGCCACGCGCGCGGGAGGCGGTCTCCTGCGCCTGCTGTTGCGCACGGCGACCGGCGTGCTCGCGCTGGCCGGCACTGCTGCCGCGCTCGTTGCGATGCTGAACCTGCGTGGCGAGGATCCGGTCGATCCGGGCGCGGCGCCGCCGATCGACCGGCAGGCGCAGGCGGCACTGATCGAACGCGGCGCCTATCTCGTGCGCGCCGGCAACTGCAGTGGCTGCCACACCGCCCGCGGCGGTGCCGAATGGGCCGGTGGCCGCGGCGTCCAGACACCGTTCGGCATCGTGTACGCAGGCAACCTCACGCCCGACGCGGCGACCGGCCTCGGCGAGTGGAACGCGTCCCACTTCTGGCGCGCGCTGCACAACGGCCGATCCAGGGACGGCCGGCTGCTGTACCCGGCGTTTCCGTACACGCATTACACGCGCGTGACCCGGGCCGATTCCGACGCGATGTTCGCCTTCCTGCGGACGGTGCCGGCGGTCGTGCAACCGAATGCATCCCATGCGCTGCGCTTCCCGTACGATTCCCAGGTTGCGCTGGCGGTCTGGCGTGCCTTCTATTTCCGTGCGGAACCCTGGCGGGAAGACACGACGCGCGATGAAGCGTGGAATCGCGGCGCCTACCTGGTGCGCGGCCTCGGCCACTGCAGCGCCTGTCATGCACCGCGCAATGCATGGGGCGCCACCGATCCCGCGCTCGAATGGACGGGCGGACAGGTGCCGATGCAGCGCTGGTATGCGCCATCGCTGCTGTCCGCAGCCGAAGGCGGCGTCGCGGACTGGTCGACGCAGGACGTGGTCCGGTTGCTGCGCGACGGGGTGAATGCCCATGCTTCGGTGCTCGGGCCGATGGCCGACGTGGTCTACCGAAGCACGTCGCACCTGTCGCCGACGGACCTGTCGGCCATGGCCGTTTTCCTGCAGTCGCTGCCGGCAAGGCCGGCTGCCGCGCGGCCGCCACCGGATCCGGTGGCGCCGCGGACCGCCGCCCTCGGCGCCCGCATCTATGCCGACCACTGCGCCGGCTGCCACGGCGACGACGGACGGGGCATCGCCGGCGCCTTCCCGCCGCTGGACGGCAACCGGGCGGTGGTGATGGCCAACCCGGCCAACGTGATCCGGGTCGTTCTGTCCGGCGGCTTCCTGCCTGCGACTCCCGGCAACCCCAGGCCGCACGGCATGGCGCCGTTCTCGCACCTGCTGACCGACGAAGAGGTGGCTGCCGTGGTCACCCATGTGCGCAACGCCTGGGGCAATCGCGCGGCGCCGGTCAGCTTCAGCGACGTCCTGCGCTACCGCTGATTTGCACGCGCCCGGTCCACTCGCTAAGCTCCGGCGTTCATTCCATCAAGGGAGTCACCCATGAGCACGATCGTCCGTCATCCGTCCGGCCCGAAACTCAGCGACGCCGTCGAGTACAACGGCGTGTGCTACCTCGCCGGCATGGTCGCCTCCGACGAGACCCTGGACACCAAGGGCCAGACCGAACAGGTGCTGGCCGACATCGACCGCGCGCTCGCCGCCTGCGGCACGAACAAGTCGAAGATCCTGTCAGCGACCTGCTACATCTCGGACATGCGCAACAAGCCGGGCATGGACGAAGCCTGGCTGGCCTGGGTCGATCCGAAGAACCTGCCGGCACGCGCGACCGTACAGGTCGGGCTGGGCAACCCGACGACCCTGATCGAGATCATGGTCATCGCCGCTAAGTGATCTGGCGGGCGGCAACCACGGCGCGAAGGCGCCGCGGTTGCGCTGCTCAGCCGCCGAGTTCCGACTGCAGCAGCTCGAACGCCTGGCGCAGCTTCTTCTCGTAGGCTGCCTTCTCGGCCGCGATCTTCTCGTCGGTGTACTCCCAGAAGCCGGCCCTGGTCTTCATGCCGATCTTCCCGGCGGCGATCATCCCGTGCAGCATCTCGCCGTGCTTCGTGTTGTTGCACAGCGTCGGGTAGATCACGTTGCCGGCGGCGAGGTTGGTGTCCCAGCCCGAGAATTCCTTCTGCTTCATCGGGCCGCAGGCCAGGAAGCGGAAGCCGAAGCCGAAGCGCACCGCATCGTCGATGCCCTGGGCGGTGGTCACGCCCGACTCGACCAGGTACAGCGCCTCGCGGATCAGCGCGGCCTGCAGCCGGTTGCCGATGAAGCCGCAGATGTCCTTGTTCACCCGGATCGGCGCCTTGCGTGCGGCGCGCATCCATTGCTCGAGGTGGTCGACCACCCAGTCGGCGGTCCACTCGGAGCGCACGATCTCGACCAGCGGCACCAGGTGCGCCGGCATGAAGTAGTGCAGCCCGGCCACCCGTGGACGGTCGGCTTCCGGGACCGCCTTCGCGATGTCGCCGATCGGGAAGCTCGAGGTATTGGTGGCCAGGATGGTCTGTGCGGTGCTGCGCGCGGCGAGGTCCGGGAACAGCCGCTGCTTCAGCGCCAGGTCTTCGGTGACCGATTCGACGACCAGGGTCAGCGAAGCCCAGGGCACCGTGTCCAGCGATTCATGGATGCCGACCTTGTCGGCCATCGCCTCGTCGACCTGCAGCTTGGACAGGCCGGTGCGGATGCTGGCCGGCAGGCCGTCGCGGGTCTTCTTCGAGGGACTCATCACATGCACGGTCCAGCCGGCGGATGCGAAAGAGGTCGCGATGCCGGCGCCCATGATGCCGCCACCGACGACCAGCATCGTCTTGTTCGTATTGCCCATGAGTGCAGCTCCTCCAGCCGTGGTCGGGTGTGTGTCCGGGCAGTATAAACTGGCGCGCCTGCACAGACAGGCCGACCCCTTATACTCCGCGCTCGCCGGCTGGCTGCGCAGTCCGCGGCGGCGGCCGACTTCGATACCGACGGAGCTTCGATGAAAAGAATCGACCTGCACAACCATGTGATCCCGCAGGGGGTCATCGATGCCGTACTCGCCGACCAGGCGACTTTCGAGACCCGCATCGAGGGCGAGGGCGCCAAGCGCCGCGTGGTGCGCAAGGAGAACAGCTTCCCGCTGGTGCCCGAGTACTACGATGCCGACGCCAAGGTCGAGGCGATGGAGAAGAAGGGCATCGACATATCGATGCTGTCGGCCGCGCCCCCGACCTTCTACTACTGGACGAAGCCCGAGATCGGCCTGAAGATCGCCCAGCTGCACAACGACGGCATCGCCGCGATGGTGGCGAAGCGTCCCGACCGCCTGCGCGGCATGGCCACCCTGCCGCTGCAGGACGTCGATGCATCGATCTGCGAACTCGAGCGCGCGGTGCGCGAGCACAAGTTCAAGGCGGTCGAGATGCAGGCGATGGTGAACAACCAGCAGCTCGCCGACCCGAAGTTCCGGCCGCTGTTCAAGACCGCCGAGCAGCTGGGGCTGTTCGTGTTCGTGCACCCCAACTGGTGGTGTACCGACATGGGCCTCGACAAGTACTACCTGATCAACATGATCGGCAACCCGCTCGAGACCACGATCTTCACCGCCAACATGATGTTCAGCGGCGCGCTCGATGAAGTCCCGAAGCTGCGCTTCCTGCTCGCCCACGGCGGCGGCTACGTGCCCTACCAGATCGGCCGTTTCCGCCACGGCCATTCGGTGCGGCCGGAAGCGCGCGCGTTGTCCACCACTTCGCCGGTCGACCACTTCAAGAAGTTCTATTTCGACTGCCTGACCCACAACCCGCAATCCACGCGCCACCTGATCGACAGCGTCGGTGCCGATCATTGCGTGCTCGGCACCGACTCTCCGTACGACATGGGCGACGAGACGCCGATCGCCAACCTCGATGCGGTGCCGCGGCTCACGCCGCAGGAGCGCGAGCAGATCTGCTGCAGGACGGCCTACACCCTGCTCGGGGAAGCCGGCTGACTATCGGCCACTGCGCTGGGCCCTTCCAGGGCCTGGCTCGAAGGACTCCAGCGCCGGATTCGGCCGGCGCAGCACCGGTGTCCGGTCGAGCCCGCGCAGGTGCTGGTCGAAGAAGGCAAGCAGATAGTCGACGATCCAGCGGGTGTTGCCGCTGCGTATCGCATCCGCCGTGCCGCGCCCGGCCAGGGCGAAGTCGGTCCAGCCCAGGTGGTTTCCGGCGCGCAGCACCAGCAGGTAGCTCGGTGCCTGCAGGAGCAGGGCATTGAATCGCGGCAGCAGCGGCGTGATGCCGATGTCGTGGCTCCCGCCCTGGAGCATCACCGGGATCTCGATCGCCCCGAAGCCGCCGGGCAGCAGGTAGGGCGCCGTGTACGGCGAAAGCCCCGCCACGGCACGGATGCGCGGGTCGCGCCACGCGCGGCGTGCGCCGGCCATCCCGAGCACCGCGTAGCCGCCCAGCGAGTGGCCGATCGCGCCGATGCGCTCCAGGTCGAGCCTGCGGTGCAGGAATGCGCCCGGATCGGCGTCCAGCGCCTCCAGCCGGTCGAGCAGTGCCACCAGGTCATTGCGTCGATCGACCTGGGTCGCATCCGTCCAGCTGGCCGGACGCAGCACGTCCGGCAGCTCGATGCGCGCGCCGCGGTCGATCGCATCGTCATGGTCGATCGCCGCGACCACGTAGCCCATCCGCGCGAGGTTCTCGGTGATGAACAGCGACTGGTCTGCGGCACCCAGGAAGCCATGCGAGAACAGCAGGACCGGATGCCGGCCCGGGGCGGCCGCCGCATCGCGCCGTACGCGGCCGGACTGTCCGGCAGGGTCGATGCCGAGGTCTGGCTCCGCCGACGGATACCAGAACATCAGGCGGCGGGCGGCGCGTCCCGCGCTGCCGGGCTGCAGCGGGAACACGCGATGGCCTGCCCCGGTGCCCGCGGGCGTGGCGACGGCACGATCATGCGTCGCGGTCGCGGCGGCACCGGCGAGGTCGGGCACTGCCGCGAGCAGTGCACCGGCCGCCCCGGCGAACACGAGTCGCCGTCGTTCGACGCGCGCATCCCCGACGGCCGCGGCAGCGCGGGCGCCCGGTGGACATTCGGGCAGGGCAGGAGGCGGCATCGGCGGCGGCGCGAAGGGACGATGCGAGGGATAATGCCGCAAGACCCTCGACCGGAACGTTCCGATGGCACAACGCATCGACCTGCACTCCCATGTGATTCCCCAGCTGTTCCTCGATGCGCTGGCTGCGGACCCGGACCGGTTCCATGCACGCGTCGAACAGCGGGGCGCGCAGCGCTTCATCGTGCGCGGCAGCCATGCGGTACCGCTCGACCGCGCGTTCCATGACGCGGATGCCAAGGTCGAGAAGATGGACCGTCTCGGCCTCGACATCTCGGTGATCTCGGTCGGGCCGCCGGCGTATTGTTACTGGCTGCCCGCCGATGCGGGCCTTGCCGCTGCGCGGCTGGTGAACGACGGCATCGCGCAGATGGTGGCCGAGCATCCGTCGCGCCTGCAGGGCATGGCCACGCTGCCGATGCAGGACCCGGACGCGGCGATCGTCGAGCTCGAGCGTGCGAAGAAGGACCACGGCTTCCGGATGGTCGAGACCGGTACCTCGGTCGAGGGCGAACTGCTGGCCGCGCCGAAGTTCCGGCCGGTGCTGAAGACGATCGAGCAACTCGGCATGTCGCTGTTCACGCACCCGTACCAGTGCGTGGCCAGGGGCGGCATGGATGACTACTACCTGCAGAACTTCATCGGCTATCCGCTGGACACCACGATCATGGTCGCACACCTGATCTTCAGCGGCGCACTGGACGACTGCCCCGGCCTGCGCATCGTGCTGCCGCATGCCGGCGGTTTCGTGCCCTACCAGATCGGCCGCTTCGACCATGGCTTCGAGGTGCGGGCGGAGGCGAAGAAGCACATCGCGAAGCATCCCACCGAGTACCGCCGGCGCTTCTGGTACGACTCGCTCGCGCACCTGCCGCAGTCGGTGCGGCACCTGATCGACACGATGGGCGCCGACCGCGTGGTGATCGGCACGGACTGTCCGTTCGACATGGCCGACTTCGACCCGGTCGCCAACCTGGAGAAGGTCCCGCGCCTCACCGACGAAGAGCGGGAATGGATCCACGGCCGCAGTGCGATGGCGCTGCTCGGCTGAGCCTGCACGATCGTCCGCCCTGGCGCGGCACCGCGGGTGCCCGCTACGCATCCCCAGCAAGAGGAACCCTCGATGAACTGTGTGAACCGCCCCCGGCTGCAGGCCGCGCTGGCGACCTTCGGGATGATGGCCGCGATGGCCGGCACCGGAGCAGGGGCCGCCGCCCCGTCCGGCATGGGCAGTTTCCGCGACGGTCTGTGGGAAATGACCGTCCGTGCCGAAGTGCCCGGCACCAAGCCGATGCCCCCCATCGTCGTGAAGAAGTGCATCAGCGCAAAGGAGATCCAGGACCTGCAGGCCAAGGCCAGCCGGCCGCCGGGATCGGAGCAGTGCAAGGTGTTCGGGCAGCGCACGCAGGGCAGCACCACCAGCTGGAGGATGGAATGCACCGGCCGCATGAAGATCGTCGGTGAAGGTTCGGTGACCAGCAGTGGCGACAGCTACGCGATGCAGTCGTCGATGGTGATGACCGGTGCCGACGGCAAGGCGATGCAGGTCCGCAACGAACTGAGCGGCAAGCGCCTCGGCGACTGCAAGCCCGGGACGCCATGATGAAACTCGACAACTACGACATCGAGATCGTCGTGCAGGGCTTCCCCGGCAAGGCGGTCTGCCACGGCGGCATGGGCTGGAGCTCGGTGGTGCTGATCCGCGGCGAGGGGCGGGTGGCGCTGGTCGATACCGGCTCGTTCGGCATGCGCCGGCTGCTGCGCGAGCGGCTGGCCGAGCATGGCGTGAAGCCGGCCGACGTCACCGACGTGATCCTCACCCACTCCCACTACGACCATTCGGTGAACTTCACGCTGTTCCCGAACGCGCGCATCGTGATCGGCGCCGACGAGCTGAGCTGGGCAGCGGAACAGCCGTGGGGCGAGTCACCGGTGCCGGAGCTCTATGTGCGCGAGCTGAAGCAGTGGCCGACGCTGGCCGCCGCCGCGGATGGCGACACCGTGTTCCCGGGGATGACTGCACACCTGGCCCCGGGCCACACGCCCGGCTGCCTGGTGTACGTGCTGCATGGCCGCGAGCGCGACATCGTGTTCACCGGCGATGCCGCGAAGAACCGGGCCGAGATGGTGTCGCGCGGCACCGACATGACCTTCAACGCCGCGCAGTCCGCGGCGTCGATCGAATCGATCTGGCGGTTCTGGCAGAAGAAGCCCGGCAGCGTGCTGGTGCCGGGCCACGACGTGCCGATGACCCAGGTCGACGGGCGCACCGAGTACCTCGGCAGGCGCGATGCGCGCGTGATGGCGTGGTTCGGCGACGACCTGGAGACGACGACGATCTTCCGGCTGGAGGCGTGAATCTGCCGTCGGGCGCCCGGCGCAACTGCGGCAGGCAGGCGCGTGCGAGCGCCATCTGTTCGAGCGCTGCGCGAAGACGCACTTGTGCCGGCTTTCCCGCCATACGATGACCGCCTTGGGTGGCCAGCCAGCCATGTCCATACCCTTGCCCGACCTGCTGCTGTTCATCCTCGCCTGCATCGTGCTGGTGGTCACGCCCGGCCCGAACATGCTCTACCTGCTGTCGCGGGCGATCTGCCAGGGCCGCGCGGCCGGCATGATCTCGCTCGCCGGGGTGATCGCCGGCTTCATCGTGCACATGCTGTGCGCGGCGGTCGGCCTGTCTGCATTGCTGGTGGCGGTGCCAGTCGCGTTCGATGCGGTGAAGTTCGCCGGTGCGCTCTACCTGCTCTGGATGGCCTGGGACACGGTGCGTCCCGGGGCCCGCTCGCCGCTCGAGCCGCGTGCGCTGCCGGCCGAGTCGCCGCGCGCGCTGTTCATGAAGGGCCTGCTCATCAACCTGCTCAACCCGAAGGTGGCGATGTTCTACCTCGCGCTTTTCCCGCAGTTCGTCGACCCTGCGCGCGGATCTGTGCTGCTGCAGTCGATGGCGCTGGGCGGGGTGCAGATCGTCATCAGCATCCTGTTCGATGTCTGGATGATCGCCACTGCCGCCGCGATCGCCCGCTGGTTCGTACGCAACCCGGCCTGGATGGCTGCCCAGCGCTGGGTGATGGGCGGCGTGCTGGCCGCGCTTGCCGTGCGCATCGCGCTGGAACCGCAGCACGGCGGCTGACCGCGTCGCCGTGCACGCGCGCCCCGTGTATTCCCCGATGCAAAACTCAAGACCTGACCCCCAAGGGGGTTACTCCGGTTCGATGCGCGCCGCCTTGACCAGCTTCGCCATCCGCGGGATGCCGCTGCGGATCAGTTCCTGCAACGCTTGCGGCGAGGTGCCGACCACGTCGGCGCCCTGGATGGCGAACTGCTCGCGCACTTCGGTCGTCTTCAGCGCCCTGAGCGTGTCTGCGTTGAGCCGGGCGACCACCGGGGCCGGGGTGTTCGCGGGCGCGAAGATGCCGATCCAGAAATTCAGTTCGAAGCCGGGCAGGCCGGCCTCGATCATCGTGGGTACGTCGGGCAGCACCGGCGAGCGTACGCTGCCGGTCTGCGCGAGCGGCCGGATGCGGCCGGCCTTGATGTGCCCCGAGGCGGAGATCAGGCTGTCGAAGATCAGCGGCACGCTGCCCGAGATCACCTCGGGATATGCGGCGGCGACGCCCTTGTAGGGGACATGGACCATGTCGATGCCGGCCATGGTGTTGACCATCTCGCCCGCCAGGTGGAACACCGTACCCACGCCGGAGGACGCGAACGACAGCGGGCGGGTCTTCGACAGCGCGATCACGTCCTTCAACGTCCTGACCGGCAGCGCGGCGGTGGCTGCCATCACGTTGGGCGCGGTGGCGACCATGCTGATCGGCGAGAAGTCCTTCAGCGGGTCGTAGGGCAGCTTGCGATACACGCTGGGCGCGATCGTGTGGGTGGAAAGGTTGCCGATGCTGATCGTGTGGCCGTCGGGGTTGGCCCTGGCCAGCAGGTCGGTGCCGATGGTGCCGCCGGCGCCGCCGCGGTTGTCGAACATCACCGGCTGGCCGAGGGTTTCCTGGAGCCGGGCGCCGACGGTGCGCGCGACGATGTCGGACACGCCTGCGGGTGCGAACGGCACGATGAAGCGGACCGGCCGGTTCGGGAAGGGGTCTGCCTGCGCATGGACCATGGCGGGTGCGACGGCCGATGCCGCGGCGATGCCGAGCACGGCTGCTGCGTTCGCGAACGGGGCACGCACGGGCGCGTGAAGTGCCGGCTTGCGGGTCGTTGCGTTCATCGCGTTCATTCCGGCTGGATCTTCGCGGCCTTGACGATCTCGCCCATCCGCTTGAGGTCGGTCTTCACCGCCGCGAGCAGGTCGGCCGGGGTGCCCGGAGTGACCTCCGAACCCTGCGCCGCCATCTGGTCGCGCACCTCGGGCAGGGTCAGCACGCGATTGACCTCCTTGTTCAGCCGCGCGGTGATCGCGGGCGGCATCCCGGCCGGGCCGAACATCGCGATCCACAGGGTGATCGCATAGCCGGGCAGGCCGGCCTCCGCCATCGTCGGCAGGTCTGGCAGTGAGCCGACGCGTTTCGGCGTCGTCACGGCGAGCGGCCGCAGCTTTCCAGCCTTCAGGTGCGCCGTCATCGACAGCACGCTGTCGAAGATCATCGGCACCCGTCCGCCGAACACGTCGGGGTAGGCCGCCGACGCGCTCTTGTAGGGGACATGGGTGAGCGTGACGCCGCCCATCGCGCCGAGCATCTCGCCGGCCAGGTGCGAGGTGCTGCCGATGCCCGAGGAGGCGAACGACAGTGCGCCCGGCTTCGCCTTCGCGTAGGCGAGCAGTTCCTTCACCGACTTCACCGGAAGCTCCGGGTTCACCGCCAGCACGGTCGGCGTGATCGCGACCATGCCGATCGGCGTGAAGTCCTTCAGCGGGTCGTACGGCAGCTTGCGGTAGAGGTAGGGCACGATGGCATGCGTGCCGTTGCTGCCGAGCAGGAGGGTGTGGCCGTCGGGCTGCGCCTTGGCCACGATGTCGCTGCCGATCGAGCCGCCCGCGCCGCCGCGGTTGTCGACGATGATCGGCTGGCCGAGGCTTTCCTGCATGCGGCCCGCCAGCGTGCGGCCGATGATGTCGGACACGCCGCCCGCCCCGAACGGGACGACCATGCGCACCGGCCGGTTCGGGAAATCCTGGGCGGCGACGGGTGCCGCGGCCATGGCCACGGCCAGGCCGGCGATGCCGGCGCAGAGGACGACGGGAACGGCGAAGGACCTGCGTGTCACGTATGTCTCCTGGTTGCGAACGGGTGATCCGGCACGGGCCGAAGGCGGGGGTCGGTGCTGCCGGTCAATCAGGCTGTACCTTGGCCTGCCTGACCAGCTTGCCCATCAGGGCGATGTCGTTCTTCAGCAGCACGGCGAGTTGCGCCGGGCTGCCGGGAAACACTTCCGCCCCCTGCGCGGCGAACGCGTCACGCACCTCGGGCAGCTTCAGGCTCCGGTTCACCTCGTCGTTGAGGCGCGCGATGATCGGTGCCGGCGTGCCGGCCGGCGCGAACAGCGCCTGCCAGAAGGTGACGTCGTAGCCGGGTACGCCGGCCTCGGCCATGGTCGGCACGTCCGGCAGCAGCGCACTGCGCCGCGCACCGAGCATCGCCAGCGGACGGATGCGCCCGGCCTTGATGTGCGGCATGGCCGAGATCACGCTGTCGTAGACCAGCCCGATCTGGCCCGAGGCCACCTCGGGGTAGGCGGCGGCCAGCCCCTTGAACGGGACATGCACCGTGTCGATGCCGGCGAGCAGGTTGAACAGCTCGCCGGACAGGTGGAACACCGCGCCGATGCCCGACGAGGCGTAGCTGAGGCTGCCCGGCTTCGCCTTCGCCAGCGTGATCACGTCCTTCACCGAGCGCACGTCGAGCTTCATGCTGGCACCGACCAGGTTCGGCGCGACCACCACGGTGCCGACCGGCGCGAAGCCGGTGACCGGGTCGTAGGGGAGCTTGCGGAACACATGCGGTGCAATGGCATGGGTGGACAGGCTGCCGAGCAGCAGCGTGTAGCCATCGGGCGTCGCCTTCGACACCACGTCCGAGCCGATGGTGCCGCCGGCGCCGACCCGGTTGTCCACGATCACCGTCTGCTTCAGCGACTCGCCGAGCCTCGCCGCGATCGAGCGGCCGATGATGTCCGAGACGCCCCCGGACGGAAACGGGATGACGAATCGGAGCGGGCGTTCAGGATAGCCGGCCGCTGCGGACACGCTGGCGGGCAGTGCCGGCAGCATGCAGGCGATGAACGCGCCGAGCAGCCCGGCTGCCGGGAAAGGGGACCGTCGCTGCGGCGTGCATCGGTGCATCGTGGCGGAACCTGCGTCGGGGCGATTGACCGCCCTGTACGTGCAAGTCCCGTGCCATCGGCCTGGCTGCGGTGCCGGCCGCCGGCCATGGGCCGTTCAGCGTGCGATGCCCGCCGCGCCGCGCCCCGGAAAGGTGCGCGGCCGCGCGCTCCGGCCCCGAATCAGGAAGCGCGCGGCGGCGCGACGCCGATCAGGCTGTCCCGGGTGACAAGCGCAGCCAGTTCCGCCTCGCTCATCTTCTCGGTGCCGGCCGGCCGCATCGGCAGCACGATGAAGCGCAGGTCTGCGTTGGAATCGTGCACGTGCACCTCGACATCGTCGGGCACCACCGAACCGAACTCGGCCAGCACCTTGCGTGGTTCACGCACCACGCGCGACCGATAGGCCTTGTTGCGGTACCAGGCCGGCGGCTGGCCGAGCAGCGAACGCGGGTAGCACGAGCAGAGGGTGCAGACGATCACGTTTCGCACCGCCGGCGTGTCCTCGACCACGGTGAGCGAGGCTTCGGTGACCGGGATGCCCAGGGCCGCCGCTGCCGCCTTGCCGTCCGTCAGCAGGGTCTTGCGGAACGCCGGGTCGACCCAGGCGCGCGCGACCAGCTTGCCGCCGAGCTGGATGGTCTTGCTCTCCATCAGTTCGATCTGCTTGCGTACCTCGCGCGCGGCGAACACGTTCTGCTCGATCAGCATGTCGCGCATCACGTCGGAGGCGACTTCGTACCAGCGGGAACGTTCGTCGCCGAAGTCCGGTGCCGGGGCATGCGGATCGACGCCGTCCGGGTGTGCGTGGTCGTGCGGATGTGAATGGGGATGCGGATGATCGTGCGGCATGTCGTTCACGCTTTCTCGAGCCAGTGCTCGTAGACTTCGATGTGCAGCTTGTCGTGCGCCGGGCCCTGGTAGTCGGGCCAGACATGCCGCTGGTCGAACACCACCCGGTAGCCGTTCACCGCCGGTCCGCCGCAACGGCCGTAGGCGAGGTCTTCCGGGTTGAGCACCTTGCCGGTCCATTCGGTCACCACGCCCACCTTCTCGCGGATGTACCAGGGCGTGCGCATGTGCCCGGTCTTCGGCAGGTCGAGCACGCGCACGCGATCGCCTGCCGAGAAGCGGTGGCCGGTGTTGATGGCGACGGTCGCAGTCATCGGTTGCTCCGGTTACTTCGCAGGCGCGCCGGCGGCGCGCTGCTTCAGGGCGGCCTCGACCCGCTGCATGAACGCCTCGCGGTCGATCAGGCCCTTCTCGGTGAGGATGTCGAGCATCGCCTCGAGGCGGCGCTCGTAGAAGTTCAACGTGTTGTACTTCTCCTCGCCGAAGCTCTCGAATGCGCGCCGGACCTCGTCGACCGTGAGCATGCGGCGCAGCGGGTCGCCGAGCAGTCCGCGCATCGCCTCGTTCTGCTTGTGCCAGAACTCGATGGGTTCCTCTGCGGGATCGATCTCGCCGGCGGTGAGTCCGCCGATGTCGTGGTAGCCGCAACGGCCGGGTGTCGTGGTGGGATTCGCGGGGGAGGAGGGTGTCGTCATGGTGGGAGAAATATAGCCCAATCCCGCCTTCGCATACACTTTGCGGATGTCCGGCCTTCCTGACTCCGCCCCCGTTCCCGCCACAGCGTCCATCGGTACCCGCGAGCCGCTCGCCCGGGTCGAGGCAGGCCTGCCTGCGGCCTGGTACCTCGACGAAGCCCATCACCGGCGCGAGCTCGAACGGGTCTGGAACGGCAGCTGGATCGCGGCTGCCCGCTGCGACGAGGTGGGCATGCCCGGCGACTTCCGGGTGGTGGACATCGGCGAGCAGTCGGTGCTGCTCACCCGACACGACGATGGCGGACTGCGCGCGTTCCACAACACCTGCCGCCACCGGGGCTCGATCCTGTGCACCGAGGCACAGGGCAGGTTGCGAGGCGGGCGCATCGTCTGTCCGTACCATGCATGGACCTACGACCTCGACGGCCGGCTGCAGTCGACGCCTCGCCGGATGCCGACCGGTGATTTCGACCCCGCCGACTTCGGCCTGTTCCCGGTGGCAGTGGACACCTGGGGCGGGTTCGTGTTCGTCCACCTGGGCAGCGGGCCGGTGCAGCCGCTGTCCGAAGCGCTGGGCTGGATCCCGTCGACGTTCGCAAGCCATCGGCTCGATGCACTGTTGAGCGGCCATCGCATGATCGTCGACGTGCAGGCCAACTGGAAGCTCGTGTGCGAGAACTTCTGCGAGTGTTTCCACTGCCCGCCGGTGCACCCGGAGCTGTGCCGCGTCGTCCCCGCCTACCGCGAGGGCGGCGCCTGGGGGCTGCGCCGCGACGAACAGGGTCGTCCGATCCCGGAAGCGAGCGCGGAGTACCGGGCGGGCGCCCGCACGCTGACGCTGGACGGCACCGCGCGCGTGCCGCCGTTCGCCGGCCTCGACGAGGCGCAGCGCTCGACCCTGTACATGCCTGCGCTGTTGCCGCCCAACCTGTTCCTCAACGTGCACCCGGACTATGTCAATTCGCACCTGATGTTCCCCACCGGCCCGGGATCGGTGCGCATCGTCTACGACTGGCTGTTCGAGCCGCAGGCGCTGGCCGACCCGGCCTTCGACCTCGAGCACTACGTGGCGCTGTGGCGGGTGACCAACGGGCAGGATGCGCGCAACTGCGAATGGCAGCAGCGCGGCATCCGTGCGCGCGTCTTCCAGCATGGCGTGTTCATGCCGCAGGAGTTCGATTGCCACCGGTTCGCCGGCTGGGTGCGCGACACGCTGGCGTCGGCCACCACCGGCCAGCGGCCGATCTGATGCGGGCGGTGCTCAGTCGGGCTGGATGCCTGCCGCCTTGACCACCTTCGACCACTTGGCGATCTGCGACTTGATGTAGGCGGCGAATTCCTGCGGCGTGCCGCTGACCAGGTCGGTTCCCTGTGCCGCGGCCTTCTCGCGCGTCTCGGGATGCTTCGCGATCTCGGCCAGTTCGCGGTTGACCCGCGTGATGACCGCCTGCGGCATGCGTGCCGGCCCGAGCACGCCGTTCCAGGCGCTGACATCGAAGCCGGGCAGTGCCGCTTCCGAGATGGTCGGCACGTCGGGCAATGCGCTGGCCCGGCTGAGGCTGCCGACGCCCAGTGCCCGCAGCCGCCCGGCCTGGATGTGCGGGATCGCGGCCGGCACCGTGGAGAAGCTCATCTGGATCTCGTTGCCGAGCAGGGCGGTGAGTTGCGCGCCCGTTCCCTTGTAGGGCACGTGGACGATGTTCACCTTCGCCATCAGCTTGAACAGTTCCCCGGCGAGGTGCGCGGATGCGCCCGTGGAGCCGGCGCCGTAGTTCATCTGGCCGGGGCGGGCCCGCGCCTGCTCGATCAGTTCCTTCACCGACTTCGCCAGCACCCCCGGCGCCACCAGCAGCACGCTGTGCGTGAGCGCGACCAGCCCGATCGGTGCGAAGTCATTGAACGGATCATAGGGCAGCCGGCTGTGCATGCTCGGCAGCACCGAGTGGCTGGTGTGCGTGAACAGCAGCGTGTAGCCGTCCGCGGGTGCGCGCGCGACCAGCTCGGATGCAATCATGCCGCCGCCGCCGGCACGGTTGTCGATCAGGACCTGCTGGCCGAGCTGGGTGGCGAGCCTGGCCGCGTACATGCGCGCCAGCAGGTCGGTGCTGCCGCCGGGGGCCGATACCGCCACCATGCGGATCGGCTTGTCCGGCCAGGCCAGGGCCGCGCTGGCGCCGCAGGCGATCGTGATGCCGGCCAGCAGGCGGGCGACGGGGAAGGCAGGGCAGCTGCGGGGCATCGGGTGGGCAGGTTCGTCGGACAGGCCCCACTCTAGCGCGCACGGTCGGTGCTGGCTACTGGCGCCCGGGGGTTTGCTATCCTCCGCCCGGCACGATCCACCACGCGGGAAACCCGATGAACATCCGATGAGCGTCCGCATCGACAAGTGGCTCTGGGCCGCGCGGTTCTACAAGACGCGGACGCTCGCCCAGGACGCGGTCGCCAGCGGGCGCATCCGGATGAACGGCGATCGGGTCAAGCCCGCGAAAGAGGTCCGGCCCGGCGATGCGATCGACATCCGGATCGGCGAGTACGAGTGGTCGGTCGTGGTGGCCGGGCTGGCCGACAAGCGCGGATCAGCGGACGTGGCACGGACGCTGTACGAGGAATCCGCCGACAGCATCGCGCGCCGAGCCGCCCAGGTGGCGGACCGCAAGGCGACCATGGCCGGTGCATGGGGTGGACGTACCGGTCGGCCGACCAAGCGGGATCGGCGCGAGATCGATCGACTGCACGGGGACGACGCATGATGCCGTTTCGCCTTCGGCTTCGGCTGCTGTCCGGTTGCATCCTGTGCCTGCTGGCATCGATGGCCATCGCGCAGCCGCCCGAAGCCGGCCCGGCTTCCGGCCCGGCGACAGCCCCGCTGGCCACCGAGGCCCAGGGCGCCCAGGGGCCACTCCCGGCGGCGGCGCGACCGAGGATCGGTCTCGTGCTGTCGGGCGGCGGTGCCCGCGGGGCCGCCCATGTCGGGGTGCTGAAGGTACTCGAGTCGATGCGCATCCCGATCGACTTCATCGCAGGTACCAGCATGGGCTCCATCGTCGGCGGTGCGTTCGCATCGGGCACCAGCATCGCCGAGATGGAAGCCGTGCTGGGCAAGCTGAGCACCGCTGCATTGCTGGTCGATCGGCCGGAACGCATCGACCAGCCGATCCGGCGCAGGCGCGATGACCTCACGCCCTATATCGGCCCGGAGTTCGGCGTGTCGGGCGGCGGGCTGCGCCTGCCGCGGGGTGCCGTGTCCGGCGTGGCACTCGAAGCGGTGCTGCGCGGGCTCGTGCGCGCGCGCGGCATCGATCATTTCGACCGTCTTCCGATCCCGTTTCGCGCGATGGCAACCGACATCGAGAGCGGTCGCCACGTGGTGCTGTCGCGTGGCGACCTGGCCGGCGCGATGCGCGCGAGCATGGCGGTGCCCGGGCTGGTGGCGCCAGCCGAGATCGACGGCCGCCTGCTGATCGACGGTGGGCTCACCCGCAACCTGCCGATCGACGCCGTGCGCGAGATGGGTGCCGACATCGTGATCGCGGTCAACCTGGGCACGCCGCTGCTGCGCCGCGACCAGATCAATTCGCTGCTCGGGGTCAGCGTGCAGATGCTGAACATCCTGACCGAGCAGAACGTACGGGTATCGCTCGGGCAGATGCGCCCGCAGGACATACTGATCGAACCGGCGCTCGGCGACTATTCCGCCGGCGACTTCGACAACATGACGAAGACGGTGCCGATCGGCGAGGCGGCGGCCCGCGCGGCTGCTTCCCGGCTGCAGGCCCTGAGCCTTTCCCCGGAAGCCTATGCCGAGCTGCGCGCATCGCAATCGGTGCCGATGGTCGTCGACCGGCGTCCGATCGACGAGATCCGGGTGGAAGGCACGTCGCGGGTCAATCCTGCGGTGGTGGTCAACGCACTTCAGACCCGGGTCGGTCAGCCGGTCGATCCGGGCGTGCTCGATGCCGATGTGCGCCGGGTGTTCGGCCGCGGCGAATTCGAGCATGTGCGCTACAGCCTGGTCGACGAACCGGGCCGCCGTATCCTGTCGATCCGGGCGCCGGAGAAATCCTGGGGGCCTGGCTACCTTCGCTTCGGGCTGGGCATGTCGAGCGACCTGCAGGGCGAGAGCTACTTCAACCTGCTGGGCAGCTATCGGCGGGAATGGATCAATTCGCTCGGTGCGGAGTGGCGCACCGACGTGCAGCTCGGCCGCGACAACCGGTTCGTGTCCGAGTTCTACCAGCCGCTGACCGTCGACCAGCGGCTGTTCGTGGCGCCACGGGTCGAGGTCGGGCGGCGGCCCGTCCCGCTGTTCAATGGGGACACGCGCATCGGCCGCCTGGACGAGGTGACCGGGCGCATCGCGCTCGATGTCGGCAGCCAGTTCGGCCGCTATGCGGAGGCGCGCATCGGCGTGCTGCGCGGCGAGCGGCGGCTGAGCATCGACACCGGTGCCTTCGTGTTGCCGCCAGCCACCAGCCCGTTCGAGGAAGGTGCCGTCACCGGCCGGGTGCTGATCGACCGCCTCGACAGCGTGCGCTTCTCCCGCCGCGGCTACAGCGCGGTCCTGGACGCCTTCGCGTCACGTCCGGCGTTGGGCGCGACTGCGCCCTACACGCGCTTCGACCTCGACCTGCTCGGTGCCACTTCGCTTGGGGCGCACACGTTCCAGCTTGGATGGCGCAGCAGCGGCGTGGTCGGATCGTCCCCGCTGCCGTTGAGCGACCTCGTGCAATGGGGTGGCTTCCAGCAGCAGTCTGGGTATCGGGCCGGGCAACTGCTCGGGCAGACGCTCGACTATGGGCGGGTGACCTACCTCAACCAGCTGATCAAGCGCGGGTTGCTCGAGGGAGCCTATGTCGGTGCCTCGATCGAAGCCGGACGGGTTGGCGGTGCCGTGCTTCCGGGCGCGCCGCAGGGGCTGCTTGTCTCGGGTTCACTGTTCGTCGCGATGGATACACCACTCGGTCCTGTCTACTTCGCCTGGGGCCATGCGCGCGATGGCAGCAACTCGCTCTACCTGTACCTCGGCCGTCCGTGAGGGCCGGAGGACCCTGACGACCGCAAGCGGCTGCTGCAGGCGCTCGCGCGGGGCTGAAACGACCGCGACGACGCATCCGGGCGGGCGCCCCCGGGCTGGACTGGGTTGCGCGGGCGCCACCACGCAGCCGCGGCATTACAATGCGCGGATGAAACTCTCCGTGCTCGACCAGTCGCCGATCATCAGCGGCCATACCCCGGCGCAGGCGATCGCCGAGACGGTCGCCCTTGCCCGCGTGGCCGAGTCGCTCGGCTATTCGCGCTACTGGCTGGCCGAACACCACTCGACGCAGGCTCTGGCCGATCCCTGTCCCGAGATCCTGGTCGGACGGGTGGCTGCAGCGACCTCTACCATTCGCGTCGGCACTGGCGGCGTGCTGCTGCCCTACTACAGCGCGCTGAAGGTGGCCGAACAGTTCCGCATGCTCGAAGCGCTTTTCCCGGGTCGGATCGACCTTGGCATCGGGCGTGCGCCGGGCAGCGACCAGCGCACCGCGATCGCGGTCGGCGGCGGGCGCTACCCGACCGCGGAAGAATTCCCGCAGCAGGTGGTCGATCTCGTGGGATTCCTCGACCGCTCGCTGCCTGCCGACCACCCGTTCGCACGGGTCACCGCGCAGCCGGCAGGCGAAGGGTCGCCCGAGGTCTGGCTGCTCGGCTCCTCCGATTACAGCGGCGCGCTGGCCGCGCACCTGGGCCTGCGCTTCTCTTTCGCGCATTTCATCAGTGCGCATGGCGGGCAGGCGGTGATGAACGCCTATCGCGAGCGCTACCGACCGTCGCCGCGCGAACCGCGCCCGAACGCGCTGCTGACCGTGTTCGCCGTGTGTGCGCCGACCGACGCGGAAGCCGATCGGCTGGCGGGGGCGATCGACCTGCGCCGGCTGCGCATGGAGCAGGGCATCAACCTGCCGGTGCCATCCCAGGCCGAGGTCGACGGCTACGCCTACAGCGCACCCGAGCGCGCCGTGGTGGCGCGCAACCGCGCGCGCACGCTGGTCGGGTCGCCGCAGCGGCTGCATGGCGAGATGCTCGCGCTGGCCGAAGAATTCTCCGCCGACGAGTTGATGATCCTCACCATCACCGGCGAGTACGCAACCCGGCGCCGCTCCTACGAACTGATCGCCGATGCGTTCGGGTTGCAGCGCCCGGCGGCCGCGGCGACCGCGGCGGCGGCAGTGGCCTGATGCCGGGGCGGGCGATGCACCGGGCGCGTCCGTGAAGCGCATCTACTCGGCCAGCGACCTGGTCGATGCGCGGCTGCTCGCCGATTCGCTGGCGGATGCCCGCATCCGCACGCACCTGTTCAATGCCAACGCGATCGGCGCGATGGGCGATCTTCCGTTCGGGGAAACCTGGCCCGAAGTCTGGGTCGCCGACGATCGCGACCTCGATCGTGCCGAAACCATCGTGGCGGCGCATGCCAGCCGTCCGGCTGCGCGCGGCAGCGTGCGCTGCGCGGGCTGTGGCGAGGACAATCCGTCGAACTTCGACTGCTGCTGGAGCTGTGGCGCGGACGTGCGCGTCGGCGGCGATGGTTGCCCGGCAGTGGCGGCAGGAGGGCAGCCTTGAGTGCACCCGGCATCACCGTGATCGGCGCGGGCATCGTCGGCGTGGCCGTGGCCAGCTACCTTCAGCGCGATGGCCACGCGGTCACCCTGGTCGACCGGGGGCCGCCGGGCGAGTTCACGTCGATGGGCAACGCAGGCATCCTGAGCCCCGGGTCGGTCGTGCCCGTGGGCATGCCCGGCATCCTGAAGAAGGTGCCGCAGTGGCTGACCGACCCCGCGGCACCGCTGTCCGTGAAGTGGGGATACCTGCCGCAGGCAGCGCCATGGCTGTGGCGGTTCATCCGCTCGAGCCGGCGCGAGCGGGTCGAGCAGATCGCCGACGGGCTGCGGCCGCTGCTCGGCCAGACCTTCGACGCGTATCGCACGCTGACCCAGGCCGCCGGCTGCACCGACCTGATCAACCAGTCCGGCTACATGGCGGTGTACGAGACCGAGGCCGCGTTCCGCGCCGATGCGCTCGCCTGGCAGTTGCGCCGCGCGCGCGGCGTGAAGGTGGTCGACATCGATGCCGCGCAGATCCGCGACCACGACCCCGACCTCGCGCCGATCTACGTGCGGGGCGTGCTGTTGCCGGAGCAGGGACATGTCGCCAATCCGCTGTGGCTCACGCAGCGGCTGTTCAACCACTTCATCGCCGCCGGTGGACGCTACCTGCAGCGCGAGGTGACCGGCTTCGACCTGTCCGACGGCACCGTGCGGGCGCTGTCGACGGCCGACGGGCCGCTGGCGGTTGACCGCGTGGTGCTTGCTGCGGGTGTGTTCTCTGCCAGTCTGGCGGCGCAGCTCGGCACGCAGGTTCCGCTGGAATCCCAGCGCGGCTATCACGTGCACTTCCCGGAGCCGGGCATCGCGCCGCGCACGCCCGTCATGTCCGGCGAATACAAGTTCTTCGTCACGCCGATGGCCGACGGCCTGCGCAACGCCGGCACCGTCGAGATCGCCGGCCTGGCGGCGCCGCCGACGCAGGCGCGCATCGATGCGCTGGTGCGCCACACGAAGCGCATGTATCCCGGGGCGCGGCTGGACGACATGCGCACCTGGATGGGCCATCGCCCGTGCACGCCCGACTCGCTGCCGGTGATCGGGCGATCACGGCATTTCGGCAACGTGTACTTCGCCTTCGGCCATGGCCATACCGGCCTGTGCGGCGGCGCGCCGACCGGCCGCCTGCTCGCCGACCTGGTCGCCGGGCGCCCGCCGAACATCGATCCCGCGCCGTACAGTCCCGAGCGATTCTGAGCGCGACCTCGCCCGGATAGTCCGGGGTCGCTGGCGGTTCAGCGCAGCCCGGCCCTTCGCCTGCGCCACCGAAGGGCGTACGCGCTGGAATCCGCACCTCGAACGGGCGTGCAGGCGCGCCGCGCCGGGTGCACCACGCGATGCATGGCGTTGGCATGGCGCTTGCAAGCATTGGCGGCAGTGGCGGGCCCGCAGCGCCATCGAGCGCCCGCCCGTCAATCCCGTCCGGGGCTTCCGCCGTTCGCAGTGCCTGATGAAGTGGTCGACATGAACTACAGCGAGATACTGAGGCAGATGGCCGGTGAGGCGGACCTTCCGCGCGACATGGCCGAGTGGGAGGCGGAGACCCTGTTCGCGGCCATGCTCGACGGCGGCGTACCGGAGCTCGAACTCGGTGCCCTCCTTTCCATGCTGCACCAGAAGGGCGAGTCGGCCGCCGAGTTGCTGGGTTTCGGACGCGCGTTGTCGAAGCGCGTGGCCCGCCTGGACCGGGTGCACGAGTCCGTGCTGCCGGTGGTGCTGCCCAGCTACGGTGGATCCAGCGACGAACCCAACCTGCTGCCGCTGCTCGCGCTGCTGCTCCAGCGCTTCCATGTCCCGGTGCTGATCCACGGCACGCTGAACCGGGAGGGCAGCGTGTCGGCGGCCTACGTGCTGCGCGAACTGGGCATCATGCCCAGCATCGGCACCGAGCAGGCGCAGGAAGAACTCGCGACCCGTGGCATCGCCTTCATGCCGGGCGGCGCGCTGTCACCCGGCCTCGCATACCTGATGTCCCTGCAGGCCCGGCTGGGCGTGCGCACCGTCGCCCACCTGATGGCCAAGCTGCTGTCGCCGTTCCCGGACGGGTGCCTGCGCGTGATCGGCGCCAGCCATCCCACGTACTTCTCCAAGCTGCAGCAGTACTTCCTCGCCTCCGGGGAAGTGGCGATGTTGCTCGAGGGCATGGGTGGCGAGCCGTTCGCCAATCCGCACCGGCGCCCGCGCATCGAGCTCCATGACGGCGGCATGTGCAGCGTGCTGTTCGAGGCAGAGGCCGAGTCCACGCGCTCGCTGGGCAGCGTGCCGCGCTCCGCCGATCCGGCGGTGACCGCGCAGTGGATCCGTGCCGCGCTCGCGGGCAAGGTGCCGCTGCCGATGCCGCTGATCAACCAGCTTGCCTGCTGCCTCTATGCCACCGGCTACACGACGGACATGAACCAGGCGAAGGCGCTGGTCGCGGTCGAGGCCGGAAGCCTCGCCGCCGCCTGACCCGGCCTGCCGTCGGCGTATGCCTGGCGGGTACGCGGCACCGGGCCCGGTGCTACGCTCGCGCCTTCGTTCCGCCGTCCCGTGAAAGGCTTCCGATGAGCGCAGCAGGCATGAAGGCAGGTCCGCACTATGAACCGTTCGGCTGGCACCAGTGGCCGGAAGACTTCTGGTTCTCGTACCAGTTCCGGCGCGGACTGGGCGAGACCCAGGAAGGCGGCGGCGCAGTCAGCGAATGCTTCCAGACCGCGAGCCGCATCACCCCGCTGGACCCCGAGAGCTGGTTCGCCGAATGGACCGTCACCGCGAAGCGCAACCATGCCCGCGGCGACGAGGCTGCGGCGAAGGGCCATGTGCGCACCGCGATGAACTGCTGGCTGCGCGCGGCCAACTATTACCGGCAGGCCGAGTTCTGGCTGGCGGGGGATGATCCGCGCCGGCTGCAGACCTTCACCGAGGGCGAACGCTGCTCGCACCAGTTCCTGCGCCACCTCGACCCGCCGGGCGAAGTGGTCGACATCCCGTACGAGGCCGGCAAGCCGCTGCCGGCGTACTTCATCCGCTCCCCGCATGGCGCGGAGAAGCAGCCGGTGCTGATCTCCTTCGGTGGCATCGATTCATTCAAGGACGAGCTCTGGTTCATGACCGGCCACGGCGCCCTGCAGCGTGGCATGTCGGTGCTGCTGGTCGACGGGCCGGGGCAGGGGGGGGCGCTGCGCCGCCACGGCCTGCGGACCCGTTTCGACTACGAGGTTCCGGTCGGCAAGTGCATCGACTGGCTGCTGGCCCGCGGCGACATCGACCCGGCGCGCATCGCGGTCAGCGGGTCGAGCCTCGGCGGCTACTATGCCGCGCGCGCCGGGGCGAAAGAGCCCCGGCTTGCCGCCGCCGTCTCGCACAACGCGATCTGGAGCGTGCATCAGCGCTTCGGCGAGCGCGGCGAAGACCACGGCCTGGCCGGCCACATGAAGTGGATCACCGGCACGAAGTCCATGGCCGAGGCGACCGAGTATGTGCGCGGCTTCGTGCTCGAGGGCGTGCTCGATTCGATGCGCTGTCCCTATCTCGTGATCCATGGGGGCCATGACGTGCTCGGCGTCGAGAACGCACGCACGGTCTACGACTATGCGAAGTCGAAGGGCATCGATGCCACGCTGCGTCTGGTCACCGCAGAGGAGACCGGTGCCGAGCATTGCCAGCACGACAACCCGACCATCGGCCAGGAGCTGATGCTCGACTGGCTGTGTGACCGCTTCGGCATCGACCAGCGCACGCTGCGGTTCACGGCCAGCTGAGCGCGGGCGGGTGGGTGGGCGGGCCGGTTGCCCGGTCCCGCCCGCCGCCCGCAGCACCACCTGTCGCCCTCCGTAAGGTCGATGGTATGGCCATTGCTTTGTTTCCTGACCGACCACCAGGGAGGGATGGACCATGGGCAATTCGAACAGAAGGCGGTTCCTGCAGGCCGGCGGCGCGCTCGCGGCCGCGCCGGCGCTGGCTGCCACCTCGCCTGCGCTGGCGCAGGACAGGTGGCCGTCGCGTGCGATCCGCATCGTCGTCACCTTCCCCCCGGGCGGGTCCAGCGACATCGTCGCGCGCATCCTCTCCGGTCCGCTGTCGGAGCGGCTCGGCCAGCAGGTGGTGGTCGACAACCGGCCCGGCGCTGGCGGCATGATCGGTGCGCAGATCGCCGCCGAGGCAGCGCCGGACGGCCACACCTTCCTGCTGTCGAACACGGCCCCGATCTCGGTGTCGCCGTTCATCTACGCCAAGGTCGCCTACGATCCGCTGAAGAGCTTCACCCACCTCAGCTTCATCGGCGCCGCGACGACGATCGCCGTGGTGCCGGCGTCGATCCCGGTGAAGACCTTCGCCGAACTGGTCGCATACACCCGGGCCGCGAAGGAACCGGTGACCTTCGGCTCGAGCGGCATGGGCTCGGTCGGGCACCTGGTCGGCGAATTCTTCCAGCGCGAGTTCAAGGTGAAGCTGAACCACATCCCCTACAAGGGATCGGCGCCGATGATCACCGACCTGCTCGGCGGGCAGGTTCAGATGTCGTTCGACACGCTGCCGCAGATCGTTCCGCACCTGAAGACCGGTGCGCTGCGCGGGCTGGCAGTGACCTCGCCGAAGCGGGTCGCGGCCGCGCCGGACGTGCCTTCGGTGGTCGAGCTCGGCCATCCGAGGCTGGCGGCGGAGAACTGGATCGCGCTATCCGCGCCCGCGGGACTGCCGGCGTCGATCGGGGCGACGATGCACAAGTACGTTGCCGAGGTGCTGGCGCTGCCGGACGTGGCGAAGCGGTTCGACGAACTGTCGATCGAGCGGCGCACGATGAGCATGGCCGAGTTCCAGAAGTTCGTGCGCGCCGAGGTCGGCGAATACGCACCGGTGCTGCGTGCCGCGGGGATCAAGGTGAACTGAGTCAGCGGCCCTTGCCGGCCTTGTCGAGCCCCTGCACCCGGTCTCCGGCCTTGATGCCGCGCTGCGCGAACCATCCGCGATTGACCTCGAGCGCATACAGCGCCTCGCCTTCCGAGGGATGGCCGTCGGTGGTGAACGGCATCATGTCGCGGATGTTCAGGATGACGCCCTGGGCGTCGATGAACGCGATCGACAGCGGCAGCGGGGTATTCTTCATCCAGAACGACATCCGCTGGGGCGACGGGAAGACGAACAGCATCGCCTCGTTTTCCTTGAGTTCGTAGCGGAACATCAGCCCGCGCGCGCGGGTGTCGGGGTTGGCGGCGATTTCAGCGGCCAGGACATGCTTGCCGACGGTGAGCGGTACGATGGGCAGCTTCGGCTGGCCCTGCCCCTGGGCCATTGCACCGCCGGCGACCGCGAACGCAGCCAGTGCGGACCAGATCAGCAACAGACGGAAGGTGGCGTCATGCAACAGTCGGTACATCGGATGTTCTTCCCTGGCCGTGTGGTTGGGGCGTGGCTGGCGTGGTGCTGCGCGACCGTGGTGGCCGTCGGCGCGCAGGCGACGCAGCAGGCGGAGGCGGCAGCGCCATGGCCCGCGCGCCCGGTACGGATCGTCGTCACCTTTCCGCCCGGCGGCTCCAGCGACATTGTCGCACGGCTGCTTTCGAGCCAGATGGCCGAGCGTGTCGGGCAGACGGTGGTCGTCGACAACCGCCCGGGTGCCGGCGGGACGCTGGGTGCGACCATCGTCGCCCAGGCCCAGCCCGATGGCCATACGCTCGTGCTGTCGAACACCGCGCCGTTCTCGGTCTCGCCGTTCATCTTTCCCTCGGTGCGCTACGACCCGGTGAAGGGCTTCTCGCACATCGCCTCGATCGGGGCGGTGCCCAACGTGGTCGCGGTATCCAATGCGCTGCAGGTGAAGTCGGTGGCCGAGCTGGTCGCTGCCGCGCGCGGCGGCAGGCAGCTCAACTACGGTTCGAGCGGAGCCGGTTCGGTCGGGCATGTGGTCGGCGAACTGTTCCAGCGGCAGTTCAAGGTGGCGATGACGCATGTACCCTACAAGGGCGCGGCGCCGATGCTGGTGGACCTGCTGGCCAACCAGATTCCGCTCGCCTTCGACACGCTGCCGCAGAGCCTGCCGCACGCCCAGCGCGGGGCGCTGCGCATCCTCGCGGTGACGTCGGCGAGGCGCGTGGCGGCTGCACCGGACATCCCGGCGGTCGGCGAGCTGGGCTATCCGACGCTGGTGGCGGAGAACTGGCTCGGGCTCTCCGGACCGGCGGGCATTCCCGCAGCCGTGGTCGACGCGCTGCACCGCAACGTCGGCGAAGTGCTGGCGCTGCCGGCGATCTCGACCCGGATGGACGAGCTCGGCATCGTGCGCCGGCCGATGAGCCCGGCGGCATTCGCGGCCTTCGTGGCGGCGGAGGTCGGTGCCTGGCAGCCGGTGCTGAAGGCTGCCGGCATCCGTACCGAATGAGCCCGCCGGCGAGCGGCACGGATCGCATCCCGGTATTCCTGTTCGGCTGGCCGGGGCGCGGCAGCTTCAACGCAGCCGCTGCGGGCGCGGTGGAGCGATTGCAGGCGAGGCTGTCTTCCCGTGGCGTCAGGGTCGAAGCGCAGTGGCGGCAGGCGTTCGATGCGCCAAGCCGCATCGAGGCGATCGCGGCCGTGCTGGCGCAGGCACCGGCCCTGGTCATCGTGCATGGCGGGCAGGGCGACGAACCGGTCGCCAGCCTGGCGCCGCTGTACCCGTCGGTGGCATTCGCGGTCACGCAGGGCGCAGTCACGGGTCCCAACGTCGCCAGCTACGAAGTGCGCCAGGAGGAGTCCGCCTTCCTCGCGGGCGTGCTCGCGGCGCGCGCCACGCGCACCGGTACCGTCGCCCACCTCTCCGGCGAACGCGTGAGACCCGGCCTGCTCGGTCGCGCCGCCTTCGTCGCCGGCGTGCAGGCAGAGGCACCCGGCATGCCGGTGCTGACTGCGTTCTGCGGACACCAGCACGATCCTGCGCTGGCGCGGCGCTGGGCGAGCGCGATGTTCGAAGCCGGGGCGGACGTGCTGTTCACGATGCTCGATGGCGGCCGCCCCGGCGCGATCGATGCGTGCCGTGAACATGGCACCTGGCTCATCGGCAACGTCGAGGACTGGACGCAACGCGAACCCGAGGTGTGCATCGCGTCGGCGATCGCCGACAGTGGCTGGGGCGTGGAGCGTGCCGTCGAGGACTGGCTGGCCGGCCGGTTCCCGTCGGGGACGCATGTGCGCGTGGGCGTATCCGACCCGGACGTGGTGCGGCTCGCACTGGCGCCGCGGTTGCGGGGCGCGCATGCAGCCGCGATCGCCGCACGCACCGCTGCACTGGCCGCGGGTGGCTTCCTTTTCGCAGCCGACTACAATGGACCCGAATTCGCGCCGGGGCCGCAAGGCTGAATCGCCGCGCAGGTCCACGCCCTTCCAATCCGCCGTGCCAGGAGCTTCCGCATGAAACGTCGCCCGCAGTCCCGCCGCCCGATGGCCGATGCCGTCGGCCTGTCCACGCTGCCAGCGATGGCCCTGTGCCTCGTCGCCGGGGCCGCGCCCGCCATGGCAGCGGCGCCCTCCGTGGCCGGCAGCTACCCGAACCGGGCCATCCGCATGGTGGTGCCGTTCGCCCCGGGCGGTGCGACCGACATCCTCGCGCGCATCACCGGCGCGCGGCTGACCGAGGTGTGGGGGCAGACTGTCGTGATCGACAACCGCGCAGGCGCCGGCGGCACGATCGGTGCCGCGATCGCCGCGAAGTCGAATCCCGATGGCTACACGCTGGTGATGGGCACCAACGCCTCGCATGCGATCGCCCCCAGCCTCTACCCGAAGCTTCCGTATTCGCCGCTGAAGGATTTCGCGCCGGTGACGCTGGTGGCCAACGTGCCGCAGGCGTTGATGGTGCATCCTTCGCTGCCGGTGAAGGACGTGAAGGAACTGATCGCCTACGCCAAGGGTCGGCCGGGTGCGCTCAACTACAGTTCGGCCGGCACCGGTACCCCCGGGCACCTGGGGCTCGAGCTGTTCCAGATGATGAGCGGTACGAAGATGGTGCACGTGCCGTTCTCCGGCGGGGCCCCGGGGCTGGCCGCGCTGGTCGGCGGCCAGGTGCAGGTGATGGCGGACAACATGAACTCGGCGCTGCCGATGATCAAGGCGGGCAAGGTGCGGGTGATCGCCGTGACCACCGCGCAGCGCTCGGTTGCGCTGCCCGACACGACCACCGTGGCCGAACAGGCGCTGCCGGGCTTCGACTCAGGGTCCTGGTTCGGGCTGTTCGCGCCCGCCGGCACGCCCAGGGAAATCGTGTCGGCGCTCAACGCAGAGGTGGTGCGCATGCTGAAGGCGCCCGACGTGCGAGAGCGCATGCTGCAGCAGGGCGCCGAGCCGGCGCCGAACACGCCGGCGCAGTTCGAGCAGTTGATCCGCAACGACATCGCGCGCTGGGCCAAGGTGATCCAGGCTTCGGGCACCAGGTTGGACTGAACCTCCGGCAGGCGCGCGGGGCAGGGCGCTGTACGGCACGCGGCCGTGCCTCTGCTACGATCGCGCCTGTCCCAGCACGGAGAAGACACGAATGGCGAAGAAGACAGCAACCGGTACCAGGAAGGCCGTCGCGAAGAAGGCTGCCGTGAAGAAGCAGGCTGGCGCGCGCAAGCTCGGCCCGAAGGGCATGACGTTCTGCACGCTTGCGGGCCGCGACGGCATGACCCTCGGGGTCCGGACCGACAAGGGGATCCTCGACGTGGCGAAGGCTGCGGCGCTGTTCCGCGTCAAGGCACCGACCACGATCCACCAGGTGATGGAAGGCGCCGACTGCGCGCCGCTCGTCAAGCTGGTCGAGAAGGCAACGTCCGATGCACGCGGCAAGTCCGTGCTGCTCAGCGAGGCCAAGGCGAAGTTCGGCCCGGCCGTGCCCAACCCCGAGAAGATCATCTGCGTCGGCCTCAACTACCGGCAGCATGCCGCCGAGACCGGCAGCGCCATCCCGCCGGTGCCGTTGCTGTTCAACAAGTTCAACAACGCGCTGACCGGCCATCGCTCGACGGTGAAGCTGCCGAGCAAGGTCGACAAGCAGTTCGACTACGAAGTCGAGCTGGTGATCGTGATCGGCAAGACCGCGCGCGACGTCAGCGAAGCCGATGCGCTGAAGTACGTGTTCGGCTATGCGAACGGCAACGACCTGTCTGCGCGGGGCCTGCAGCGCGCGACCAGCCAGTTCATGCTGGGCAAGATCCCGGACGGCTTCGCGCCGCTCGGCCCCTGGGTGGTCAGCGCCGACCAGATCAAGGACCCGAACAACCTCGCCATCCAGACCTACGTGAACGGCAAGGTGCGCCAGGACCTGAACACCTCCGACATGATCTACGATTGCAGGACGATCATCAGCTACTGCTCGAGGCACCTGACGCTGAAGCCGGGAGACATCATCTATACCGGGACGCCGCAGGGCGTGATCCTCGGCTACCCGAAGGACAAGCAGAAGTGGTTGAAGGCCGGAGACCGCGTGAAGACGGTCGTGCAGCATCTGGGCGAGCTGGAAGTCACGCTGGCCTGACCTGCACCCGGACGCGCGCCGCAGGGGGCGCGTCCCGGGTGCATCGTGGACGCGGCGCGCCGCAGGGCCGCCGCATGACGGGAGGAGCGATCAATGAGCCTGACTGCCGAAGCACTGGGTAACGAATTCCGTGGCTACCTCGAAGCCGAACCGGGCCCGAAAGGGCGCGAGAAGGTCCGCGACCGCCTCAAGCAGGCGCTGACCGATGCCGAGTTCGTCGCGAAGTACCTGCGCGAGGACACGAAGGAACGCGAGGTCATCTACGAAGACCCGAAGCTGGGCTTCTGCATCCTCGCGCACCACTACCGCGGGCCCAAGGACAGCCCTCCGCACGACCATGGCCCGTCATGGGCCATCTACGGCCAGGCGAAGGGCGAGACGTTGATGAACGACTACCAGCTGCTCGAGGCCGCCACCGAGGACACGCCGGGCAAGGTGAAGAAGACCCGCAGCTATGCGCTGACCCCGGGCATCGCCCATGTGTACAACGAAGGCGACCTGCATTCGCCGCACCGGGCCGCATCGACGCACCTGATCCGCATCGAAGGCACCAACATGGAGAAGGTCCGGCGCCTGAAGTACCAGGCGGTCTGACCGGCTGCACCCGCGCCGGTGGCCGCAGCCACCGGCGTCCCTTCATCCGCGCCCGGTGCTGCCGAATCCGCCTGCGCCACGTTCGCTCTGCTCGAACGAATCGACCACGTCGAAGGCGACCTGCACCACCGGCACGACCACCAGCTGCGCGATGCGCTCCATCGGCTCCAGCGTGAACGGCGTGCCGCCCCGGTTCCACAGCGAGACGAACACCTGGCCCTGGTAGTCGGAGTCGATCAGGCCGACCAGGTTGCCGAGCACGATGCCGTGCTTGTGGCCGAGGCCCGAACGGGGCAGGACCATCGCTGCCAGGCCGGGATCGGCGAGGTGCATCGCGATGCCGGTGGGGACCAGTTCGGTCTGCCCCGGCTCGACCCGCATCGGTCGTTCGATGCAGGCGCGAAGGTCGAGGCCGGCCGAACCGGTGGTCGCGTATCCCGGCAACTGCGTGCGCAGCCGTTCGTCCAGGATGCGCAGGGCCACGGCGGGGCGTGCGGCAGGGGCGGGGGCGTCGTTCATCGGGGCTGGTACAGCTTCGAGATGTGGGCGATCAGCATGCGGGCCTGTTCGAGCTTCGGTGCGCGCGGCAGCGGATGCCGGCCCTCATCGTCGAACAGCACGAGTTCGTTGTCGTCCGCGCCGAACGCGGTCTGCACGAAGTTCGCGGCGAGCAGCGGCAGGTTCTTGCGCCGCCGCTTGGCCTCGGCGAATTCGTCGAGGTTCTCGCTCTCGGCGGCGAAGCCGACGCAGAACGGCGGATCGGCCAGCGCGCTGACGCTGGCCAGGATGTCCGGATTCGGCGCGAGCTCCAGGGTCAGGATATGCGCATCCTTCTTGATCTTCTGGTCGCTCGGGTTGAGCACGTGGTAGTCGGCGACCGCGGCGACGCTGACGAAAATGTCGGCGTCGGGCACGAAGGCGTTCACCGTCGCCAGCATCTCCTGCGCGCTGGAGACCTGCGCGAAGCGTGCCACCGGCGGCGGGGCGAGCGACGTCGGGCCGCTCACCAGCGTCACTTCCGCCCCGGCTTCCCAGGCAGCGCGCGCGATCGCGTACCCCATCTTGCCCGAACTGAGATTGGTGATCGCACGCACCGCGTCGATGCGCTCGAAGGTCGGGCCGGCGGTGATCAGCACGCGCAGGCCGTTCAGCGTCTTCGGCGTGAACGCGCGTACCACGCGTTCGGCGATCTGCGCCGGTTCGATCATCCGGCCCATGCCGACCTCGCCGCAGGCCTGGTCGCCGGCGGCCGGCCCCCAGACCTCGATGCCGTCGTCGACCAGGCGCGCGATGTTGCGCCGGGTGGCCGGGTTCTCCCACATCTGGCGGTTCATCGCCGGTGCGACCGCGAGCGGGCATTCGCGCGCGAGGCACAGCGTCGACAGCAGGTCGTCGCACAGGCCGTTCGCCAGCTTTGCGATGAAGTCGGCCGACGCCGGCGCGATCAGCACCATGCCCTTGTCCCGGGACAGCTCGATGTGGGCCATGTTGTTGGGCACACGGGCATCCCACGGGTCGCTCCAGACCGGCCTGCCGGATACGGCCTGAAGCGTGACCGGCGTGACGAACTGGCGTGCGGCCTCGGTCATCACGACGTCGACTTCGGTGCCCTGGCCGACCAGCAGGCGGACCAGTTCAGCGGTCTTGTAGGCGGCGATGCCACCGGTGATGCCGAGCAGCAGGCGGTCGACGCTGGGAGGGGTCATGGCCACGGGGACGGGAGAGGACGGCAGGGAGGGGAGTCGCGATGCGAGCGGCCCGGAAGCAGGGTGCCGTTTCGGCCGGGATCTTGTCGATCCCGCAGGCGCGAAGGATGGGCTGGCCGCCTAGTGTAGCGCGTCCCCCGCGCCGCTTCCGATGGCGGCGCAGAACCCCCCGCTCCGCACCCGATGGAATCGAGATGACTCCGATCAAGCAATGGCCGGCGGGCGAACGTCCGCGCGAGAAGCTGCTGGCACGCGGCGCCGATGCGCTGTCCGACGCCGAACTGCTGGCGATCCTGCTGCGCCACGGTGTTCGCGGGCTGACTGCGCTCGACCTCGCGCGCGACCTGATCAATCGCTTCGGCAGCATCGGCCGGCTGATGATGGCCGACGAGCGAACGTTCTGCGGCGCGCCCGGGCTGGGTCCGGCGCGCTTCGTGGAGACGCAGGCGATGGTGGCGGTGGTGCGCCGGATGCTGCAGGAGACGCTGCGCACGTCCAGCGTCCTCGATTCGCCGCAGCAGGTGCGCGATTACCTGAAGCTGAGCCTGGCAGGGCGCGAGTACGAGGTCTTCGTCGCGGTGTTCCTGGATACCCAGCACCGGGTGCTGGTCGACAGCGAACTGTTCCGCGGCACGCTGTCCCAGACCAGCGTCTACCCGCGCGAGGTGGTGAAGGCGGCGCTCGCGTCGAACGCCGCGGCGGTGATCTTCGCGCACAACCATCCGTCGGGCATCGCCGAGCCGAGCCGTTCCGATGAACTGCTGACGCGGGCGCTGAAGGACGCGCTGGCCCTGGTCGACGTGCGCGTGCTCGATCATTTCGTGGTCGCGCGCGGCGGGGTGGTGTCGTTCGCGGAGCGGGGCTTGATCTGAGGCGGGCGGTGATCCGCTTGGCGTCGGGAGGCTTGCTGCCGGGTGGTCGGCCGTGCTATAAACACCGGCTTTCCATTCGACGCCAGAGAACCGGCGCGAGCACCCATTCGTACAACCGCTGTCCGTACGATCGGCCAGCGGTTCAACCGCTCGACAAATTAACAAGTCAACAAACCGCACCGAGGTCGTCATCATGTCACGCGTCTGTCAGGTCACCGGCAAGAAGCCGATCGGCGGGAACCACGTGTCCCACGCCAACAACAAGACCAAGCGCCGGTTTCTCCCGAACCTGCACTATCGCCGCTTCTGGGTCGAGAGCCAGAACCGCTGGGTCCGCCTGCGCGTCAGCGGTGCCGGCCTGCGCACCATCGACAAGAACGGCATCGAGTCGGTGCTGGCAGACCTCGCCGCCCGCGGCGAAGTGATCTGATCCCGACCGGACGAACCAGGCACACCAGGAGACCTGACCATGCGTGACAAGATCAAGCTCGAATCCTCCGCGGGAACGGGCCACTTCTACACCACGACCAAGAACAAGCGCACCACGACCGAGAAGATCGAGATGAAGAAGTTCGATCCGGTCGCGCGCAAGCACGTGATGTACAAGGAAACGAAGCTGAAGTGATTGCCCCGGGCACCGGCTTCGCGTCCGTGCCCGCACTGGACATGCAGTGAGCAGACCCGAAGCGGTGGACACGGCCCCGGACGGCATGCGAGGCTGTCCCACCGTTTTTTCCTGAACGATCCCCGGAGACCCCCGCCATGGAACACGCCCTGCCCAGCCTGCCTTATGCGATGGACGCACTCGCCCCGCATATCTCGAAGGAAACCTTCGAGTACCACTATGGCAAGCACCACGCGGCCTACGTGACCAACCTGAACAACCTGATCAAGGGCACCGAGTTCGAGTCGCTCGG
>LNFM01001200.1_pt1 | contig 60019 bp, 66 predicted proteins | sample 596031 | NCBI WGS metagenome assembly LNFM01 (sample SAMN04254537, study PRJNA301005) | activated carbon metagenome | isolation source: dual media filters at the Ann Arbor, Michigan drinking water treatment plant | place: USA: Ann Arbor | reverse complement strand
GACCGTTTTCAATTTTAATGCCTGAAGATTTAAATGGAATCCAACCCAAAGAGTATTTACTGGAGTCTTTATTTGAAACCCTCCAATTGAGTTTACTCTTTCTGAACTGTCTGCGGCGCAATACATATTCCTCTGTGATAGCTTGCACAGTCTGACTGTGCAAATGAATCTTGTCTTCACCAAAATCTTTATCAGTACAACCCTTGGTGTATTGTGCAATATCAAATGCAGAGAGGAATTGCCCCTTCCTGCGTATATGCTCATAACTTAAATTATTCACATAGTTAAAAACAAAATTAACTTCTCTGGATAACTTCAACAATGTTTTCACATGCTTGTCTTTAATCCTTTGTCTGAGAGTCAAGTAACTTTTAGCAGGTTGAACTGATGTTTTATGCATGGAAAGAATATACAAAAATTTAAACAATTTAGCAAGATAAATTCTTAATTATCTCGCTTATATCCCAGACCTGAAGGACTGGGTTTTACGCTCGGCTGGATAATCAACTCCTACCTTTATTGAGAACCTTCATCAAACAAGATCCAAGCTTATCAAAGGCTTTATTGACTTGGTGCTGTGGCTTATACATATACCAGTGGACTGACTCATAAATAGACTCAGGTTTGCTTGCTTTAAGGTTTAACATAAAAAACATCAGTAAATGCCAATCAAGATTCTCAATCAATCCTGTTTGTTTCCAATCAGATTCACCCCAAACCTTCATTTTGAATTCGTTTTCTGTAAACTCATAGTAATATTGAATAGATTCTTCAACCCAAACTGCCCAACTCATTTTATGTTCACTTTTATTTTTAATGATTTTTTCTTTTAGTGAATCTACAACCACTTTTTTTCTATTTGAATACATCTTAATCTCCAGATTATGCTATTTAGGAAAATAACATTCGAATTGATATTGTCAATAAAAATTCAAATACACAAAAGTTATTTTTTTAACTTTCTTTTTTCCCAAGCTGCAACCACATCTGGGTTAGGCTCTAAAAATTTCTTTCCATTTATTTGATAGAATTGAAATGTTTTTTTCTCTCTGCCTATTTTTGCTATTTCTTCTCTTTTCTGAGCAATGAAATCTTCCAGTGTCAAATCATCAGGAGGAAGACACATTTTTTCAAATTCAGAAAGATTATTTTTTTGTGGATTACTCATTTTAAACTCCAATTTTAAAAAACTATGGCTATTAACTCAATTTTAACTTGTTATTGGTTGCAAAAAATCTTTTCATGAATTTTTCTGAATCCAATGTATGATTTTGACCACCCTCATGTTCAATAGCAAAAGAACCCATCAGACTTCCCATTTTAACACAAACTGCAAGGTCTGAATTCTGAGAAAACCCATATAAAAACCCACCTCTAAAAGAGTCACCACAACCTGTTCCATCCACAACTCTTTCAGGCTTGAATACTGGCATTGATATGACTTCATTGCCTTTATCAGTGTAGACCTCTACACCCTTTGATCCCATTGTTTTTACTATGAAATTCATTTTTTCTGAGAACATATTTTTTAAGCTTGTTCCCATATAATTTTCCAATACTTCTGCTTCTGCTTCATTAACAAACAAACCAGTCGCACCACTGATAATATCTTTCATACTCATGATGTCATTAATAGATGAATTTTTATCAGTCATTTCATAAATAGTTTGTCCTGGGTCAAAGAAGTAGGCTTTGTTTTTTTCTTTCAATAATTTAGCCATTTGTGCAGTATTATGGGTAAATTCTGGTGCCAAATGATAGATATCAAAATTAAAGAAATCATCATCTAAATCAAGGCTCTTCTGAGTAGCGCCTAAATAAAATTTACTTCTCTGATTATCTTTGTTATCGGAACTTCCAAAAACAAGTGCTCTTGATGTTGTATCATCATCATGCACATTGATGTAGTCTGTATTGATTCTATTAGAAACCATATGTTCTTGATACTTCTTGAAATCAACTCCCACATTGGTCATCAGCTTGAAGTCCACATTGCTATTCATTATCTGAGACAAAAGTGAAAGATTATATGCAATGTTTCCTCCAGTGCCTCCAAAATGCTCTTGAATGCCCTTAAAATCCTTGATGATATCTGGATGAAACTTCTCAGGAAGACTGTCCACTATACTTAAATCATGATGTTCAATGATATTGTCGTATGCAACAGATCCAGATATAAGTATTTTTTTCATCAATAGCCTCTTTTCTTTATCATATTACAAAATATTTTGATTTACAAACTCTTTCATCAAATACTGTGAAAAATCATTATTTGATATAGAAACATTCTCATGAGCAAAAGAAACGAAAGACAAACCGTTTTCATACCTTGATGATGAAAAGTTCTCCAACAACCAAAGAATATCTTTTAAAGATTTTTGCATTTTTATATAAGACAAATCATTCTTGGCATTAATATAGTTCAGTCTGTCCTCTTCGCTTAAATAAACTTGATTGACAACAAATAAGTAACCATTCCTATTTTTATAAAAAAACTTCTTTCCAAAATAAGTATCCATTCCATAAGGAGCTTTTGAATTGGACATTTTAATAAACTTCTTGATGTAGTTATCATTGAGATAAAACATAAAACCATCATTAAGGGTTTTATCCTCAGCAAGCTCCATGTTCATGCTTTGCAAGTGATCAACAAAAGCCCCTGTCTTCTCCAGACCAATGAGGTTTATCACAAATCCATCTTTTTGATATTTGGATAAAGCATACATGATGGACTGAGAAAACCAGTTAATGTTGTATATAGCAAGAGGACCATCCATCACAAAAGCCATTGAACTCCACAATTCTTTTTTGAAAAACTTACTCAATCCTCTGAGCAAATTCATCAACATTATTTTCTCAACAATACTCATGAATTGATTGTATAAGCCTTCGTTTCCACCAGAGTCAGACAGTATTTCATGCAAACCTAGCAGATCAGTTAAATAAACTGTTTTTTTATCTGTTTTGCAATTGCACTCAATGGCGTGATCTACAAAAGAATCTGAGAAATTAAAAAAATCTTGTTTCTTTATGGTTTTCCCATTTTGGTTGCATACCTCACAAGGATGAGGTACAGAAAAATCACCTGCAACTTTGAGTAATTCAACCAGTTCATTAATCAGTGATGAGTCATAATTGGAATGAACTGCTGCATTCTTATTTGCTTTATCATGCAGAAAATCAACAAATGAGTCTTTTGAATTTTTGAAAAACTCAAAGACACTCAATCTGAAGAAATCTCTTGGAGACTGTATTGACCTACCAGAGACATTAAATCCAGGAATGATGGCGTCAAGAGTGGTGTTCACAAAAATATCCTCATACTCGCCTGGGTGCGGGAACTTATTATTCTCAAAATTCTTGAGTTTATTCAAATCACAAAAAACATGCCCGACTCTGATAAACCCAAGCTCTGCATTAGGAAATCCTGTTTTCAAATTTACAGTACTCTTTGACCCATCAAAAGAAAACACACACTTGATGGTTGAGGATTCAATGGGTTCCACATCACGAGAATAAACAAGACTATCTATAGTTTCAAGACTGGACTTATCCAACCTGTCAATCTTCATTGACTTCAATGTTTGCACAAGAGCAGGATTGTCCAACATCTTCGACAATGTTGCTTGTTTTGAAAACTCATTTTGATATGGCATGCTTTATTAACCTTTAAATTATTATCTAACTTGAAACTTATCAATTTGAACAGGAACAATGAACTTATTGGAACGAGTCTTCATTCTAATAAAACCCTTATCTTCTGCTGATAAGATAGAGCGTGAGAAGTCCTCAAAATCGTAATAATCTTCAAGTGCCCTGACCTCTTCCTTATTGTTCAAGTGAGATATGAACCAGTTGGTGGTATTCTTCAAAATATTGCGTTGAATGGAAGATACTTCTTGAGTAGAATAAATCATACCAATTTTGAACTTTGCACCTTCTTTAGCTACCCTTGCCCATATATTGGTTGTATCTTCTTCTGATCCTTTAGGCATAAGGTTGTGAGCTTCTTCCACAAATATCAAAATATCACTTGGGTTTTGTGCGTCAGCAAACTTCTTTGAGTTCTCTCTAAAAATTTTATCCACAATTCTGGACGCTGCAATTTTATTCAATCCTGACTCACCTAAAGCCTGATCAACGATAACGAGTTTGCCCTCAGACAAATCCCTATAAATCATATCAGCATAATCTCCATTTTTAGCATTTTCATTATGAAACACCTTTGCCTTACCAATTTGCTTGGAAGCATTGGAGTGCTCAAACATCACCAACAAAACCTCCAAATCATTATCAGCCCAAGACATTTTGCTGCTGCTGTTTCTGATGTAGTTTCTATTAAAATCAGGGTATGTTGACTCTTGATCTTGAATAAACTGATTGACCACTTGAAAAGCCTTGAACAACTCATCATAAGTGGCACCTTTGGTTGATAGCCTATGCAGTGTCTCGTAAGCGTCATGATAGCTCTTTCTCTTTTCATCATATTTGATAGGCTCTTTAACTTCCTTTACTTTTGAGCCATCATCACCCTCATCCAAAGGCTGCTCAACTTTTTCAATACCAGTGCTCAAAGCATTGAGAAAATCAGTACCAAACAAATCGCATGGATCAACCATTCTGTTCTTTCCTGGACTAAAACCTGCTTTAACCAATAAGGTTTTATAAACAAGCAATCTTCTTTTGTATCTGGTGCTTGCTGAATGGTCTGAATCATCTGGTCTTTCAAAACTCAAATTGATAAAGTTTCTCATATAGTGAGAAGAAGTATTGGCACCATCACTCTCAATCTTGTTATCAATTAGTGTCTTGCCAACATGAATCAAATTGTCATCAAAGAAGTTGATTTTCATCATGGTTCTATTCTCATCATTCTTGCTCTCAGACAATGAATAAACCTTGATATCTGCCTCATCTCCCATCTTCCCATTGACTGCTATTTTGTATAAGTTTTTAATCGCTTGAGCTTGACCAGTTTTATCATCTTTATCTTGCAAGTTCTCATTTGCATATTCTCCGTTTGGATCAAAAATGATTTGACCAATTTTCTTTGGCTTGAACTGCAAAAATCTCATCTGATATATGGCTTTGACAATGGTCTTTACAGTGTTGGACTTACCTGTTCTTGTCATACCGAAAATAGCAGTCTTTTGCGCCACCAAATCATCAGGATTAATTCTAACTGATACATTGCTTATACCCTCACTGGTTCTTTGAGTAGAAGCATATCTTACTGCACCAATATTGATACTTTGATTCTCATCAACACCAAAGTTAACGATTGAGCTTAGGGCCTCATCCTTGGGCTTATAAACCTTCAATCCTCTATTCGGATAGAAGTTGGAGAGGTCTGATCCAAAACACAACTCCAGCTTTTCTGAATCGTCTTTTTCCCTCAAATAAAATGTACCAATGACTCTGCACTGAACACCTGAGAAAGACATGATGAGTTTTGTAGAGCCATCCAGTGATTGCTCCCAGTGAGCACCTGTATCATTGGATTTTTGTGCAAATTCAGAACGATTTCTTTTTCTATCCAAGTCCTGTGGTAAATCAGCACTATTCAAAACTCTAAGTAAGATAGCACAACAATCTTCTTTTTCGTGCTCTTTCATATTTTGTATGTGGGGAAACTCTGGTGCAGCAGGATTGATTCTGGTTGCAATTAGAAAGGTCTGAGAAGCAACACCACCTACTTTTTCTCTGAAATGATCATTGATTTGAACAACTGCTGACTTGTATTCAAGCTCAACAACTTCACCCACATAGTTGTCTTTTTGAATCAGCTTGTAGAGATCATCCAGTGTGGACTCTTTCTTAATGGTATCTCTATATTGCTCTATATATGTTTTTGAGCTTACAATATCATTTAATAAGTTATCAAGCATGCTTATGTGTCTTTCCTAGAAATTTGGGCACATTATAACATGGTAGCTCATTTTTAGTCAACTCAATGAGAACTTTAGTTTCATTGTCATAATAAACTACAAAAACAACCGTTTAGACTAAATTTTCAACCTTTGATTTTTATGTTTTTTCTCTTCCAAATGAATATCAAGAGATTCATTCATATCCCTCTTTTCAATGGTTCTGACAATTTCTTGCTGTTTCAAACCACACCAATAAGGCTCTGGTGCTTTTGATAAGGTAAAACAATAATTTGTAACAAATAAATTCATAGGTCTCCAAGCACTTAAATCCTTATCAAAGTCAGACTTGTAAAACATATAGCCAGCGTCTATCAAACTATCTACTTTCCATGAGCTTATATCTTGATTAAAAGCAGAAGATCTGAACATATAACCAGCAAACTTCAAATTCCTTACATCCCACTCAGATATATCCCCGTTGAATTTTGAATTGTGAAACATATGATCAGCATTTTGTAAATTTCTCACATCCCACTTGGATATGTCACCATTGAAAGCTTTATGCTCAAATAAAAAACTCATATCTGTTATATCTGAAACATCCAAATGATTCAAATCACAATTATTTCCATTAAGTTTAATTTCAAGATCAACGAGTTTTCTCAAGTCCCCATTTCTCAAGACTTTGATTTTCATTTTATTATTTTTGAAAAAATAATTATGAATCAATTTAACATAGTTCACCATGTCAGTTGTGAAACTCCAGGTTTTTAGACATCAAACCACTTACAGACTGTCCTGTACTTTTTTTGATAGATAGAATATTTTGATTGAATTTTTCATCAGTTCCATCAAACACATCTTCAAACACATTCAAGCCTTTAATGTATTCAATAGCTGCAATTCTGTCTGGAAAACGTAGTCCTACATGACCATCATCACAACCATGAAAAAATAAAACAACTGGGTTACTTAAAATGTGACTACGCATATCTTCAAAAAGATCAGATTTTTTATATTGACCGTTTTGATAGTTGTACATTCTAGAGACTTCACTATCTATAATAAAAACTCTGTCTTTGTAATAGTCTTTAGCTTTGTAGTCCATGAACTTGGGTATTTTACCATCTATTTCAAAAAGACTTTCCTTCATTTCAAGCAACTTCTGTGTATTGTCAATAATAAAAGCAGGCGCCAGTCTTGGCATTAAGTCCGAGAAAAGACTATTTTCTGGTTTTTCAATTTCTAAAGTTGGACAGCTAAAATATGCACGTTGTTTTTCGTCCCCCTTGGGTAAGGCAGGAATAACTCCAATCAATTCTGCATTGTTTATGAATTTAGCATAATATTCTGGCAACAATTCTTTAAGAGAAAGCAGATTGTTTTTAAAATCAAAACTCAATAAATCATCCCATTGAATAGGATTGTTTTTTTCCAGCTTTTTATATAAATAATTTTTCATCTTTAAACCTTATTAACTTTTTTGATAACTTTATTTTCTTGTGATTGTATCATATCTTTTTTATCTAAGGACTCATTAAGATTTAAAACATTGATTAAATTTTCAAAATACTCATCAAAAAAGTCACTTCTGGTAATAACACGCCTATTTTCAACCTTATCAATATACTCATCCAATATTGAACTGATTGTTTCATTGATGAGAAAAAATATCTTCTCAACCTTTTCTGTAGCAGCACCTTGAGGAACTATTAAATTAAAAAGCATTTTATCATCTGTTAGTAAAAACTCTACAGGCTCATTTGTTAGCGATTCAATATTGGATTTTAAACCATCTTCCATTCCATTGAAAAACTTATAACCAACACTTGAGTCTGTAACAGGAGACTTTCTATTGATTAAAAAATCAAGATGGCTCAACATGTATTTTAAACTTGTATTTTTTTTCAAAAAATTATTTTTAGAGATTTCACTGTATTCGTTATCTGGAGTAATGTACTTAAATAAGTTTTCGTGAATTTTCTCATCTATTTGGTTATGCTTTAAAAAGATTTCTTTTGAATCACGAATAATTGCATTTTTTAATCCATCTTGAGGATACACATTAAGCAGCTTTTTAATATTATCTTCATAATCATCCATTTTTTCTGCTTTTTGATGGATTAAGAATAAATCTGAGACTTTATCCTTGATATAGAATGTTGTGTAATGATCCACTATGGTATTAGAGTAGATATAAAAACTCTTTATATTATCAAAGTTATCAATCAGTTTTTTCTTTGAATACTTCTTTATCTCACTGGAGGCTTTTGAATATAAAAGCTGAGGAACCTCTAATTTTTTTTGTATAAACATTAAATCACTTTTTTGTTTCGAGTTTTCATCACAATTGAAGTTTTGGGTCTCAGCCTTTGTTTTAAAAACAACGTTGCTGAAGTGTTTGATTAATTCATCTGAAAAACCATCCAGACTGGCATACATTCTGTTAACAGTATTCATTCTTCCTTTATTGTCTTTGCTGTACCTTAATGATAAAAGGTTTTCAATCAAATCCCCAGCCTTTAATTTATTGGCAAAAGTCACAACAAATAAACGAGATATATTGTCTTTATATCTTGGATATACTTCATTTTTAAATCCAAATTGAGATGAAAATTCTTCACTCCAACCAGATATATGCTTATTTAATCTAGCTTCATTTTCAGATACATCTTTAAATTGTTTTATTTCTTTGAATAAATCAGATCTCTTTTTTTGAATTTCATCACAACAATCCAAATATACTTTCCTAACATCTGTATCTTGTTTTTTCGCATAGTAATTATTGGTGCTAACTTTATAATTGATAAAAAAAGCAAATTTTTCCAGCAATAATGGACTCATTAATTCGTTTTCTATTTTTGGCTTGTTATTTTTCATAGTTTTATTTTAGTTGATTTCAATCATAAATCAATTAAAATAAGTTCATGGAAAAAGATATCTTTCAACTGGAACCTCATCTCATATCAAAAAAAGATTTGGCCTCACTTACAAAATCTGAATTTATTGAATTTTGCAGATACAGGTATTCTGGTGAATTTGATGTTAATGAAAAAATTGGTGAGAAAATAAGAGGTTCATTTAGTCCAATTCATATGGCTGGGTGGACTGGCAATATAGAAGCACTTGAATTATTAATTAAGTTAGATGCAAACATCAATCAAAAAACAAATGATGAAAAAAGCATTCTTGATACGTTTTTAGATAATTGCTTCACTCAAGATCCCCAATTTGTTGAAAACGTAGCAAATGTATATAGATGCATTGAAATACTTATATCAACCAAAGAGTTTGATTTCAATCAAATGACTAATGACTTAATGACACCACTTCACAGATTCTTAAGGTTCGTTTCTGCATATCCAGAACAATATTCAAAAATACCTGAGACTGAAAAAATTATTGAAACACTGATTTCCTTAACCGACCTTAACACAAAAGAACTCATAAAACACTACCACACTGATTATCCGACATTACTTGCCAAGACAGGTCAATACTTCAATGAAGAAATGATTGACAAAATGATGTCAAAAAATCAAATCCAAGGTGAATTTTTAGAGTTAATTCCTCAACTCATGTGTACGACAGAAAGAAGCAAATGGAAATACATAGAAAAACCTTTTCAATATATGGTGTCAAAATACAACATACCCATCAAACAAAGTGATAATAATATTGAGTTTATTGATCAAGCAATAAGATATCGCCACAAACCACTTTTTGATCTTGCTGTCAAAAGTGTAGATCATAAAGTTGATTTGATTGAAATACTGAAAAACTCTCTCACCAATGCCTTCAAAGGTGGGATATATTATGTAAAGCGTCAAAATCCACAAGTTCTAATTGATAATCAAAACATGATTGAATTAGCAGCTAATTTTCCTACAAAATTATTGATGGAAAAACTCATCATTACAACAAAGTATGAAATGACATCTCAAGCACTTAGTGACAAATTACAAACCAATCATGAATGTAGAAAATCAAAGGTAAAAATTTAATCATATGGAAAACTTAGAATTTTTAATAAAATCAGAAAGACATCTTATTTCCTTAGAAAAACTAAGACAGTTGAGCAAAGAAGATTTTTGCCAGTTTTGCACAAAGAGATATCAAAAACCTCATTCCTTTAATATCAATGAGAATTTTGGCAAAAGACAGTCAGGATCTTTCTCAGCCATTCATGCAGCAGGTTGGCTCAACAACATAGAAGCATTGAAAATTTTGATATCATTGGGTGCTGATATACACAAAAAATCAGACAACAATTCAACCGTTTTAGACTCCTTTATTGATTCTATTAGAGAACCCTCTAGTAAAGATGTAACAAAAAATCTTAACAATATAATTGATTGTATTGACATACTGAAAGAAAAAAACTTTGATTTCAACAAAGAAGGATATGACTCATATCAAGGCTTGTATTATTTTTTGAAAAAACTGGAAAGACATGAAGAACTAAGTCAATTTCCAGAAAGCTCAATCATCATAAAAAAACTCATCGCAAACACCAACCTCAATAGTACAAACATAATGGACAATCATGGAATCAATGCACTGTCTGCACTTGCATATACAGTTAACTACTTCAATCCAGAGATGATTGACCTGGCTATAGCAAAGAATGAATTAACAAAACAAGACATGCAAGAGGCTTTGATGATTTTACCTAGAATAGATAAAAACGATTGGAATAAAATGAGAAATGGCTTCTATCATTTTATAAGAGAAGCCAAATTAGAACTTGATAATACAGATCAAAGCCCAGTATTGATTCAAAAATGTATTGAGTACAGACATAAACCCTTATTTCAAATAGCAACATACAATTCAAATCAAAATTTAAATTGTCAAGAAATTTTAGAAAATTCCATTAGATATGGATTTAAATACGGTATTACTTATATCAAAAAATACAACATGGAATTATTACTAAACAATAAAGAACTTATTTCATTGGCACCCGATGAGAAAACAACAAAATATCTGCAAGAACAAATGATTATTGCACAACATCAGTTTCTGTCCAAAAATCTCAACAGTACAGAAGAAAATCCTAAACAAGAAAAACAGAAACATAAAATTTAAACAAGGTGTTGATTTTATTGCTAATTCATTTAAAAATGTTAAAATTTATGTAAAGAATTAAAAAAAACATGAAAACATTGACAGAGCAAGAAAAACAAAGAATTAAAAATGATGATATGGCATTTATAAATTCCATACTTTCATACTCCATCTATACAGAAAAAGAATGGATCTCAAGCCTAGCAGATTCAAGGGAAGTTATTGGAGAAAAGTTAGAAAAATCACTTCCAACAATGCCCACTTCACAAGAAGAGCAACTACAAAATAGCTATGAAAATTATCTGTATGCTTATGTAAGAAACAATTTTAAGCCAATCAATATCACAGAAGATAAAACAGGCATATACAAAAGTGAAGACTTCAATTATCAAACAGATTATAAATTTGGCAGCAGTGACTATATAGCAAGTAAGAACTTGGCAAGAGCTTCTTATTTTGTCACACAAAACTCAGATGGAACCAACACCCTTCACCTCTCATTCAGAGGAACAGATAAAAAAGCAAGAGGCATGTTGTCCTTCGTTGAAGACGCTTATCTTGATATGACAGCTTACTATGACGCCTTCAAACCTCTTGAAGAAGCCATCATCAAATATGCAAAAGATCCTAAAAATAAAATTGCAGAAGTTCATGTCAGTGGACATAGCTTGGGTGGTGCCATGGTTCAGGAGTTCTTTAAAAGCCCTAAAGTACAAGAGTCAGGACTCAGTTGCAGAGGCTTCACATTTGGTGCACCAGGAACAAATAAAAAAGAATTCTATGAAGCCCTTGTAGATATATACCACTCAATTAGAAAGAGAAACTTAAGAGCATTCACCGATTTGGCTCAGAACATCATGCCCAATATATTTGGTAATTTCATGCCATCAGGTCCGTCTGACATGAGTACAAAAAAGGTTGCCAACCATATATTTAAAGTAGCAACTGGCTTTAGTCTCAATATTGAAGAAAACACTCCCAAGCAAACACTTGAGAGACAGGATGAAAAATACAGCTTTAACAATAACAGCAAAATTCAACAGTATAAACATTTGGGTGATTTAATTCCAATACTTGGATCTGCTGTCTATAAAGAAAGTGGCAACAGCATAAGACTCAGAGATTACGTCAACAAAGTAAAACTTGAGGACAACTTCTTGACAGACAATAAAAATACTGAAGGTCTATGGGCAAAAGCAAAAACAACTTACAAAAAAATTGTAAAAAATGTTTTCTCATTCAAATACCATGATATGATGAGATATCTCATCAATATAGAGACCAAGATAAATCAACAAATTGAGAAAAATGGTGATCTTAAAGAATTGACACCTTATTTCAATGAGTTCATGAGGAATAAGGCAGTTTTTATGGAGCATGAAAAACAGCATCCAACTGTTATCTATGAGCTAAGTCAGGCTAACTATGAAAACAATAAAGCTAAAATGCCTCCACTTAGAACAGATATAAGAGGTCCATTTAAACCTTATACCGTATCTCTGACAAAAACTGAAACCAATAAAGCTCAGTTGGATGATACCTCTGTTGAAAAACCAAAATCTCTTGAGAAGTCTGTAGATACAAATTCCAACATTAATATTGACTCAACTCAGCCTAAAGATGTTACAATCATCAAGAAGTTTTCCATCAACTCTGCTCTTGAAAATAGAAATAAAATGCTCAATAAAATTAGTGAAGAAAACACAAATAACCAAGCCAACAAATTTAGAATTTAAAGAAAGAAAAAAGAACATGAATAAAGAAATTGATGAAGTCACCAACATTCAAAGTATGCTCTCTAGCATACAAGACAATGTAAAATTCTCCACTGAAGATATGGAGATTGATGTTGACCAAAAAAGAGAATCCACTATCTTTTTCAAGCAAGCCAGTAACAGTGAAACCGTGTTTGGATATCTCATGCACGACCAAGACCCACAACCATTTTTTGAAGACGGTGAAGATGTTTTAGGTCAACTCATTAAATTTAAATCACAAGATCATCTTGATAATACAATAGAAAAACTAGAGAAGAAAAAACTATTCTTCATGGTTGATAAATACGAGCACGGTAGCGTACACTACAGTGTTTCAGGCACACAAAACTATCCTGACCAAAGATGGGATGTATCTAAAAACTGTGCAGTTTTTATTCCTTGTAAATATACACAATCTGAGTATAAAAAAGAAGTAAAAATCAATGGTGTTGAAAAGGCAAGAGAAAAATTTCTTAAAGAAACCAACGATACTCTGAATAGCTACTCAGACTGGTGCAACGGTGATGTTTATGGTGTTGCAGTTCATAGAATTGATAAAGAAGGTAAACTTCATGAAGAATACACTTCTTGGGGGTATATTGGACAAAAAAATGCAGAAGATGAACTCAAAGGCTTCATTTCATCCATAGTTAAGAATATCAACTTGACTGAAAAACTAGTTGAAGTATCTGCCAAAGACTTAACTGCAAAAACTGAGCTTCCATTTAGAATTGGTAAAAAAGGTCTTATTGGGGGTAAAGTCTACAATATTGATGATAGTATTGTAGTTGCTGCCCTTTATGAAGAAGATAAAGCAGTTATCTATAAATATAAAGAAGGACAAGAAAAGGCAGAAAAATTTCCGTTTGAAGAATGGCAAAAAAAGCATGGTGTCTCACCAGCACAATACCTACAAGCAAGGGCAGAGAGTGAACTAAAGAGCATTATAGACAGCAGAGAACTTCAAAATGATCTTGATAAGACTGAGACAAATAAAGTAAAAATTAAAACCAAATAATTTAAGTGATAATATAGAAAACAAAAAAGAGATTTTTTTAAATCTCTTTTTTTATTACAATTACAATATTAATTTTATTGGCTATTAGGATTATCGTGTGAAAATTAAATTCTTTTCTTGGTTTTATTTGTAATTACTGACTGCGCAGTGCTTTGTTCTTGCTCTAATAGCTTATTTGTATTCAACTCTTTGATTTTGTTATGAATAACATCATAGGAATAAATCTTCTCTAATACATCTCTTCTTTTCTCAATGATACTTGAATGCACACTTTCAGATACAGCATTGAAGAAATTACTTAAATCCTCATCATTTAACTTCTCATCATTTGGTTTGACTTTTTTCTCCCATCTGTAGCAAGCGTCATCTTCCTGCCTATAGAACAATACAGGAGACTTGAACAACACAGAGTCTCTAAATGTTGTCTGTATCGTTATTTCCAACTCTTTAAACGATTCATCTTTAGGGACACATACAATATGCACTGCATAATTTTCACCTACTTTTTCTGACAAGACATTTGATAAGTTTACAAAAGGCTCCAAGTTTTTTAATAGTTTTTCTGGTAGCTCAATTTCACCAATACTTCTGAATAAATTTTCTTGTCTTTTTAGCTTGCTTATGAATTCATCTGTATTAAATTGGTTATTATGTTGATTGCTCATATGAATGAATATCCTTTATTCATATTTTATCAAAAAGAAGATGTAAAGCAATAAGCAATAGGATGTGATATCTTTGATTTTTTTTGAGATCATTGAAATAAATCTATATGCCAGAATTATTTGGTGTCAGTAGCCGGATTCGAACCGGCATTCCACTATGATCGCGTAGTCATTACTTACGCTTGATATCCAAGAAAAAAACAACACCACAGCAGTTTACTATAGGCCACTTTTGTCAAAAAGTCGCTTGAGGTTGCTTCAGAAAAGTCTCTTCAATCTATTTATTACAACGGTTGATAGTATTTCGTTAACAATGCCAACTAATTTACATCCAATTGCTTTTTCCTCATAATGCCCAGATCCAATCCGGGAAGTTTTTCTTCGATGAAACGCCTTTTTCCATTCAGCCATACTGACAAATTTAAATCATAAATCTTTTTTTATTTTTCAATCTATTCTCTACAAATTCTTTATCCACAACACCACCGCAATGTAGATCTGCTTTCTCACTGTAGTATCCATTTGAAGTTCCACAAAAGCGAACATCTACATATCCTTTTCTTGTTGCAAACTTGTAAAAAGTCCAAGTACCGTAGTCTTCTTCACCACTTCTATGAGTGACACTTCCTGTGTTGGTTGCAACTTCAGACTTTAATAATGGCTCTCCCACTAAATCCTGTAAATCTCCAACCACACTCTCAAGCCATACATGACAGTCATTTGGTGGACCGTCACTACCAGACAAATTATATGAAGTGTATTTCTCTCCATCAAACACTATAAAATCAAGACCATCATTACTGTAGCTTATTTCCACAATGGTTTGACCTAATAAATCTTCTATTGTTTTATCCATTTTTTTCCCTTTATTTTGATTGATAGGTTGGAGTCGAACCAACACCTTCGCCATCACGCCTGATTCACCATGATTGAATAGGACTTGAACCCACTACAGCACTCTTCCGAGGGACACACTACCATTGTGCTACTATCAATTCTTAAATTTTATTGAATTTCTGTGAAACATCTTTAGTTGTGTTCAAAAACTTTTCTCTCATTTTTTGACGTGCTTCATGCACACTCTCCATTGAAAGTGGCGCACTTTTTATGGATGGTTCTGAGTTTTGTTCAGAAACCTGCTCTGATTTATCACCAACTTCTTTTCTTAAGTCAATCACAACAGGATCTGATTTTTCTTCTTCAAATTTCCAACCTGGTGGTGGCTTTATTTTTTCAAGTCTTTTTTGAGTAGCTACTATCTCACTCTTTGTATCTTTGAATGCTTGTAATTCAAGATCGTAAAATTCTTTACTTTTAAGTTTTTCTTTATAATCTTTTGTATTTAATCCATTTAGTGTTTCTTTTACTCTTTTGCCATCATAAGATTTTTCATCAATACCTTCCAAGGCAACTTCTTTTAAATTATTCCATCTAAAGTCTTCAACATTTTGTATAATAGTTTTCTCCGTATTCTCGTAAGATACAGAGTCTATTTTTTGTTGTACCAAAGGGGATTGTATGGCAAAAAATGGTGCCAGTGCAGTAATTGCTATTAAACTGAATTTTTCATATTTGTTCATATTAAACATTATATGAAAAGTAAAAATGAATATCAATATCTTATTGGTTCATTAACAACTATCTAGTTGATAACAATTTTATAAAAAAATAGACCATCCATAATCTACTTTTTATTTTATTTTTGTTAGCCACTCCTAACTAGTATTACTTATTCTTTACGAATTGACCATACCCGGTGCTTACGTGGATCTCTTCATATATTTAAAGAGCGGGGAGACTTATGCACGCTCTATTTTTAAATTGGTGCCTTGAGAGAGACTCGAACTCTCAATCCTTTCGGCGCTGGCTTCTTAGACCAGAGTGTATCCCATTCCACCACCAAGGCATTATTCCATTACAACTTATCTCTCAGCAGAACTGCAATTTCTGCTTTCATCTTTCAGTCAAGTTGCAGCAACTAAAAGACAGTATTTGGTGCCCCAAGGGAGACTTGAACTCCCACGCCTTACGGCAGTGGCTTCTAAGACCACCGTGTCTGCCAATTCCACCATCAGGGCATTATTCTTTTTAAAACTCTATATCACTAAAACCAATTGGTCGGAAGTATCGGATTCGAACCGATGATCTTCTGTTTCCGAGACAGACATGTTGGGCCAAGACTACACCAACTTCCGATTAAACTTACAAATTCTGGAGCGGGTGGCGGGAATCGAACCCGCAACTCATCCATGGCAAGGACGCATGTTACCACTAGCACCACACCCGCAATAATTCTTTTCATAACTGGCTAGGATGTCAACCCCAACAAGAATCAATCGTATCGTTTTATTATGTGACAACTCTCCAAGAGTTAGCTAGACTCTCATCAACAAGAAGGGGAATTTCACCCAAGGATTCGGTTGCATGACACAGTATCCCTCCTACAAGCACACTCCACAGGCTACAGTCTACTCCATGGAAGCACTCTACACTAAACACATACGATCTATCTACGTGCACAACTGCCCGCACACTGCCTTGCCCTCTGCAACGAAGGATTTATCAGCCACAGTTATGAAAAAAACTAACTCACTCAAAAACAATTTTAATGGTCGGAGTACAAGGATTCGAACCTTGGACCTCCTGCTCCCAAAGCAGGCGCACTACCAGGCTGTGCTACACTCCGAATTAAAATTATCTCTAATTTTTAAATATCAGCCTCAAGCTCTCACTCAAGGCTAATATATCTACTCACTTGGACTTCTTTTTGTTTTCTTTTCCTTTTATCAAATCAACTAAGCCTTGTTTTATCTGCTCTGATACACCGTAGTGTTTTCTTAGCGACAAAGCCTCAGCACTAGTCTCTTCTAACTCAAACTGCCCATCAAGTCCCATACAAGAACAATGTCCTCCATTGACTTCATAGAGTTTTCTGCCTTTCTTTAACAACACGAATGCAGTTCCAGAATAGTCAGCATACTCGTACCAAGCATACAGAACATCATATCCTTCTATCTCACTTTTGCTTATCTGAAAGTCTCTCAACATATCTTCCAAGCAATTCCAATCACCATAATAAACATTTTGCATTTTCTTCTCCTTTAATTTAAATATGCAAATTTTCATTAAAGAACTTGAAAACCAAAACCCTATCATTCAACCAACCAACTCACACAGTATTGAATTGCTTCAATACTTTCAAATCTGGTGCCCCCTGTCGGATTTGAACTGACGACCTATCGCTTACAAGGCGATTGCTCTACCACTGAGCTAAAAGGGCATTGTGTCCTAGAGTATTTTCACATGCACAGAGGACTAGGCTCCATGTGCTGCTACATTTTCAATTATAGCATGTAATCATGCATAACTGTCAATTATTTTTTCATTTTATTTATTAAATTTTCTTTTTTTAGGAAAACCAGTTTCAGTCTACAGAAACCTCTAAACTCTACGCGGCCGGGGTTCATAGCTTGCGATACTATTAGTGCAGTTTTTACATCAAACAACAACATCATCAACACAACAACCAAACTACACTCCACTATACAAAACTGGTCGGAAGTATCGGATTCGAACCGATGGTCTTCTGTTTCCAAAACAGACATGTTGGCCTGACTACACCAACCTCCGATTAATTACTAAAAACTTCAATTTAACTTTTAAACATACAACAAACATTAATAATTGGTGGACCGTAACGGGATCGAACCGTTCCCTAAGGCTTGCAAAGCCCTCGTGCCCCCAACAACACCTACAGCCCATTATTAATACTTGCAAAAAATCTGGTGGAGGCCGTCGGTATCGAACCGATCTAGACAAGATACGTGCAAGGCATCTCCGCAGCCCTCTGCTGCCCCCAAAGAAACTATAACTCCAATTTTACCGAAGTAATTTTGGCGAACTACAAAAGATTTCTCTTTTTATCACATTACATCACTATGATGTTTGTGACAGTTCATTCTGGCATATAAATTTTTAAAGAACTCAAACTTGCTCGTACACTATCGTACATACAAAACAAAAGGCACTTATTTCTAAGTGCCCTTTGTTTTGTTAAGTTTAATCTAACTTATCAAACAAAAAGCACCTCCACGCTACCAGGCGCTGGTAGTGTTGTGAGTGTTGCGGCTGTAAGACTTGTCATGTTCATTTTAAATATTCTCTCGGTTTCGTTTAATTAATTTCCAATGTATGTATTGTATCATTATTAATTTGTATTTGTCAACACCATTTTAAAAAAATCTTTAAAAAAATGTTGAGTGCACAAAAATTTAACTTAATGAAGTCTAACACAATAGAATTTTTTTTGCAAACTATTTCTAAATTTTTATTTATATTTTATGTTTTTTCAATCCTGATTTTTCAGGTAAATTTTGATTCAAACTAAAAATCATATGAAGTCTTTTGAACTCATTGGTATCTATAGAAATCTTCTTGTTGATTTCCTCTCCCCATAGGTTCTCATATATAGAAACTTTCTTTGTCAATTCATTTTCAAAACAAAAGTCCACATATTCCAACTCATTTGAAGACACATCTAAAGACTCTCCAATATGTCTTGCAATCCCTTTAAGAGACTTAAGATTATTTTTGGAGACATCGTATTTTTCTCCAACATATTCTGGACCACCTTCTAAATCACAAAGCAAATTTTGACTAAGAAAAAAATTTGTTTTTATAAATCTTGGAGATCCTTTAAGACTTTTCATTTTATTGTTGGAAGCAATTAATGTTTCACATTCTATGGGAGCACCTTCAAAATTTTCAAGACTGTTATAGAAGCACCCATATGTTCCTCCCACTTTTACTGGACCGCCTACCAAAGATTTAATCTTGTTCCTGTTACAATAAAAATTACCACCCACTTTTCTTGGACTGTATTCTAAAGATTCAATAGAATTACCAGAGACAAGAAAATTACCCGTTACCTCTCTTGGTGAACCCAAAAGGGTTTTAAGCTTGCACAGAGAAGCGTCAAAATTCCCATTAACAATACCGAATTGAACCCTGAACTGGTGAACATCTTTAGCATTCAAGTTAACATCACCATCCACATCAACACTTTTGTCATCATTGATTTTATAGTTAATAATTTTGAATTTATGTAGCCATGAAGCTATCTTAGCTTCATCTTCATATAGAAAAGTTTCAAATTTTTTATATTTTATATCTTTATTCATTATCTTTGATGGACTTGTATGATTCTTTATTTTCATGTATATTCTAACATATTCATGGAAGATGACAAATTATGAGTGACCCACATGCTAAGTATAAGCCAGGTTATATAGCACCAGAGAAGTCTAAAAAGACTGCAAATACTCTTGATAAAAAATCTCCCATTGTTGATGGATCACTTATATTAACAAGTCAAAACAATCAGCCTGAACAAAATTTGCAAACTGAAGATCAAAAATCAGAAAAAACTCAAACACCAACAGTTCAAAAAACAAAATTGAATTTACAGCAGTATGTAAACATTGCTTCTTCCTTAATTACTAAGAACAAAAAAATTGTTATTATTGGCATTTCTTCTGTTGTAATGATTGCTGGACTTTTACTATCCATTAAATTTCTGCCCAATACTGCAATATTTTCTTCATTTGATAAAACCAGCACGAACAACAATGATTTAACAAACTCTTCTGCTCAATACACCAAACATCAGCAGCCTGAAGCATATATAGAGAAGAGAAAAATCTTCATGCAGCATTTTCTGAACAACGATCCTAAGATGAAATCTTCTTTCTCAGATTTGATGGCATTAGAGGATATTTTCTCAGAAAGGCTTCTTGGAGCTTCTGTAGGAGATTTACTGCTTCTGTGGCCAGAACAAAAAAGCATAGACATAGCCAATCAATATATGGAGGGTCTAGCTCAAAGAGCAGCACAAAAATACAGAACCACACTGAATATGGTTGAGAAAGACTTCATCAATTGCAACGACACAGCATGCCAAAGAGAAAAAGAAGAAGTTATTAGAGAAGTCAACAGACACTACCTCACATCAACTTACAATGTATCTCAATTAAGTTATAAAGCCGAGTCTATTAAACTTTGGAGATTGTCAGAAAATACCGATCAGTATAAAAAGTGAACCGTTAGTCTTAAATTTAACCAAAATCACTTAACTTTAAATCCAACTTTGATTATAAACCGTATACAACATACAACTATAGTGTTGTTTTCATTTTTAATTAAGGAGAAAATATGAAAAAAATTTCTAAATTAGCGTTAGCAGCTTCATTGATGGTAAGCGGTCTTGCATTCGCAGATCACGGTGGCGACTCAAAAATGGGTGGATATAAATCCATGAATACAGCAGCAGTCATTGTTGGTGGCCAAAGCATGTTTCCAGCAAAAGACATAGTAGATAATGCCGTTAATTCAGCAGATCATACAACTCTTGTAGCAGCAGTAAAAGCAGCAGGATTGGTAGATACATTAAAAACAAAAGGACCATTTACTGTATTTGCACCAACCAATGCAGCATTTGGCAAACTTCCAGCAGGAACTGTTGAGAACCTAGTTAAGCCAGAAAACAAAGCAACATTGACAAAAATTTTGACATACCATGTCGTATCAGGCAAGTATGACTTCAAAGCATTATCTGGACTTGTTAAGCAAGGTGGTGGAACAGCTACACTTGCAACAGTTGCTGGTGGTAATCTTACATTCAAAATGAATGGTGACAGAAACATCATCGTTCTTGATGAAAACGGTGGCACATCAAACATTTCTACATACGATGTATATCAGTCAAATGGTGTTATAAACGTATTGGATACAGTATTGCTTCCAAAGTAATCTAATTAACATTTAAAAACCAGCTTAAAATTTAAGCTGGTTTTTTTTATTTTAGCTTAACAGCATAAGCTATTCATGTTATCTCCAGACACCACCATGTCCACTTCTATAATCTCTTCTATCATGCCTGTAATCTTTAGGAACGACATAAACAGGTCTTGGTGACTTATGCTTATTGTAATTTCTGTTGTCTATAATGATAGGGCGATTATCATAATATCCACCATAATGACCGTTATTAATTACTATAGATCTATTTTGATATACATAACCTGGATGATTGTGGATAATAGGGGGCGGGCTTGCTCTATAATAATGACTACTATAACCATTATTGTAGTAAATATTGCCATGACCTGTACCATAAGTAATAGTAGATGAGACACCATTACCTAAAGGCACATTGATACCTATAGAGACACCTCCAGCATATGAATCATTGGTTGCACAACCTGTTAAAAACAAAGCTGCACCAAATAATGCAATATTTGAAAAAAATCTTCTGCCTCTGCTTTTTATATTTGTATTCATATGCTCTCCTTAATATTAAGGTAATAAAACTTTATTTACCTTATAATATAAAACAGTTAATTAAAAATTTGGTTGACAAAATTGACAACACAAACCATTCATTAATATTTTCCAGAGGCTAACACTATTTTACAAATATGCTCAAGCCTCTCTACATGTTCAAAAGCTGTCCAAGGATCTTGAGCAACAGAAACAACACCATGTCTGTCTAGACCAACAATATCATAATCTATTTCACCATTTGCTTTTAAATTCAATGCTTTAATAGTTGCTAAAGCTAACTCTTTACTAATAGGCTCAATCATAGGGACAGTTGGACCCACTCTTGTATATCTGTTAATTTCTGGGAAGCTCTTTGATACGGATGTCAAATCAATACCAGCATATATTGCAGCAATGATATAAGTAGGATGAAGATGTAACACAACTCTGTTATTATTTATTTCTCTTTGAAGATAAGCATGCAATAAATATTCACCAGTTGGCTTATGTCCCTTGTTTTCATAAAGTGCAAGACCATTGTTGATAGAAACATCAGGAGACACATCAGCTTGTCCAATATATTTTTTATCCCATTCAATTTTTAAGAAATCTTCAGCATCTAGCTTGAACTTCTTCTGTCCACTAGGAGTCACATGAAAATAGTCACGACTGGTATATCTGACAGAGCCATTACCATCTCTTGTAGATATCCAACCTTTTTCATAACTTGCTCTTAAAACATCACAAAGTGAATCTAACATAATTTATTCCTATATTTTTTGGGGTTAATTGGTATAAAACTGAACTCTAAAGTACAAAATAAGACTAAAATAGTCAAGGTTAGATACCTAAATTTTTAATTTCTTAGAAACATTTTCAACAGAAACAGGTATAGATTGATCTACAATGTCATATAAATTTTTCTTTTTCATGAAATCATCAAACAATTCTAAATGATCAACATCTGTAGATAAATATATTTTTTTATTCATATCAAAATAATCTTCAATTACAGATTCAAATTTAGTTTTGAATTGATTAAACACATTCAAATCTTCTTTTGTTTTAAACATCAAAGTGCAATAAGAATTTGATTTTGCAAAAAAATAAATATCCAATTTATTTTTATGTATTAAATAATCCATAACAAATTTAGCCAACTCTACGTTTAAACTCTGTATATTCTCATTATTGACTTTTTGATTGTATTTGGAAAGTATATTAATCGCTTTTTCATTGGAAAAGCCATAAGATATCACAATTAATTCTTCATATTTAAAATCATCAACTTTATCATTTCGTTCAGAATAATTTTTATATGCTTTTAAAACCTCTTGCATATTTTTATTTTTCTTCGCTTTAACTTCTAAAAACTCAATTAAATTAAATGTCAATGTTTCATCTGTACCTATAACATCCAATATATTTTTCTCAATATGTTTATATATCAACATATTTGAACCAACATTAAAATAATCAACAATGACAGATAAATTGTTTTTAGAGTATTCTTGTCCACCTTTTAAGTTTTTAGGTCTATATACTTTGTCCATCAAATTGAGAAGACTTTTTTCTAAAAGTTCAATTTCAGATTTATTTAAATTTTTTGCTTTGACATATCTCTGTTTTGATTCAATCAATGCTTCTTGTAGATCCATATAAGAAAAAATATGGTTTTGATTATGAATATTTTTCAACAGTGCAGGATACAAATCAGGATTATTATGAATCAATGTTTTTATGAGTGACTTTCTTTTCACTAAAAATTTATTTTTCTTATTGATAGATAAATCTTGTAAAAACGGCATATAAGATTCATCAAATTTAAACTCTTCTTCCTCTATTAAACTCACAAGTGCATCTGTAAAAGAACTAATATCCTTTATTATTGAATTTTTAATAAAACTTAAAAAATCAAAATTGAAATGATAAAACCTTTTATCACTTCTATTATGCAACCAATTTTTAGTTGAAATTGTTTCTGAGCCAAAATATTTATTAGATAATTCAGACTTCTTATTCTGAATTATCAACAACATATCTTTTTGTATTAACTTAGGAAGAATTAAATCCAAAGAATCAAAACTCTTTTTAGTTAAAGGATCTACACTGCTGAGGTTTCTAGTGCCTACCAACTCCAAAATAGTATATAACTCAACATCTGTTAATTTTATCAATTTAGAACTCCTTTGAATTATATTTTATGTTTAACTGCTTTAATAGAATTTAATTCTATTTTTTCATTCATTTCTTTATAATTTTTTCTTATTCTATTTGTTTTTAGAACCTCAATATCTAAAAATCCGATATCTTCACCTGCGTATTTACATTCAACTTCATCAGGTAATCCAAATTGTTGAAAATCATCTTTATTTGAGAAAAATACTGAAAATTTTGCAACCAGTGTTGGAATTGAATCTGGAGAACTGGAGTATTTAAAAAATACTCTCCTTGAATACTCATGAACACCATGTGTGATAGAAGCTTCCCAACCATTCCTGGCTTCAATTTCTATATCTTCATAAAAAGAAAAATTATCATATATTTCGTCTACCAATTTATAAATATCATTCATTGTTTTCTTGCCTTAATTACTCTTTAATGTTTTAATATATAATAACAAAATAAAAGTATAAAAGAAAATGCCGAATTTAAATTTGATAAGACAAAATATTTCACTTGAAAACTGCTCTTTCTATATCATTGAAGAGAATAAAATTGCAATTGCTGAAATATCACTTATACCTAAAGATTTAGCTATTACATATATAAAGGATACAAAAGTCAAAAAGAATGAAAAAGAAAAGATTGAATCAATCATTAATCAATCAGCAGGTGTATTTTTTTTCAACAGACTAAATGTACCAAAGTCTATGCAAAATAAAGGTTATGGAAAACAATTGATGAAAGCTCTTATAGAGCATATGAACAATACGAATAGCTTTCTTCTAAATACAGCAAATGCTTATGGCGACATGAGTCAAAAAGACTTGATAGAATTCTATGAGAAGTCAGAAATGAAAATTATCAGCAAAGATGGTTTATTAATTTACCATAAAAATATAGAAAAAACACCAACCAATAAACTAAACGAAAGTCAAAAGAAAAAAATCAAACCTTGACTTTTTTTCTTAAAACTGACTCAACACCATCATCTGTAAGGGCCAGTTTTGACTCTAAGACAATTTTTTTATTAAGAACTAAAAAATTATTTATTTCATTTTCTACAAATTTAGATTGTTCAGAGCTACTTTTCATTCTATAATCATCATGAAAATCAAATGCTTTAAATTCCTCTATAAACACCTCCAAGAGTTTTCTTGAAACCAACATATTTTCATTTTTTATCAAATCAATGGCTAATGTCTCCCCTTTGTTGAAATACAAGGAAAGCACTATAACTCCAGGGTTAACCAGTTCAGACATACAATTAAAATATATATTTGCTTTATCTTCATGAAATTTATCTGACTTGATAAAATTGATAAAATTATTAATATACTCTTTTGTTCTTGATACCTTTTCTTTCTTCTCTTTGTTATATTTCTGATCTAAAGCTAAAGATTTGAAAAAATCTAAATCACCACTATTGAGTGCGCAAAACATCTTATCTCTTTCTTTACGAGATTTATCCATACTCTCTTTTAACATTTCAAGTAAATCAGTGCTGCTAATTTTGTGTCTCCATTAGGTTAAAAAATTCCCTCTATAACCATTGTATGAAAACAAAATGAAAATTCAAAATAATTAGAACTGAATTACTTGGCTACAACAACACTTTTTTCCTCAAAGAAATCTTCACCAGCATCTAGTGCTTTTTGCTTTGCAATTTTCTTTGTCCAAAACCTCTCATGGAAAAAGTAAGCAAAAGCCTGCACTGCTGGTTCAATTAAACTCAAACTCACTGACATCCAGAAGTTCTTTGTAATTGCAAAAGCAACTATCATAGCTACAGTAATGTGCATGAAGAAATAACTGAAAGTCTTCAAAAAAGTGTTTCTGTTGCCATACCAAAGATTTTTTAAATATTTGTTTTGAAAATTACTCATAAATTTATCCTATTAAGTTTTGAATATTATCAATATAATCTATCATTTAATCAAAATCCAATAGTTTTTATTTATTGCAACAATAAGCGATTAAAAAAAACAATCCTGCTAGAAAAAGCAGGACTGTTTAGTTTTTATTAAATATTTGAATTAAACGAATATATTTTTACAAATTAAAGCGAAACCTGAAACAAAAAGAACAGCTAAAGTCAGTTTTGAAAAGTCCTGCTTTGTCATATTCTTAAATCCTTTTACACCTCTTTTATTACCAAAATAAGTAATAGGTAATGCAATAGTTAGAATAGCCCAAAATTTTAAATCAAACACTTCTGGGTGCATTAATACAAAATAAACAATGCCTAGTACCTGAAGAACAAAAATATAAGGTTGAGTTAAAGCTCTTATTTTTTCTTTTGGCATATCCAATAAACCAGTCCACACAACCATTGCACTTCCTGGGAATGCACTAAAACCACCTACAATACCACCAGTAGCACCAATGAAGAAAGATCTTGGAACACTCGGCCCAATAGCTTCATATTTCAAGTTTACAGGTTTGAAATACGTGTATAGTGAATAAATACAAAGAAATGCACCCAATCCTAACATCAATGTTTTACTAGGTGTATTTAATAACATATATATACCAGCAGGCATAAATATTATTCCACCCAAAATATATGGGAATACACTCTCAGGGTGTTTAAACCCATGAATATGTGGAGATATCTCTGCCCATAAAGCTCTTAAACTCAATGCCTGTGTAAACAAAGATAATGTCATCAATAATGCAACCACATGTATAGGGTCTAGAATCAACATACCCATTGCACCTACCGCACTAAAACCAAAACCTGAAGCACCACTTATCCAGGAAGCAGCTAGGAATATGACTATCAACATAGTCAAACCAAAAACACCCTCACTTAAAAATTGTGCTCCCATCACTGATCTGAAATCATTGTTCAATAAAAACATTTCAAACCACATATATGCAACTGCAAAGACGAAACTCAGCTTGATAATATTGAGTTTCGTTTGCTTCTCTAATCCACTGTTCATTTGCTCTATCATTTCTCTATTTCCTTATTGTTATACTATAGAAATAGAGTCTATCAAGTTAAAAACATAACTCAACGTTTTCACTCAATTAATTTTGTAATGAATTGAAATAGTTTTATAAATTAAGAATAGAGCGTTAACTTTTTCTTCTTACTGATACCTCTGCATTAGCGCTCTCACATATTGTGAATACAAATGGCAATCTTCCTCTCACCTGAGAGTCATATCTCAAGTCTTTGAACTCTATACAAGTTACATCTCCTTGCACATAGTAATTATGAACAGCAGGATACATGAAGAACCACCTTGCAAGATAAGCATTTTCGTGGGCAAAAAGCCTCTTTGCTTTTTTCTCTATAGATTCATCTCCAAATGCTTTTACTTCTTGTACTTTCTTCAAATCCTTAGGTACAAACTCATTATTAATTCTATCAAAAATACCATCTGGATTTTCAATTTTTTTAAATTCTTTCTTTCTCAAATTGAATGATGTTTTGTAATATGTTTCATTTTTTTCATCAAATGCAACAACTGTCCAATTGAAAATACTTCCAGGTGCAGGCAAAGCCTTGATAGTGCTTACCTCAATGCCTTGCTGCTGCAACTGCTCTTTGAAATAATTCTGTGCATTGAATTTTTGAGAATATGCAAGCAATATATATAGCATGGCACCTACATACAAAGCACTAGCCACTCTTACTTTATTTTTATCAGAGACAAATGCAGATATTATAATTGCCAATGCAGCAAATGAAGATAGATTTAAATCTATGATGAAAATACTGGAGAACTCATACCTTTGATATGTAAAAGGCCACATGAACATCGTACCAAATGATGTAATAAAATCCATGAATATGTGAGTCAATATGGCAGATAATGATATTGCACTCAGCCCCCAGAACATTCTATTTTCATAAAATCTTCCTCTATTGAATATCTGTGTTAATTTCCAACCTCCTTTTTGAGCCAGAGGATTTCCATCAGGAGCAGTATATTTCCATAACGAACACCAAAATAGACTAATTAACATGGCATATAAAGGAGCCAATATAATTGAGTGAGTGACAGCCCTATGGTTTCTTAAATAGAATTCTGAAGAGATAAAATTCATCACAAAGTCCAAATCTGGAAACAAACCAGCACTAGCACCTACTGCGGCTGCTTTCCATGTTGATATGGTCTTTACTTTTTTAGATATGATAATGCCACAGACAGCACCAAACATTGTGTGAGTGAGTGTATCCACAATTTATCCCTTCAATTTTTATTTTTAATTTGCAAAGTTCAATTCAGATGAGAACTTTTTGATAAATTGCTCAGGATTATTCACTCTTTTATAGCTCAACTGTTTGAAACACAAGAATTCTTCATCCAAACCAATTCTCTGGTTGTTCTCAGCCATGATTTCCTCAAACTCATAAAGATATCCATCACTGAAAATATACTTGTAAATTTTGTCACCTCTCCAGTTTGCTATAGGCTCAAAAAACTTAGACTTCTTTAAAAACGAATCAACCTTCTCCACAATTCTTGACCTTCTGAGTAACTCTTCTTGAGCTTCAACCAGTTTTGTATTGTTCATGGAAGACAACTTGTTTTTCAAGTCTGTATTTTGCTTCTTGAGATAAACATATGAAGAAAGTGCAATCATCACAAATATAAATAAACCAATAAATACTTCCATACTTTACCTTTATGAATATAAGTCTATCTTAATGATATTTTCAGAAAATGCAACCATTTTAGTACTAGTTATGGACATGACAATCTCCACAAACATGGTTTTCATGCTTCAAAAGCTCTGATTTCTCAAAATAATACCAGCATCTTGGGCATTTATCGTATGAATCATCCAAATTCAAGCTATATAGTGAAAAGCCCAATTCTGATGATTTTGACACCTGTCCAACATCAAAATACAATTCTGAAGTACCCAACCAAAGTTTAGGGTTAAAGGATGTTGCCAACTCTTCTAACGTTTTAGCATTTTCAAACTCACCCACATTGACTCTTAATTGAGGTAAAGTTCTGCTGAGTTTTTGATTGTTGAGGACATCCAATTCTTTGAGCACCATTTTCTTGAATGCATGCCCAACATCCCAATTGAGCTTATTTTGTTTTACATTCAAAAGGTTTGAATTTTTGACAGACCAATGAAGGAAATGCTTGAACTCTTTGACAAGACTTGTATCAGTCCAAAACTCTTGTGAAGTCAAAGGACAAAATACACCTACCATGGTAGAGAGATTTTCAAACAACTCCCAACACAAGACTTGAGCCATTTTCTTTTCTTTCAAAGAAAAATCATCAAGATACAATGTTGGCTTTAATGACTCAAATACAAAAGAGCTTAAAAACTCATTGGTAAATGAATACAAATCTGTCATGGCTTTTTTATAGTTGTACTCAGACATGCTCTTGGAGAAAGAACTCTGCAATTGAGCCATTTTATTAAGAACATAAAGATGAAAGTCAAAATCTTCATCATTTTGTAACTCAGACAACAAAGATTTATGCTCCTGGTATGACATTGAATTCATATTAGAGCTTAAGAACCTCAGACTTAATCTGAATCTTTGATAAAAGGTCTGTGCTTCTTTCATTTTTGATTTGGAAAACACAGCGTCTGTTTCTTGCTCTTGTGAAGCAGTCCACAGTCTTACAACATCTGTACCATATACTGATACAGCTTCCTTGGCACTCAAACCATTCTTTGATGATTTTGAGAACTTTTCCTTATGCTCATCCAGAACAAAACCATGAACAAGCAAATTATCATAAGGCATTTCATCACTATCTGAAACTGCGGCTTGCAGCCAAAAGAGTGATTGAAACCATCCTCTATATTGATCTTTACCTTCCAATGCAAGACTTGCAGGACCACTCAAACCGTGATTATTTCTCACAGCCTGTAGTGCATTTCCAGAATCAAACCAGACATCTACAACATCCTTGACCAACTCAAGGTGAGGATTTTTGCTCATAAAATCATATGCCAAATCATCTTTTTGTTGCTCAAACAATGACAAAACATAATCAGTCTTGTCTGATAGTTGCTGTGTGTTTTTATCTACAACTACATTGAGTGATGTGCCCCAATACCTTTGTCTGCTCAAACACCAGTGAGGGCGAGAAAGCAGCATGGCTGATAGCTTTGATTTTGATGATTCTGACAGAGTAGACTTATCAAGCATTGCTCTGACCTTTGGTTTTAACAACTCAAGATTTAAGAAAACCTGATTCGCAGCTTGATAATATACCTTTTGCTTGTGTCTCCAGCATACAGCTTGCTCTTCCTTTTTATAGTAATGATGGAACAGTAGTCCAGACTCTTCCAAAAGTTGAAGAACGCTAGGTGTTGCTTCTTTGTTTTTCTTTCCAACCAAGAGAGCAGGAACTCTTTTATCATCAAGGTATCTTCCATTCTTATCCATCAAAGACAAAGGCTCCAAGCCATGTTTTTGTCCAAGCTCAAAGTCCTCTGCACCATGAGCACATGCCACGTGAACAAAACCTGTTGCACCAGTCAACACAAAATCAGCTTGAAGAAGATGTGTTTTCTCATCTCTCAAAGGCTGAAAGACTTCTAGATTACTAAACTCTTCAGAATTGACACACTCTTGAACCAAAGAGTATCCCTTTGTGGACAACAAATCAAATACCAATAAAGAAGCATTTTTCTCCACATACAGGAACTCAGAATCTTTTGTATAAAGAGAGTATGAGAGAGAAGGATTATAAGCCAATCCTTGATTCATAGGCAAAGTCCAAGGAGTTGTAGTCCAAACCAAGAAAAAGTGATTTTCTTTGGATGTTCTATATTTGAAATAAAGCTGATCTTTATCGGATTCTACATATTCAAGTTCAGCTTCAGCCAATGAAGAACCACAAGCAGGACAGTGATGTGTTGGCCATTGCTTATATTGCAGCAAACCCTTGTTATACATAGCCCTCAGAGTAGACCAAGTATGCTTTTTCATATCCTCTGATAAAGTCAGATAAGGAGCAGACCAGTTTGCTGTAACAGCCAAATCATGGAAATCTCTCTTTTGTTTTGCAACACTTTTAAGTGCAAGAGATTTACAGGCTTTTTTCTTATCATTGAGTTCAAAATATTTTTGTTGCTTTTCAACTAGCAACTCAAGAGGAAGTCCATGACAGTCCCAACCAGGAGACCAGTGAACTTGTTTTCCAGCATACCAATTAAACTTCACATTGAAGTCCTTCCAAACCTTATTTAAAGCATGACCCATATGAGCACTTCCATTGGCATACGGAGGCCCATCAAGTAACCAAAACCTGTCTTGAGATTTGAATTGATTAACCTCATTAAAAAATGATTTTGATGAAAACTCTTTACTGTAAAGAGACTGCTCTTGATTGCTCTGTGCAACACCTCTGTTGCTATTTTGCATAAATAAATTAAATTTCTTTTCCATGATTTTTCTCCATTATTTAGATTATTTCCGATTTTCTTTTGTTTGATCTTAACTGTTGTACCCAAGACCAGGGTTGAAAATACAATAACTATCGCTTAAGCGATAATTATAGAAATAATGGATATTGATATGTTAGAAGCAAAAGCTACACCCAAAACACCGTTGCAGTGTTTTTGAGGGGTGAGATTTGAAAGTTTCTTTAACATGTTCCAATTATAATATAAAAACTCTATTAAAGTCAAATTAAATTTTATCAAAATGAAAAAGGATTTAACCATTGAAACCTGTTTTGACCAGAAATATCATTACGTTCAAAATTAAAAACAATCTCAGTTGCTTCCCCCTCTAGTGTAGCAGGGATTATTATTTTGAATCCATGGTATGCTTCTTTTTCTTTTTCAAAATAACCTAATTTTTTACCAAAATTTAACTCTTGATAATATGGAAAATTAATTTCTAGTTTATTAAAGCTTGTTTGTCCATTTCTAGGATTCACAACACCTTCCATGTAAAACGAATCTTTATTATTTGTAGGTAACTCTTTCCCTTTAAAAATAATTTTTGTCATATCAAGAAATAAAACAACCTCAGGATTTGAATATCTACTGTTTGCACTGATTAAAAAACTCATATTCTCATTAGAGAAATTTGGAGATGTCTCAATAGTAAATAAGTATGGTGGAACATTACCCATACTGTTAACTTTTTCTTTTACTACGAATGCACCAATGGAATTATAATTGACTGTATCCAAGTATTTTGGGTTTTCACTACAACCTGTAAGCATTATTATTACAAAAAATGCTGAAATATTTATTATTTTTTTAAACATATTTATTACTTAAATCAAAAAAACAATAAATCAATATAAAATAAAACTTTAATTTATTTTGGCTTATAAGAAATATTTAATTTTTTTCTGTCAATATTTAGAATCTCTACAAATTCATCAAAACTGATTGGGCTATCATCTATAAAGTCTTCAATTGGACTTAAAAAGTTAGTATTTAGTAATCCAGAAGATTTTAATTGTTCTGAAAAGTTTTCAATTCTCAGTAAATGATTGATATATCTTTTACCAGATAAATAATCAAATTCTTTAAAAGACTTCTCTGCTCTTTTTAGTGTTTTAGACTTATTATCTTCTAAGTGCTCATTGAAAGTATCTTCATTGAATTTAAATTTCTTTAAATAGTCACTACTCTTTAATATTAAATCTTTAGGTGTAAAAATAGACTCAAAATAAAATAAGTGTTGTTTATCCAAAAGCTCTCTAAATTTAGCATCACTTAAAATCTGTATATCCAGTACCGTGTTTTTATAATTTAACTTTAAGTTTTCGTTTGATTTTGAATCCAGCTTATTTAAATTATTCTCAACAACACATATTAAATCCAAATCATTTGACTTTATTTCAGAAGATAGGCTTGAGTAATGATATACAAAGCTGCCAACACATGAGCAGAAAACAACTTTCCCATCAACTCTATTTTGTATAAAGTTAAAAACATTATCTTTCTCTCTAAAAAATTGCTCATATGATTCAAACATATTAAAACAAACCTTAAACTTGATTATTTACATTGTAACACAATAGATTAGAATATATATATGAAATTCTACATACAAAAGCTTACTCAAACACCAGACATAAAGAAAACCATAGCAGAAGGTGAAAATATGCTGTTCTTCATGGGCGAATCATTCTGTTTTTCTATGTTATATGACCAGGAAATTAAATCTGGCAAAAACAAGGGGAAAACAACACAAATGGTTGATTCTATTTATTTCTCCTATTTTGTTGATTTTGATTTTTATGAAAAATCTTTAAAATTGAATTTTAATATAACCTCACCAGATGATGAAACCAAGTCTTTTTGTTTCTTTAAAAAAATAAATCAAAGCTTAAAAAGTTTTGATAAAAAAACAGTCAAACTAAAATATAGAACTGATATGTTGTCATTTAAAGAATCATACAGAAGAGAGATATCAAGTGAGAAGGAAGATATTCATATTGAGATTTATGATTTTCTTAAAAAGGAAATTATTGAATCAATCAACATATTTGAAAAAAGAATTAACTCTATTAAAGAGCTTGATACACATAAAGATTCTTCCGCTGATCTATTACAATCAATCAATGTATTTAAAAAGTATACAGATATTTTTATTGAAGAAAAAATAGAGCAAAATTTCTCAAATTATATTGAAATAGCTCATATAGATTATAGGAAAAGTTTGTTAGATAAAACAGTAACTAACGATAATAAAGTTCAAAAATTCAAAATTTAAATTTTTGTTTTTATTTTATTTATAATGCTTTCATTGTCATTTTTTAAATCTGAATCTCTATTTGTTAACCTATCTTCAAGAAGAATGGTCTTTAATAAGGGGCCAAAGTTTATTTTTTGTAATTTACTTATTTCAGTGAAAAATTCAGTCTCAGACAATGATAAATTTTCAACTTCATTATAATCTTTTTTAGACTGTAGCTTTATATACTTATCAAGCAACAATCTATTGAAGTATATTGGTACACGAAAATTACTCATACTGAGACTTTTATCTTCTGGTAAATTTTTAATTGACACTGAATGTGGATATAAACGACTTTCTTCTGAGTTCAACTTCTTTATTAACACATCTAACTCATTAACTTCAATATAAGGCACAGTTCTCATTCCATCAACTCTTAGCTCTATTTTTTTCCTTGTTATTTTGAATTTATATTTTTCATCTAATTGTTTGCCCATGAAATAGTCACTAAATAACTTAACATAACCCATATGATGTATAGATTGTTTTGCATCTCTAAAAGCATATTCCTTTAGAATTTCCAAAGAAATATCCATCATTCTATCAACATCTTTTATTTCAAAGGCTCTAGGATTTTGATTTTTCCCCAAAGACTTTATATATTGACCCACTTCTATGTAATATTTATTGGGATCAGTTTTTGTATCATAAAGAATGACATCCAAGTTCATCTCTCTGTTAATTAGAGACAAACCAGGCTTCATGGTATCCAAATGGTATTTTATATCAGTACTTTTATTTGAAAGTATTTCTGATAAAAAAAACTCTAAATAATTTTTCATTTGATTTTATTTTTTCTTTTGTTTTTCTTTTCTTCATCTCTAAGATCAAACAACTCATCGGATCTCAAGTATTCCCAAAGCTTGTCATCAATAAGATCTCTTGAGGCTGTATCCATAGATGAATCATCAATCATTGCTTGATAATTGTTTTCATAACATGATTTACTTAATTTCAAATGATCTCTTGCATCATTGAGATACATAAGAGTTAAATCATAATCATCTTTAGAGCTTGGAGATAGTTCACCAACAAAATAATTCAAACAAGCTTTGACAGCGATTAATGCTCTTTTTGCCCTTAAGAGTTCATCAGGAGCAACATTCATATCAAACTCTGACTTAACAGCATCTAAATCCTTTTGTTTGATTGAAGACAGCTTATCTATTCCTTCCAACATCATTTTATTATCAAAATTTGCAACCAAGTCATCAAGAATTGATGATTCTCTTGGATTATTTTCAAGCCATTTTGCATCATTCTTTTTGAAATCTTTTATGTTATAAACTTTTTCTTTGATTGATGTGAATGTGTCTATAAAAATTTGTGTTTTAGCAAAAGTATCGATATATTCCTCATGGCTTAAACCAACTGGTGAACCCATTAAAGACTTTACTATTGCACTGACCTTGGCTTTATCTTTTGGTGAGAATTTATATTTATCTTTTATTTCATATTTTAATTCAGAAGAAGATAATCTATTCATCCAGTATTCTTTTGACTCCTTACCGAAACCAAAAGATGCATCACGAGTTACCTCATTCAGTAAACCCTCTGCAATATAACCGAGTTCCTTTGCATTGGATTTAAATTCAGTCATAAAAGCTTTGTTTGCCTTTAAAACACTTTTAACAACATTTTCTTTTAATACATCTACTTTTGTTGCAATACCTTTTAAACTATTAATGTCTATTTTACCAGAATTTAACTCAGCTTCTAAATTTGAACTTTTCAAAACATTTTCTACAGAAGTTAGAAAAAAATCTTCGAATTTTTTGTGCTCTTTCATATAATTTGAATTTAATTTTTTTAAATCCTTCATTTCTTGTTCAATTAACTTAAGTGCTTCTTGTTTTGATATTGTTGTAGCCATATATATTCCTTATGTAGGTTATGTTTTATTATAACACAAGCTATACCCAATTCAAGCTAATCTGAATCGAAGTAAAATCATCTTTTCTTGCAATCATTTAAAAATATGTTTAAATTTTAAAACATCATTAAACCCAATATGCATCAATCAAGAGTTATTAAAAGAAACATAATAAGACATGTTAATGTATACAGAAAAACTCCTGTATCTAAAAATGTAAAGTTTTATGAATTAATGGATTTACATGAAGATTCCTCTAATATATTTTTAGCTTTCATCACTTGTTTCCTGTGTTTAATACCGATTCCAGGCACTGGAACGATATTTGGTTGGTTTTTAATTCTGCTTTCATTTTGCTTTCTTTTTTCATATTCAGTTAAAACTCCAAAAATTATCAATAACTTTAAATTGAAAGACAATGTTGGAGAAAAAACTCTTATATCACTTTTTTATGTCTGGAATTTTATTTCAAAATATTCAAAGACTAGAATGGCATTTTTATTTTATTCAAAAATAAGATTCATCTGGTTTGTTGTTTGGTTTATAATGAGCATTCTTATACTATTACCTATTCCATTTGGGAATACACCACCTGCATTCACACTGATGGTTTTTTGCATATCATGGATAATTAAAGACGGTTTGCTTTTGCTGACAGTTCCATTTTTAAGTTTGGTTTCTTTTATTCCCGTATATTTAAGTTTTGAAATTATAACAAGCATATTTTATAAAATACAAGCATGGTTTTAAATCTAAAACAAGAATATACACTAAAACCTATAAATGGTTATACATTAAACCCTAGAAATCATCGAGCACAATAAACTAGAGATGATATGACACAATAATCTATAAATGATAAAACAGAATAATATTGACTTATTTTCAACTATATATTATATTTCAGAACATTAATATTTAATAATTTTATGCAAAACAAAAAACTAAATAAAAACAAAAAAGATTCTAGCGTACTTGAAGCAGGTGGCGAGATTCTAGGGGAACTATCGTATGCAGCCATAAATCATATATCAAACTTTGGTAAATCCACTATGGATACTACTGAGAGATTTTCATCATCTGTTTCAGATACTATATCAGGACTAGGTGACTTGGCTTCTGGTCAATCAATGGCAGACCAAGCAGTAAGTACAACAAAAAGTGTTATTGAAGCAATTCCAACAGATGCGATTGCTGAACGAAATTATGATCGCATTTCCCCACCTAGCCTATTGGCAGGTGGCGGGTCAAGCTAATATGTTTTATTAACTAATCTCATGTAAAAAATTTGGTTAATTTATATTGACAAAATGTAGATATAAAAGTATCTTAATTCTCATGTTAACAGGTCATAAATTCAGGCTTTATCCCAACCAAAAAGAACAAGCTATATTAAGATTGTGGATAGGTCATCAACGATTTATTTATAATGCCAAAACACAAGAGCAAGATTATTGGTTTAAGTTCTACAAAAATTCTCTCGCTTTAACTGGATTAAGTTACTATCCAGACCAATCTTATTCCCAGTTTAGAAATGATGAATTAACACCTTGGCTTAATCTGGTTCCACCTGAAATTCTTCGCAATGGCAGTTATAAATACATGACAGCTTATAAAAGATTTGCTCAAGGTTTAGCTGGTACACCCAATAGAAAAAAAGCCTTTGGTAGACAATCTGTGATGATTACTTCTGAATTATTTTCTTTTGATGATAATGCTAATAAACAAAGTAAAAATCATACAATCAATATCGGTAATAAAAAATTCCCAGTAGGTAATCTTCAATTTAAAGCACACAAGCAATATAACTTACCTAAAAGTATCACGATTTCAGTCAATCCTTCAGGTCATTGGTTTATTAGTTTTAATTCTGACGAAGTTAATTTAAATAATCAATTGAATTCTACCATTATAAGAAGCCAAGAAGAATTGATGTATGAATTTAGTTTAAGGAAAGACCTTGATAAAATTGTACTAGGTCTTGATAGAGGTGTAGTTTTACCTGTTGCAACAAGTGATAATTCTAATTATTCAATTGATGATAAGATTCTAAAGAGAATAGCAAAGAAAGAAATTAGAGCAAAAAGATATCAAAGAAAATTATCAAGACAACAATCAGACTCTAAAAATAGAAATAAAACCAAGCAAAAAATAGGTAAACTAAAACAATATCAGACCAATGTAAGACAAGATTTTAGCCATAAAACTAGTTATGAATTAGTTAATGGCACAGCAGAAGTTTTTGTATTGGAAAATTTAAAGCTGAAAAACCTGATGGCTGCACCTAAACCTAAGCAAGATTCTAAAGGAAAATATATTCAAAATGGTAGGGCATCTAAAGCAGGTTTAAATAAATCTTTGGCTAATAGTTCACTGGGTTTAATTAAACAATTTATAAACTACAAAGCTGCTAAAAGAAACAAGCTAGTTTTAAATGTTAATCCTGCCTATTCAAGTCAGGAATGTTCAGAATGTCATTTCGCACATAAAGACAATAGATTAAGCCAAAGTGTATTTAAATGTACTTCGTGTGGATATGAAGAAAATGCAGATAGTAATGCAGCAAAAATCATAAAATACAGAGGAATAGAATTTTTAAAATCATTTGATTTAAGTGTCTATAAACCTAAGTCTAAAAAGACAGTACGTATTAGAAAAAAGGTAGGGAAGGTACTTCCCGAACCGATTCCAGATTATCTAGAATCAAAGCCTGTGGAGAATATGTTAGATATGGAGGATATTAACTTATCCGCTGTACAGCGTTCAATGAATCAGGAAACCCCCACCAAAAGCATTTGCTTTAGTGGTGAGTAGTTCATCGGATCTCTTCGGTTTTTGCAGATCAAAAAATAAGCCATATACTGATGCATTATAAATTTTATTAAGTTACTTATTAATAATTTTTAATAATTTTTCTTGTTTATCCTTTTGATAAACTAAATCTTTAGGAAAAATATTAAATTGTTTATTTTCAGAAGTTAAAATAGCATGTTTTTTTTCAATACCAAGCCAAGTTGTTTCCAATAAAATACAATTTAATTCTTCAACCAATTGCTTGAATGATTCAAATCTTTCAATCTTTGTACGAAGGTGAGCATTTTTAAACTTAAAAAAAGTTTTAGCATCTTTAGGTGGTTTTTTTTTAAAATCTCCTGCGACTGCTTCAAAAACTTCTCCTGTTGCAAAACGAAACTGATGCTTTTCTTTATTCCCATACCAAGATTTACTTAATACTTCAATGTTATATTTTTTTGCTTCCTCTTTTAATTGATTAAGCATTTTTATTCCATGATTTATGTCGGATAAGTCTACTTTAAATTCATCCGTATTAAGGTTAGGCAAAGGTTTACCAATAGATTTAAATTTTGTTTCAATAGCTGTTAATACATGATTTAAAACATTGAGAGAAGACCATTTATTTCTTTTTTCTTCAAATGGTGGTATTTCAATTAAAATAATTCCTAATTGTTCACAAGTTTTCTTTTTTATATTATCTCTTTTAGAAACTTCTTCATATCTTATATTTTTTTTATCCCAATGAGATGGATCGCCTTGATATTCAAAAGCAATACATAATTCTTCAGAATAACCATCTAATTCAAGATTATTTGTATATCCTGTAAATTCTGGAGTTAATATTTTTTTATTTTTATTAAATTTAGTATTAAATAAGTGTTCTAATACTTTTCTGCAAATTGGTTCAGATATTAAGCCTTCATTTGGCGACCAACCTCCTTTTCTTAAGTTACTTGGTAAAATAGAAAATTCAATATTATTAGCATCTTTAAATTTATATGAATGTTTGTCACCTAACCATTTTTTTTCAAGCAGAATACCACCTCTAGATTTTGCAATTAAGTTTAATTCTTCAATTCTTTGTTCATCTGTCATTAATTTTCTATCTTGAAGATAAATATGATTATCTAAATTTTGAGGCCATCCCTTTATTTTTAAAGTGTCTGCTCTTAGTTTAAATAAATCTCCATTCTTGGTTTTAAATTCATAATATTTATTACTACCAATCCATTCTTTTGATTCAAGTGTACAACTATTATCTTTAGCTAAATTTTCGAGTTCATTTAAAAAATAGTCATGATTTTGTTTGGCAGCTAAAGATTTTTTTAAAAAAGATGTTTTATCTTTAGGAAAGCCATATGTTCTAAAAGATGAATATGGGAATGAAAATTTAGTATTATCTGAAAACTCAAAGTCATATTCTTTATCATGCCCTAACCATTTTTCAGATAATAGTTTCCCTCCATATTTTTCTGCTTCTTTTTGCATCTCATCTATAAAATCTTGTGGTTCTCTTGTTCTTGAGTTAATTATATTAAAATATTTTTTTGGATCTTTAGGCCAAGCTTTTTTTATATCACTTGTAATAGCAAAAAATCTTTGATGATTATGAAAAGCAAATTCGTATTTTTCGTTTGATCCCTTCCATTCTTGAGAAATTAAAAAACCATTATTTTGTTTAGCTATATTTTTTAACTCCTGAAGATAATATTCATCTGTTTTAGGCCATTTTTTATCTAAGATATTGGCAGCAACAAAAAAATATTTTTTTTTAGATAAATTAGATTGGAATTCATATGTCTTACTTCTTCCTTTCCATAATTCATCAACAAGGGAAAAACCATTGCTTTCAGCTATTTTTTTTAATTTTTTAATTTCATTTGGTTTTTTATTCATAAAAATTTTTACTTAATTTATTTTTCTAGCTAATAAAACTAACTTCTTTAATATTTTCAAATTTTTTAAGATGAGAATATTTATTCTAAATTGGAGTCGCAGACAGGGATCGAACCTGCATAAAATGGATTTGCAATCCACTCCCTAACCATTCGGGTCACTGCGACATTAATACTTGCTTATTATCATAACAAGCATTAAGCAAACTAAATTTTGGCAGGCCCACAAGGATTCGAACCTTGACCAGCGATTTTCCTCTGTACTCTCTTGAGAAAATACACAGGAGATCGATATGCTGCCATTACACTATGGACCTATTTAAAACTCTTTGAGATGGCGATGGGACTTGAACCCACATGATGTTTCCACATACTAACGATTTTGCAGACCGCTTCCTAGCCAATTCGGACACACCATCTCAAAGAGATTTGCTTCAAATTTTTAAAGAACAAAATAAAAAAGCACTGTATTTTTAACAGTGCTTTTTGAAAAAAACTTGGTTACTTTACTTATGCGTAACCACTTCCTTCAGACATAGCACTGCCTGTGGTTTCCCACATACACCAGCATTTTGTCATTTTGATTTTTTTCATTACTTTATTCCTAAATTTGTTACATTGATTCTATTACAGAACTTATAGATTGTCAATACTTTTTTAATTATTTTACTTAAAAATTGAGATATTAAGAGTTTTTATTGCAAGAAACTTAAATTATAAGATTGCTGTTAACAATATCAAAATTCAACATATAAAAACAAAGTTAAATATTAGAATAATTTAGGCAATAAAAATTATTTTTTCTTAAATAGTTGTTTATCTTTCTTATTAATTCTAATTGCTTTTTTATCTTCTTTTGTGATTTTCATATTTTGCCTATCTTTTTCAGTAATCTTAACTGATTCTCTCAATTCATCTGATATATATTTATTTCTTGTTTTTTTCATTTTATATTTTCCTTATTATAAATTAATAAATATTCTAGTAAATTGTTTAACAAAAACAAATATCAGAATGCTCTTAAATTTCTCAAGATGGCTTGTATTTTTATTACAAATATAGAGTCTTAACCAGCCAGCCTTTTTGAGAAAGAAATGCTATCATGTTGTCGTAAGTTACAGTTACAATTTTATTAGCCATTCTGTCACCAAAAGGCTGATCATCAAAAGCAATATTTGCTTTAGTAACTCTTGCTCCCAATCTTTTTACTGCATCTATTTCTAATGTTTGTCCAATGTAGCCTTCTTGTTTCATAACATCATGAATTCTTTTCCTGTCACTAGGATTAGCTTGAAATTTTGCTGCAAAGAAAGATTCAATTATCCAACTGTTGGAGTTTTGATATTTTGTAGAATAAGGATGAGCCAACATATTGTAGCTTTTAATATGTACTTGTTTTACATTTTCGCTATTTAATAAAAAAGCTCTTAACGCTTGAGATTCTTTTGTCCCAAAGGCTGATATCACAGTCTCATACTTGTACATAGAGTCAACAAAGAAGTTTCCAATACCATCTTGATAGACTGAAGATTCAGCACTACCACAAGAATTGATCACATGCATTAAAGTCCAACTATCACTACTTTTATAAACAAAGGCACCATGAGAATATTTTTGATTATATTCATCTAAATTTTGCCCTCTTCTTCCTATTAGAAAAACAGTGTTATCATCACCATAGCCTTTAATGGTATCCAATAGTTTAGAGGATAAATCTATAGCCTTTGTTGTTTCTTCAGCATTTAACATTGTAGACTCACAACTTTTACCAGCCCAAGAATAGACTGGCAAAGCTAGACATGCAACTATCAATAGTTTTTTTAACATTTAATTTAATTAAGCTTATTTGTTTTAAAGTCACCACTATTAGATACAACACCCAATACTTTATTATCTATATCAAGAGTGTATCCCATGCTGTTTTTCTTGACATTAACATCCATACCAGGCTGCACTGCCAACTTGTCTGCAACTTTTCTATCAACTTGCAATTCAACTTTTTCTGCGCCTGATTGAAGATTTACTTTAGATTTGTTTCCTTCGTGCTTTACTTCCTTAACTTTCAAAGGCTGACTGGTTCTTGATAATTCTTCAAAGAACATCAAAGGTGCTACAGTTGCTGACAATATAACCAAACCTGACATGAATGATGCTTCTGCACTTGCACCAGAAGGAGTATTGCTGTTTGCATAAGATATGTTTGTAGTTCCCAATCCAACCAAAGATACTATTGCGATTGCTAATATTGTTTTTTTCATTTTTATTTCCTTTTTGTGATATTTGCATTTAAACATAAAAAAACTATTTATCAAATATTTTATGACAAGTATCGTAATACAATACTTAAAGAATCATTTTTAATGTTTAAGTTAATTAATTAAAAATTAAATCTTATCAATATAGGTTTATTTCAACTATTTTTATGTTGCTTTTTATTGAAAATATTCATTTGTGGTAATTCGTAAAAGGCATTTATTTTATTTTTTATAGAAATCAATTGAGATTCAGTTATAAATTCTTCAGACTCATGCAAAGAGTTAAAAAGCAATTTCTTATCTAAAACACTTCCCTGAATTAGTGTTCTCACATATTCCAAGTCTTTATCTCTATTGGCTATCAGCTTTAAAATAGATATGTCATGAATATCTAAAAATATAAATTTAATTTTACTATTATCTTCACCTATTTTTGATTTTACTCTGCTTCTCCAGTTTTTAGGAAAATTCTTTATGTTACTGTTCTCATTAAATGGATCTGTCATATTATCTATATAGAATGCTTCCTCATCATGTAAGTTAGAGCCATATCCATAAGCAAATTCTATTTGGTCAGAAAACTTTGACAGCATATCAGGATCTCCATCTTTCATTAAGATGATAATATCTATCTCATATGAAGTGACAATTGCTTTATTGCTAACATTTCTGTGACTGAATAAAATAGCCTGACTACCCAAAAACAAAACTTCAATTTCTTTATCTATAGAATTATCTTTAGAGTATGTTGATAGTGCATTCTCTAGCTTAATCAAGGTTAAATCTAAGTTTTCTGGTTTCATTAGATTTTAAAAAATATAGATGTACTTCTTAGAATCTCACCCTGCTCAGTTTCAGATAACATAAGCATCTTTATTTCTGACAAAGAAAGTTGCATGACATCTTCCCATTGTTTTATATATTTATCGTTTAAATAACCTGTACTTTTAAACTCTTCTAAAATAGATATTGGCACACTCATAAGAGAAGGGTTTTCTTCTATCTTTTTGAATGTTTTTTCTATTCTTTGTTTTGTAAGAGGTTTCATAAAAATATGATATAAAAAAACAGAAAAAAATCAAATAACTGTTTTTGCTTTAGATTCCATGAAAATAGAAAATAAATTCAAAGTTAAAAGATAGTTGATGTTTTACAAAGAAATTTAAAGTATATATAATATACTCATATTGAAAAAGTATAACAAGGATTTAATAAATGGATAACAATTTAAAAGCACATACCAAAGAAACAAACGAATCAATTATACTTGAGATGGATGTATCAGAGGTTGAGAAATACCCTATGAAGGTTGCTATGCAGTCTATAGAGCTATTATCAAAGAGCTTAAGAGTACAATCACCATCTAAAGCATTTAAATTAAGTGATGAACTCCATGCTTATGTTGAGAAAAACAAAGAAGCCTTTGAGACTGAATCAAGCCAAGAGAAGAAAGAATTTAAAATATGGAGTTCATTTATATTTTCAGCTATGGGACCACTTCAAAAATACCCAGATCAAACATTTGAGAGAGTAAATAAAGTTTATGGTATGGAGAAGTTTTTTGATAAAATTAGTGAAGAGAAATCAATACCACAAATTGAGTATAAAATCGTTAATGAATTTGAGTTAGAAATTAACAACCTCAAAGAACTTCACGAAAAGTATACAAAACCAGTGATGCTTTTTACTTCCGTTGTGTTTAATGAACATTTAAATCATGATCATTTTGTTAAAACACAGAAAGACACAAAGCCATATAAAATATCAAAGAAAATAATGACCGAGTTGTTTAACGAAGAAAAAGGCAATCATGATATTCTTCCATATTTTAAAGGTCCTGAATATTTTTTAAGTAACTTCTTATTTGACGAATTAAAAAAGTTAAATAAACCTGAAAAGATACTTCCAGTGGTTTTAATTGCAGAAAATTTAAGACAACTTTATACTGAAGAACTTGAAAACACAAAAAAAGATGCTAAAAAGAATAAACCATCATAAAAATATTAAATGGAAACATTAACCTTAATAATCTGTCTTATTGTCATCATTCCAATAGCTTTATTGGCTTTAATCGTTGATGGAAACCTTTTAAATATTGTAAAGGTTGTAAAAATTAAATCTTTTTTTGACTTATTTTTGGCAATACAAATCCTAATTTTCGCTATAGGTTTTGTTTATTTCATTTTTTTATCAGACAATTCATTATTGAAATACATTAGCACATTAATTCAATAATTCAGCCATAAAGTAATCAATCAGCATAAAGCCGTGCTTCTGTCCAATTTGAATCCACAGCAATCATACCATCTTTTTTTCTACATACCAGATACTCTTGATCACAAGAATGGCAAAGCTCTTTATGAACTGCATTGCTGAGTGGCTTAACATAGTCAGAGGCAGGATACTCTGATTTCTCAGAGCAATATGGACATTCAAGTTTGGCTTTTGGGTTAAAGATTTTCATTAATTTTCCTTTAAATTAACGTTGCTTCATGAATATATTATAACATATTTAAATTCTCTATTTTTCTTTTTTCACAAATAAACAACAAAGACTTTAAATATCTATATGAAGCAGATTTGATGAAAATTGTTTTTGTATTATACTATATGAGAATAAAGAACAAAAATTCAATCATTATTTTACAAGTGATCTAAAATTAAATAAAATATATGTAAGAGCAAATAAAGGAATAAAAAATGGAAAACAAACTAAAGGGTCACACTAAACAAACAAAAGATGGCATAACATTTTCTATTGATATAATAGAAGTTGAAAAGCATCCATTAAAAGTGGCTATGAAATCTCTTGATTTGCTCTGTGAAAATCTCAGAATTCCTTCAATGGGTTTTAAAGTCAGCCCTGAGTTGAAGTCTTATATGGATAAAAACAAAGACGCTTTTGAAGAAGAATCATCCAAAGAGAGTAAAGAATTCAAAAAATGGAGTTCTCTCATATTTTCTGCTTTGTCTGGTCCACTTAATAACTACCCAGATACAGTATTTGAAAAAGTCAATAAAATTTACATGATGGAAAAATTTTTCAATAATATAAAAGAAGAAAAAAACATTCCTCAAATTGAATACACAATCAAAAATTTTGAAATTGATATACAAAACATTCAAAATCTATGCAAAAAATTTGGTAAACCTGTTATGCATTTTACAGCCGTTATGTTTAAAGAACATCTTAACCATGATTATTTCATCAAAAATAAAAAAGACGATAAGCCGTACAAAATTTCTACAAACATTGTATCTTCACTATACAATAGCAAAACAAAACAGCATGAGTATTTTGAAAACTTTTCAGGTAAAGAGACTTTTCTGAGTTATGCACTCATAGATTCTGTAAAGAAAATTAGCAAACCAGAAGAAATATTGTCTATTGGTTTAATTTCAGACAATTTGAGAAAAATTCATATTGAAAATCTTGATAAAAGCACTGAAAATACAGAACTTAAAAAGATAAAACCTTAAATATATATTAGACTTATTTTACCCTTTTTTTTGATTGAAATATTGATTCCAATAATCATATGAGGTTTACTGCTTGGATTTTATATTTTTATAAAAGAAAAATCCTTATATAATTTAAAATATCATATATGGTAAACTTAAGAAAACAATAATGTTAAAGATAAACTTGTTGACTTTAATTGAAAATAACATTTAATACTCAAATGAAATATGTAGTCATTATATCAATAATATTATCAATCTTTTTGTGTTTTTTATCTTTTTCTAAAAACCCAAAGACAAGAACTATTGGTAGATTTACACTGATTTTTGGTATTCTTTTTAGTTCTTTTCTTGTTTGTTATTGCTTCTATATGGCATTTTTTGTTCCAAATTCCAATGCCAGTGGATTAGGTAATGGGATATTTTCATTTATTGCTATTATACCTTTGGGATTTGCCTGTTTCCTTGGTGGAGTTCTTTATGAATCATACAAGTCAGAGAAAAACTACTGGATAAAGAGTCAGGCTGAGCGCGACTCTATGGACAATGTCTATCGTGCACAAGCAAAAGCAGAGTTGGTAAATCTATTTAAAAATAAGAAATAATTTCCTCTAAAACTTGCCCAAATAAGAAAAAAATGTTATATTTTCTTTTTTCTAGGGATTTTATATGGATAAAAACGAAATATTGAATAAATATAAACTTGCAATTATTGAACATTCACAAAGTACTGTTAAAGAATTTAACAGAAAACTTGGTAATATTTTTAATATTAAAGAAAACATTTTCATCAACAGATATGAAGACAAGGTAAACAATACTGTTGGATTTTCTATTGCAACACTTATTTTAACAAATAATGACTTAGAAATCGAATACAAGGGATTAGATGCACAAGAGAAAATTTTATTAGATAAGTTCTTGGAAAATGTTAGAGAAGAAACTAAAGAAAAGATTATTATTGAAGATACTGCTCTAGATTATTTCTTTATTGATACCAGCAATGATAAAAACAAAAGAACATTTGAAATTGTATATGAAGGTAAAATTAAGTTAGATAAAACACACGATTTGAAACAAACCCAAATAGCTTAAATTTTATTTCCAGATTTAACTTTTTTGCCTTCTTTCATTTTACTTAGATTTTCATAAAGCTCTACTTTTTCATATTCTGGATAGCTTGCTGCACTCAAAACATAGTTAGACTTCACTGAGCAGCCTAAATCAACGAGTTTATTTGCCATTAAATAGTTTTTACTTAGTATTGCATAGTAAAGCAATTGATCATCATTCATTTTAGGATTTGCAACATTTTCAATTGCATAATCAAATAATTCATTTGCATTATTTATTATAATTTCTTTAAGATAATACTCAGTAAACAGCCCTTTATTTTTACCTAAAATATAAATGTAAGCATCTAAATCTTTAGATTTAATAACTTCTTTATTGAGTTTTTCAATGCATAAACAATCATCTACTTTTAATTTGAAAGCATCAAAATTTTTCTCTTTTAATATTTTCTTTACTTCTAATCCATAATTTACTTTTCCGACCTCTTCAATCAGTTTTTCAGTTTCTGTCCACTCCATCAACTTTAATTTAAAACATTTTAATAAGAAAGTATCTAGATATTCTCTTGTTAACTCTTCTTTAAGAATTTTTTTGAATACAACTTGGAATGAAATTCTGGAAACAACTAAACAAGAACTCAAATAAAGCTGTTGATCTGCATTCAAACCATCCATTTCAGGGTTTATTATCAAAGTTGATGCTCTATTATCAAACTTCTGCCACTCTCCCATCTCAATTCCTGTTCTTAACATATCTTCGAAGAAATCATTTAAACGATTAAAAACATCACTACCTGCATCTTTAATATTTAGTACATTTTCAGTATTTTCAAATTTCATTTTTTATATCCTCTTACAATATTGTACTCAAAATTTCTAAATTATGCTATAATTCTGCCAAATTAAATTGAAAAGCAATATATGACTCATACTTTTATCTCCGCATTTATAATGCTTATCCTTATTATGGACCCATTTGGGAATATCCCCATTTTTTCAAATACACTAAAACATGTTGCTCCTAATAGGAGATGGAAAATCATCAGTAGAGAGCATTTGATTGCTTTTGTTATTCTCCTGCTTTTCATGTTCATTGGTGAGAGTTTGCTCAAAGCAATGGGGCTGAGCAATACGAGCTTGCAAATTGCAGGTGGTTTGGTTCTTTTCCTCATTTCAATCAAGATGATTTTCCCACCAGAAACACCCCATCAAGAAGATAGCCCTGAACAACAAATGGAGCCTTTGATTGTACCACTTGCCATTCCTTTGGTTGCTGGTCCCTCAGCACTGGCTACTGTCATGCTTCTTGTATCACAAGAGCCAGATAGAATCACACATTGGATTGGTGCACTTGCATTAGCAACCACTTTGAGTTGCATTATTCTGATTGTAGCCATCAAATTTCAAGAAAAACTTGGTAAACGATTTGTATTTGCCATGGAAAAACTCATGGGATTGATTTTGGTTGCATTATCTGTTGAAATGATGATTCGTGGACTCAAGAGCCTGATGGTACAGGCTTGATAAAATAAAAAAGGAAATAAAAACTTATGAATGAACAAAAAATAGATCTTCTTTATAAAACTTTTGTTGCTCAAGCCATTGGTGACGCTTTTGGATATGTGATTGAATTCAAGTCATGGAAAGATATTCAAATGCAGTATGGTCCAAATGGTTTTGAGTTCACATTGGATACACCTGTATGGGTAGCCTCAGATGATACTCAAATGGCTATTTTCTGTCTTGATGGACTTATCAAAGACTATAAAGAATCTGTCTCAAGCAATATGTTTATGGAAGACCCAACAGACCATATATTCAAGTCTTATCTTGATTGGTATGAAACACAAGAGAGAAGTTTTGAGCTTCTTAAACTCAAAGTTAACAAACAAAAACTGATGGACTTTGAAGAATTGTTTAATCGTCGCGCTCCTGGGAATACTTGCCTTTACTCACTCAAGAGTAAAACCAAAGGAACCACAAGAAACAGAATAAATGATTCTAAAGGCTGTGGTGGAATCATGAGGACAACACCCGTTGCATTTTTTGCAACCTGTGTGGAAGACGCTTTTAATTGGGGCAATGCACAGGCAGCTATCACTCATGGGCATATTGACGGTTATTTGAGTGCTGGCGTCTACAGTGCCATATGCTATGAACTCATTCATAACACAAGCAATATACTCAAAGCCATCAAGACTGTAGAGCCTCTTGTCTTGAAGGTCAAAGGTCACGAGAACATACTCAGGATTATTAATGAGACATCTTGGCACATTAAAAATACAGAGGGTATGGAGCACGACAGGCTAACAGACACACTTGGTGAAGGTTGGACTGGTGAAGAGGCCCTTGCAGTAGCACTGTACTGTGCAGCAACCTCCATATCTTTCAAAGAAGTATTGGAGAAATCAGCCAATCATAGTGGTGATTCAGACTCTACTGCCATGCTTGCAGCAGGACTTTGGTTCTTGGCAAATCAAGATAAAGATAAAGAATTCATGGAATTAGATAAAAAAGTTGATGTTATTAACTCCATAAAATTTCTGATTAATAATCTTCAAAATATGGAAGTGAAAGACTGATTTTGCACAAACTATATTTCTATGGTAAAATGAAACAAACAGGAGAAAAATCGTGGCAAACTATGCTCAAGAAGTTAAAGAAAAATACACCAAGCTCAGCGTTCAACTCAAAGGTGAGCTAAAGGGGCTTGGCTTCTTCAAAGCACTAGAAGCCTATGATTTAGGAAAAGAATACCACACAGGCTTTAGAAAAGATGGTATAACTCCAGAGTTTCAACACCAAATTGAAATCTGTTTGTTCATTCTGACACTCAAAGATGTTCGTGATCTACAAAACACCTTGATTGCAGCACTCCTGCATGATGTACGTGAAGACTATCATTTACCACACAAAGATATAGAAGACAAGTTTGGTAAAACTGCTGCTGACGCCGTTGAGAAACTCACCAAAGTATTCAAAGGCTATAAAAAGATACACAACAGTATTTTGATGAAATAGCTACTTGTCCTATTGCCTCCATTGTTAAACTTGCTGACAGAATTCACAATATTTCAACTATGGTTGGTGTATTCAGTATTGAAAAGCAAGAGAAATATGTTGTTGAAGTCAAACAGTATTTCTACCCTTTGATCAAGAAGGTCAGAGGAAGATTCCCAGATCAAGCGTCTTCTTACTATGGCATGCAAACCTTTATCAAGAATATGACCAAAACTGTTGAGCAGTCTTTAGACTATGCAAGAAAACTTCAAAATGGTGAACTCAACCAGATTAAAATCAAACCTTGATATTCATAGCCCCATTTAAATCTGTAGTCAAAATAACAACATTGTAGCCTATTTGGCTACAATTGTACTCATATTGAGAACAATTGTTCTTTTTGAAAAAGAGCAAATACCCAAAACAGGTACTATTATACCTAAAATGGGTATTTGACTTTATTCTAATGTCCACAAAAGATGGATATTCGTCCATGATATATGGACACTTCTTCCATTAAACAGAACGAATGACCATCATCTCTTTAATCTTACCTATGGCTTTGGTAGGATTGAGTCCCTTTGGACATACATCCACACAATTCATGATGGTGTGGCACCTGAAAAGCCTGTAAGGGTCTTCCAAGTCATCAAGTCTTTGACTGGTTGCTTGGTCTCTGCTATCAGCAATAAATCTGTAAGCCTGAAGCAATCCTGCTGGACCCACAAATTTGTCTGGGTTCCACCAAAATGAAGGACAACTGGTTGAGCAAGAAGCACACAATATGCACTCATATAATCCGTTTAACTCTTCCCTCTCTTCTACGGACTGCAATCTTTCTTTTTCTGGAGCAGGTGTATTGTTAATGAGATAAGGAGATATGCTGTGGTATTGCTTGAAGAACAGTGTCATATCAACAATTAAATCTCTTATCACAGGCAATCCCGGCAAGGGTTTCAAAGTAATGGTATCAGGAAGAGATTTTAAATTGGTCAAACAAGCAAGACCATTCTTTCCATTGATATTCATGGCATCTGACCCACATACACCTTCTCTGCAAGAGCGTCTAAATGAGATTGTGGGGTCAATCATCTTGAGTTTCATCAAACCATCAAGCAACATTCTCTCCCCAGAATCAAATTCAACTTCAATAGTTTGCATATAGGGTTTTTTATCTTTTTCTGGATCGTAGCGATATATTTTAAAAGTTTTCTTCATTTTTTAATACCTTTCGGTTCGTATTTGTACTTACAAGTCTATCATAGTAAAAATAAAGAAATATTCAACTAAATTTTGAGTTGTTCATACTAAAAAAAACCTATGAATGTGGTAGAATAATGAAATCAACATATTTCTAGAAAGAGGACAGGAATTGAAAAATAAAGCAATCATACTCATTCATGGTCTTTTCATGCAACCCTTTGTCATGGGATACATGGCTAATCAATTTAAAAAAGCAAAATATCAGGTTTATAACTTTGGACACAAGAGCACAGAGTATTCAAAACAAACATTAGAAGATTTAGAAAAATTGATTAAAGAAGTCCCAAGCAATGAAATTCATATTGTTGGTCACAGCATGGGTGGTATTGTTGCAAAAAACTATGTTGAAGAGCAATACAGTCAAAATAAAATCAAAAGAATCATCACAGTCGGATCACCTATCAATGGAACAAAAACAGGTGATGTTATTCATAACTCCTTATTGGGGAAAATTCTAGGATCATCTGTAGATAGCGGGATTCTCAAAGGTGATTCTGGAAGACCTTGGAACAAGGACATAGACTTGGGTTGCATTGCAGGTGAAGATGGCTTTGGAATAAACAATATTGTATCCATTTTCAATAAAGATATTCCCACTGATGAGAAAAAAAGTGATGGACTGATTTTTGTTGAAGAAGCAATTCATAAAGACGCCAAAGACAGCATTATCATTGCTTCCTCACACACAGGACTCATTATTAACAATGATGTGATTAAACAATCAATTCACTTCATAGAAAAAGGGAAGTTCAAAAAATGAACCTCCCTCTTATAAAATAAAAAAGATGACTTGATTATTTACTTCTTTACACCCAAAGGACCTTCAGACATTAGTGGTACTGTTGATATGGATGGAGTAGCAGGTGTAGGCACAGTAGAAGCTGATGGTTGAGTCAACATTTTCTCTGCCTCACTCATTGGCTCCATTTGTTTTTGTAATTCTTCCATAGCCTTTTGTTGCTCAAGATATTCATTCTTAAGCTCTAGATCAGCGTCTATCTTTCTCAAGAACTCTTTGATAGCACCTGCCGTGTTGCTCATCTCATCTTGTACCTCACCATTGATTTTAAATTGACCAGCCTCATAAATACCCTCAAGTGTGAAGTCTTTCTTATCAATCATGGATTGCAATGCTTCAGGAGAAACAAATGCACCACCCATCATTTTACCCATTTCAGCAAATGCACCAGCAAGAGATATAGATGACTTCAATGTGGCATGCTTTTCCATGGACAATTGTGCTTCATCAATGGTTGGAGTCTTGATAGAAGCAGCTATAGCCACCTTATCTTCGCCTGCACCAAATGAAATATCTTCAATGTTGAGTTCTACAGCATTTGCAAGAGCTTTTTTGAGTTGAGGCTTAAAGTCTACTGACTCCATAATTTTCTTCATCTCTTCCTCATTACCTTGATTGTTAACAATGTCTTCATACATTTTTACATACGCTTCAAACAAGTCTTTATGAATATGATTGACAGAGTATTTGATATTCAAGAAATAATTGTCTTTAGGAAGAAACATTTTGAGTCCCTTATCGTTGACCTTGATTTCTTTGACACCCATCTCTGTTTTGACATCATAAAAATCCTGCTTTTGATTGACTTCTGCAAATATCTTCAAAGAACTCAAGCTGATTTCTTTTGACATGAATTTACCCAAAGTCATACTGAGCTTTCCCACATTTTTATTTTGTACATTGACCAAAGTATAAGCTTCAAATTTTGATAAATTGAAATTCATTGCTGGTGCTGTACCATCAAGTGCGTCAAACCCTATTTTGAAATCAACTACTTTTTTGTCTTTCTTATAGTCAATATTAACAAATGCATTTTTAATGGCACCAGATACTTCTGGTTTTTCTGTTGGGGCATATTCTGAGTTGAAATCCATCATATCCTTATTGAGTTTTAGTTTAAAGTCTCCTGCCTTATCAACAACACCACCCAACTCCATGAAGTTACCTTTGTATGAAACATACTTTTTGACTTCATTGCCTACATTGACATCACCTTTGATGTTATACATGCCACTGATGAGTGAATTGAAGTTATTTTCTATATTGTATTTTGCAGTGAATACATTTCCAGTTTTATCTGATAATGATATTGTACCTGTTGACCCTAGAAGACCTGGCTCATAGTTTACATCAAACTTTGAGTCTTTAGGTAAGTTAGCAGACATGCCTTTAATCAAGTCTTGAATACTGCTTTGAACACCCATTTCAACGTGTTTTTTCTGTTGATCCAAGGCGTAGTATGTGCCGCCAGCACCCAGCAATATGATGGTTGCCAATGATATTGAAACTGTTTTTTTATTCATGTTTTTCCTTAAAAATTAAACAATATTGTAAAAATATGTAATTTAAAAAGGAAATCAAGGTATTTACGACAAAGAGCAAAAAGAAATTTAAATCTTCATTTTCTTTGATAAATCAATATTTTCGTTATCAGGAATTTTACCCAACATTTCATTGTATATGAAAATCAATTGCTCTTTTAAATCTGGATTTCTGTATTTTGTCACCAATAAACGATTATTTTTAAACATATCAATTGCTATGTTTTGGATGGAAGCAGCTATTTTTGTGGGTACTTTTTTGAAATAATTCATCTCTGCATTATTTTTAAACAGACCTGAATATGCATTATATGAGTCCAAAACATCCAGTGGTGTTTTACCAGTGGAATTTTCTTCTACAAACAGATGTGGTGCTTTTTTCACGATTGTATCAAATATGGCATACAAATTATAAGAAACAGCAAAATGTGCAGTATTGAACCCTTCAGAATTCTTCAAATTGACATCAACATTAGGATGATTCCACAATAAATTGAATACTGAAGTCACTCCCCTCATGATAGCAACCTGCATAAGTGTTCTGTCTGATTTATCAATATAGTTTGGATTCGCCCCGTTGTCCAACAAGAATTTAAATAAATCCTCATCTCTGAGTCTTATCGCTTGATGTGTCATCATATTCAAATCAATTTTTTCACCGTGCTCTTTTATCAAGTCTGCAATTCTTTCAACAACTCTAACTGGATTTAGCATAAATTCACCGACTTCAGGTAACTTGTCTTTTGTGTTGTAATATTTGCCACTATTTATGGCTAGCAGTATTTCATCTCTTTTTTGTTTGTAATTTTTCTTATCTGTAAAATATTTATCCCAACACCAAAGAGCATTATTAGGGTTCGTGATTGGAACTCTTTTTCCTGCATTATCTTTAACCAAATCAAGTAAGAAGTTATTGGGATTATTGATTTCACTGGATTTTAATCTTGGCATATTATATTACCCATTATTTATTATTGACAACAAGCCTCAAGCCTGCTTTATTATTGCTCTGCCTCATCATGTTTGCATTGCTCAATGCAACTTCTTTTTGGTGTTGAGAAACTACTTCATCCATAGTACCTGGTATGATGGAGAAAAACTCATCTCTCTTTGTATCGTATCCAGTTGTATCAACCCTGAGTACAGAGAAATCTTTCTTTATTCTTTTTCCTGATTCCTCATCAAAAGCACTTCCAGACATAGGAAACTCTACGAACAAAAAGTTATCAATTTGTTTGTATTTGAATTGACCAGAGCGAGACAGGAAAGACATTCTGGGTATGATGTTGCTCCAAGGTTCATCAATCAGATTATTTGATTTATCTGGATTGTTCAATGCATACAAGTTATCGTTCTTTTTCTGAGATCTGTTCAAATTTATTTTATGCAATACATTTTTTAAGTCTGCTTTTTGCTCTTGGTGCTCCAGTGCAATAGTAGCTACATCACAGAGAATTTCTTCCTTGATATCTTCATAACTCAAGTTATAGAGTTTTTTCATCTCGTTATCCAGAGATAAGTTTTTTGTAAAATAATACAGTGGACCACTCTTTGTTGGATAACTTTTGATATCATCAAGAATATTTTGATCAAACAAAAACTTATCTGTGAGCAATTCAACTCCAATATTCTTTAAAACTACATCGCCTTTGTACCTTTCTTTGAATTCTGACCATGTGTTGTCTTGAGTCATTTCATATAAAAAGTTGATTTTCTTCAATCTGTTGAATGCTATGTGCTCATTGACTGAAGAAGAACTCAGTGTGATAGGAAGCTCTTCAGGAGAGTATTTGTATTTCTTATGCTCCACATCATCTTTCATCACAGATGTAATGAGGCTGTAGAGATTATTGAGATGTTTTTCTTTTTCTTCTTTATTCATATTTGAAAGCATAGTGTATACTTATTCTACACTTTCAAAACAAAAATTCAATCAAATTCTCTGACTCCTTTGACTCTTCTGTTTCTCTCTATCAAAGCCCTTAGTTGCTCTCTCTTTTGCTCTACATCTGAGAGTCCCAATAATGTCACCTGCGGGGTAAGTGCGTCTGATGTAACCATGACAATATTTCCAAGTCCAAAAATTCTTAACCAAAATGGTTTTTCCATTCTTGTATCTTTTATCCTGTAAATCTCCAAATCATCCAAATTCTTTGAAAACACACCACTGGAAGTTTTAATTCTTTGTGTGGTCACTGTGTATACATTGTTCTTTGTCACCAAGTAATACCATATGGCAACAGGTATTGCAACAACTGAAAGAACCACTGTGAGACAACCCAAGAAACAGAAAAAATAGACTTTCAAGTTAGTCCATTGTGATGGAGATGTTTGCCAAACTATTTGTTCATTTTGCTCACTCATGATGATTGTCCTTTTACTTTTTTGATTAAATTGAAAACTCTAAAACTCAACAACACAGCTACAATTGCTCCATAAACAATGACCTCTTGAAAATCATTTTTACCAACCTTGTGGAAGTAATAGTGCAATATGGCAAGACCAGATACAAGATAGATGGAGTAATGCAGTCTTTGCCAATTCTTACCCATCAATCTCATAACTTTGTTGAAAGATGTTGCTGCCAATAAAAAAAGCAATATGAATGCAGCTAATCCCACAGATATAAAAGGTCTTTCAAAGACATCTTTTATAATAGCACTCATATCAAGACCCACTTCCAATATCAGCCAAATCAAAAAGTGAATGAAAATATAGAAAAAAGTAAATAACCCTAACATCCTTCTAAATCTAAGCAGCATGGCAACATTAAAAATGCTTTTTAATGGGCTTACACTTAAAGTGATAATCAAAAATACAAGCCCATAAGTTCCAGTTGATCTTAAAATATACTCTACCGGATTTGCCCCTAAATTATTTGTAAATACCCCATACACCAAAAATAAAAAAGGAATAAGTGAAGCTGTAAAAATGACAACCTTGAGCTTTGTTAAGTGAGCTAAAATAATTTTATTTAAGGTTATCATTGTAGTTATTTCTTTCTTGTGGTCTGAGTTTTTTAAACCTTTTGTAGTGGAAAAGACTCAAAAGTATAGCACCCCAAATCCATACAGTTTGTGAGGTTAAGAAAAGTATGGAGACAAAAACTTCCCCATTGATAAAGCTTCTTTTCACATAATAGCAATCACTTTGTAAAAATAGTTCAGGTCTTGCATCAGATTTTTCAATCAAACTCAAGCCGAACAAACATTTTGCACCATCACCTTCATTGAATGTATTGAAATGGTGTTTAGGTAATTTGGTATCAGGATTGTACAAATGCTCATTTCTGAAGAAATCCACAAAGTTTCTGGTATAGAAATGGGTGCTGTTCTGCCCAAATATTTTCAAGTCTCCTGTGTCCTTATCAAAATCAATTTCTACAGCCTCACACTTCATATTATTTGCTTTACACAAATCTTTATATAAAGGACTTCCCTGCTCATAAACATAAGCAATGTTGGTCATCAATCTTGAAGTCACACCAATATGCTCATAGAACATGGGCAATCCTGCTACTGTATGGAATAATAAGAAAAATGGAGTGTTGCTGATAAACAATGCAATTAAGAGTCTTTCATGAATAACCAGTTTGTTCTTCTTGTATTTTTCATAAGCATACCTTGCCAAGCCTAAAAATAATGCAAAGAAATAAAAATAAACATTGACATAAACACTATTGATATCAGAGTGATGATACAAAATTTGTGGATATAAGTCCCACTTTACAAACCAAGTATGAACCACCTCATCATAAAATTCGGTATAGCTCACATAAGACATCAAAATAAGTCCTAGAACCATAAAACCAAAATGAGCTTTTTTCGTTATTGCATAACATATCACAAAAAAACTCATCGTATTGATTAAAATGACAAATGTAGAGAAAACCATGAATCCTTGAAAAATATCGGTTTCATGTGAAGGATTGAGCAAGAAAGTGGTTATATGGTAGATTGCAAAAGACAGATGAGCTATATATGCAAATACCCAGATCCAGCCCCAATAATAATTATTAAGAGCAATTTCCTTGATTTTTGAAAAATTAAGAGTTTGAGTCGTCATTTTTTTATTTTGTTACATATCCACATATAAGAAAATTTCTCATATGTGTCAATTAAAAAGCCAGACTCAACTATATTTTGAATATTTCAGTCTAAAATTTTTTTTGACCTTTTAGGCTTTTTTTCTATTTTTTCTTGATTGACATATTCAAGCCATTTTTCATCCAATGAAACCATCAATCTTTGTAGTTTTAATTTGTTGGATTTTTCACCTAGAATTAAGTCTCTGACTACTTTTGTAAAAAAACTGGGGCTTTCTTCTTCAATTACAAATATTCCTCTATCATCTACCAAAGTGTTTGTTTTGTTGTTCAAATCCTTTGTGACAACCATTTTTTCATCATCATAAAAGAAGTAGTTATCTTCTCCCTTTTTTGCCTCTGTCTTTACACTCATCCAAGCACACAAATGCCATATGTGATGAGGAATACCACTTCCATGAAATCCCAGTAAAAATTTCTTCTTGGGAGCATATCCTAAATTTTCACCATCTTCTGGATAATTTGAGATTTTCAATCTTCTATCAAGACTAGACATTTCTTCTATAAGATCTTGATTTTCCAACAGAAAACTTTTCATTTTTTCTTTTTCATTCTCATTTTTAAACTTTACAGAAATAGAGTATCCCATCAAAAATTCTCCTTAACTTTTAAATTTAGTTATTTTACAGTTTATTTTTACTTTTATTTGTGTTTTCCATGTTAAATAAAGAGTTGAGCAAATTACCCATGCTTTTTGCACAGTTATTTTGAAGCTCAGAGGTGTGTATCCACTGAAAATAGTCTGCTTCTGGAGTCATTTTCTTTGTATAGTGATGTTCAAAAAATGACTCACAAACAAGTGCTTCTACATTGATTTCAGACTTATTTACTCTGTACTCAAACAAATAAATGTCTTTCTCTTTGTTATACTTGAACAATCCCAAATCAACCATCCTTGTAGGGTCTAATACAATAGAGGTTTCTTCTTTGGTTTCACGCAAAGCACAATCCAGATAAGACTCTTCTTCATCCATCCCACCCTTGGGCAAATCAAAGAACTTGTTACCTGTGGAATGAGCCATTAAAACCTCATCAAGCTCATTGATAATTACAACTCCACAACTTATTTTTTTCATTTATTTTCTCCATCTATTATTTTACTTAAAACTCTATACATACTCTGAGGAACCTTTAAAGGCAATTCATCCAATTTTATCCAGTCAAACCCATCAACTTCAATAATTATTTGTTGTGTTTTCTCATCTTCAAAATAAGAAATACACTTTAAGTCTTTGATTTCTATTGTACTTTTCTCTACATATGTTTTGAACAAATACAAATCTTTTTTCTCTATGAACTCAAACCTTCCTAAATCAATCAAATTGTTTTTTTCAAATAAAAGTCCCGTTTCTTCAAATGTTTCACGAATTGCACACATCAGGTAAGACTCTTCAGGATCTAACTCTCCCTTGGGTAAATCATACTTGTCATGATTGGTTGGATGACACATCAGTATCTCATCAAACTCATTAAATTTGACATCCTCCCCGTCCTAAAGGACGGGGATTCCTCCTGCGAGATGCGCATGCCCGCGCACGAGAATGTTTAGAGCAGAATTCACATCTCTGTCATGACTTGCTCCACAGGAGCAAGCCCATTCTCTTATTCTCAAATCTGCACGTCCTGTGGGACCTGTTCGGGCACCACAAGAGTTGCAAATCTGGGTTGTATATCTTTCATCTATATCCACATAGTATATGCCTGCATGATTGCACTTGTATTTCAGCATATCTCTGAACATAGACCAGCCAGCGTCTAAGACTGACTTTGCCATATTGGTTTTAGCTAATTTGGATGAGCTTACATCGCCTACAAAAATAGCATGATTCTCACGAATCAATTGAGTCGATAATTTGTGGTGCTCATCTTTTCTGGTATTCTTGATTTTGGCATGTATGCTTCTTACCAGGTCTGGCTTCCTGGCTCTTTGAGCCATAGCTAATTTTTCTTCCAGTTTTCTATAATTTTTAGCAGCTTCCACCTTAGTATGAATTTCTCCATTGCTGATGGTAGCAAAATCCTTCAGTCCCAAATCAATACCAATGCTTTTATTCTTTTGTATATTTTCAATCTTCATCCTCTGTTGAGGTTGAATCTCTACCACCAGGCAGATGTACCATCTGCCCTGACTATCTTCTACAAAGGAGCCAGATTTAACTTCATTTTTATATTTGGTGATATCGTAGCTATCCCAGATAGAAAACCAGTGGCCGCCATACCTGATTTGACCGTTTTCAATCTTGATAGCATTTGCTTTAAATGGAATCCAACCCAACGAATATTTACTGGAGTCTTTATTTGAAACCCTCCAATTGAGTTTACTCTTCCTGAACTGTCTGCGGCGCAATACATATTCCTCTGTGATAGCTTGCACAGTCTGACTGTGCA
>LNFM01001851.1_pt1 | contig 60031 bp, 48 predicted proteins | sample 596031 | NCBI WGS metagenome assembly LNFM01 (sample SAMN04254537, study PRJNA301005) | activated carbon metagenome | isolation source: dual media filters at the Ann Arbor, Michigan drinking water treatment plant | place: USA: Ann Arbor | reverse complement strand
ACCAAGTGCTAAACGTTATCGTGGTTTCTAGTCCTTATTGGAATTCTGTCAAGGTTGCAATAAACCTGTTTAGACTTAACTTAAAAGGCACTCAATTTGATAAGTTAATATAAATGCGTACATTAAATATCTATATCATCTTGAACGCTACTAATTTTTAAGTTAAACAAATTCTTAATAAAGCACTCCGCTGCTTGCAGCAGCGGTATAAACTACGCATTTCAATGTACTAGTTTCAACTAGCTTCTCTGTTCCAAGGAGTGGGGAATTGAACCTGCAAAGATTGTTCAAATCGAATGTTAAGCAGATTATTGCTTACTAATATGTGTGCAAAACTATATTTATATCGGAGTGATAATCTTGAAAAGAAACATTAGTAATGTTTTTACCAATATTTGCAGTATGTTCGTGCTAATAATATTGTCTGGAGTGTTGGCCATGCAACTTGCCGATATAGCAATCGCAGCACAGGAAGAAATGGTCGTCTCTCATGAGGGTATAGCAACTGTCAAAGCGATTGATATGAACCAAGGCATCGTGAAGCTAGCCCATGGCCCGATTGCATCCCTCAAATGGCCGTCTATGACCATGAATTTCAAGATTAAGGATAGAGCATTATTGCAAGAAATCAAGGTGGATCATGTTGTGACCTTTACATTCATTCAATCAGGCAGTGACTATATAGTCACGCGTATCCAGTCTAGCAAATAGCCATCAAAACCATTTTTTAGAAAAATATAGTGCCAACTCCGGATATGCGCTTCTTTACCAGATACAAATTTATAATATTATTATTTTTATTAATACCAGTTTCAGCGTTAGCACACGGTATTTCTGAGGAAGATAAGCTGCGAATGTTGAGTGGTGGGTATCTCCAATACATAGGGCTTGGCGCTACCCATATGCTGACTGGATATGACCATTTATTATTCCTATTTGGGGTAGTGTTTTTCCTGACCAGCTTCAAGGATATAGCCAAGTTTGTAACAGCCTTCACGGTCGGACACTGTATTACTCTGATTTTTGCAACCTTCTACCAGATTACCTGGAATTACTTTTTGATTGATGCGTTTATTGCGCTTAGCGTGATCTATAAAGGTTTTGACAATAACGGCGGCTTCCAGAAGTATCTGGATATGAAATCACCTAACTTGTTAGGCGCGGTTTTTCTATTTGGTTTACTACACGGCTTTGGCCTTTCAACTCGCCTTCAGCAGTTGCCACTCGGCGACGATAGCACTGACATTCTATTACGAATATTGAGTTTTAATCTGGGTGTAGAAATAGGGCAGATCGTTGCTTTGGTGGTCATGGTGGCTTTGCTTTCTTTATGGAGACATAAACCATCTTTTCAACGATTTAGCTTTGCATCTAACCAATCTCTTATTTATGCCGGAGTACTCTTGCTGTTGATGCAATTACACGGGTATCAGCATGATTCTGATCCTGATAGTTTCCGCTTTCCCAGCCAAGAACACAAACATGCGCATGAGGATCTAGAAGTTGAGCAGAGCATTGATACGGGGCGTGAAAGCCTTTAATTTACTAACTACCGAGGAGTAATTTAATGAAGAAACTATTGATGATAACGATTTTGGTTGCTGGAATATTTGGGGCTGGCGGGGCAATGGCAGCGGAAAGCAGTAGTTGCCATTTTCACGGCAGCAAAGTTGCTACGGAAGAAACTGTAATAAACTGCGCGACTGAGCGAAAAGAAATATTGATTAAGCAAGGCAAGATTGATCCATCATGGAAAATGATTGAACAAGATAAGATCGAGATGGTAGATGGGAAAAAAGGCAAAGAATGGCTAGTCACATTTACTAATCCTGCTGTTGATGATAAGACGAAAGAGAAACTTTATTTATTTTTCACATCCACAGGCAATTTTATTGCCGCAAACTTTACCGGCAATTAAGCACATTCACACTTAGAGATAACACTTTGCGCACCAATTCTTGACCGCTATGGCAGCGGTCTTTTTTTATAGTTGAACCCCGATCCTGGGTAAAAAAAACATGAAACTAAAATAACAGCTAATGGTAGCCACACCGGATAAGCTAAGGCTAAGCCAAAAACCCAAGCCATGTTTAAGAAATATGGGCAGCAATACGAAAAACAGAAGCGATGGCAATACGAACCAAAATATTTGCTTTGACAGATCTGCAATTTGCGATACTGCAGCTCCCTCAATATGGAGCCAGATAAAAGCTAATAACGATGTAAGCGGCAGAGACGCTACAAGTGCAGCGAGTCCTGTATTTCGCTTGGCAATCTCTGCAATCGCTACTATTACAATGGCCGAAATAATTACTTTGAGTGCGTAATAAAGCATAAGGTCTAATTTTTAATAGCCATAAGTATGGCAATACTATTCATAGAGAATGGATATATTCATGAAAAACTTCTCTGCAGTATCATATCAAACCGACTCTCAGGCACTAATCACGAAACAAACAAACCCTTTTCAGCATCAAACTTGGAAACAACGCCAACTGTATTGGAAGAAAAAGTTTGTTCCCTGGCTTGAACATCAAGCTGAACGTGGCAACGAATATTGCAGTGCAATTTACCGTGCATTACAAGCCAGCTGTGGCATACAAACTTCCATGAGTTGTAAGGGTAATTGTTTCTTTGACACGCTAAAAACTGAAAACTTGCATCATTATTGATTTAAAACGAGAGAAAATGTTAAATGGCTTATTTTTGAGTATATCAAAGTATATTATAATCGCACGAGGCGACATGCAAAGATCAGTAACTAAATACCTGCTCATTTACTCTGATGTGAATGATTTTAAATACCGGAGCTTTTATGTGTCAGGTATAAACGTTTATTCCTGAAATTGGCGGCAGCCTCTGCGCTGGGTTTGGGTATTAGTGGTGCAGGTATCGCCAGTGTGGAAGAAACAAAGGTACCTTCGCCGTCATCTACCAAAATCCCGCCCCAGCCTGAGAACGTGCTTACCCCTGATCAAGCTTTGGAAAGATTAATGGCAGGCAGCAAGCGGCATGGTAGTGGTCAATCGACTGTATCCTTGGACATACATACTTCCCAGGATGCTCTGGTTAAAGGGCAAAACCCCTACGCTGCCATTTTGGGTTGCGCCGACTCCAGAGTCGGTCCTGAACAGTGTTTTGATGAGGCTCACGGGGATCTATTTGTGGCTCGAGTTGCTGGTAATTATATAACTGTCGATTTTCTGGCCACGCTTGAATATGCGGTTGCCGTATTACATACACCGTTGATCATGGTGCTTGGCCATGAAAGCTGTGGAGCTGTGGGAGCCGCTATTGATGCCATTGATAAGAATAAACAGTTTCCAGGACACATCCAAACAATGGCAACTGCATTATCGCCTGCAGTCAGAGCAGCGAGAAGTATGCCCGGAATGCTATATGAAAATGCGGTCAAAATGAATGTCATCCTCACTGTTGCCGAGCTGAAAAATAGTACCCCGATCTTGAGTCAATCCGTGAAGGAGAAAAAAATTCAGATAGTAGGCGGAGTATACCGACTAGGTACAGGTATGGTTGAATTAGTTTCTTAAGCTTAAGAACATAGTGGTATTGGAAAGTTAAAGCGAACTGAAACGTAATAATTTGAGAATTGCTTAATAGATTGATGGTTAAAATAAAATTCAGTTTCTTTCAAGTGCAAATAAACAGTATATATTCAGATACACCAGCGATCTTTGCCAAACGGCGTTTAGCAAAGCCCCAGAAAGACTCCATACTGTAAATACGCAAGTTCTCATGGTGTGGAATCAATGCCTAACTTTGGCACCGGCCGCTTGCGCCAACTCGGTACCCGACTAACGCTAAATTGTTGTGGGTCGTAGCGAGGCAAAGGCGGATACTGTCGTTTTCATGCATAACATGCACACGGCTCCAATCGTTATAAAGCTAGATTTCATCCCAGTTGAACTGGCGGCGCTGTCATTAACCTTGTATCTTTCTTATTTCAAGATCTATCGATGTGTCTTTATTCGAAGTATCTCGTCCATGGATGAGCCGATACAGTACTGGCAATACAAGCAGGGTCAGAATAGTGGAGGAAAGAATGCCTCCGATCACCACCGTTGCCAGAGGCCGTTGCACTTCCGCGCCGGTACCGGTAGCCAGCGCCATCGGCAGGAATCCGATCGATGCGACCAATGCCGTCATCAGTACCGGGCGAAGCCGGGTCAATGCGCCAGTTTGAATCGCATCATCCAAAGACAATCCCTCTTTTTCTCTCAACCCGCGAATAAACGCCAGCATCACCAGGCCGTTCAGAACCGCCACGCCGGATAGCGCGATAAATCCGACCCCGGCTGAGATGGATAATGGAATATCGCGCAGCCATAAAGCAAATATGCCGCCGGTCAACGCAAAGGGAACGCCGGTGAACATGAGCAGTCCATCACGCATATTGCCGAACATCGTGTACAACAGTATGAAAATCAATCCGAGTGCCAATGGAATGACGATTTGCAGGCGGTGCGCTGCGGAAATCATCTGCTCAAACTGTCCGCCCCAGGTTGTCCAGTATCCCAATGGAATCGGTACTTTTTTTGCGATCAGTTGTTCGGCATCATGAACGAATGAGCCCAGATCACGACCGCGCACATTGGCGGTAATCACGATCCGGCGTTTCCCATTTTCCCGGCTGACTTGATTGGGACCCTGAGTGATCTCGAAATTAGCGACTTCTCCCAGAGTGACAAAAACCGGCACAGCCGGTTGGGCTGCTTGTGCAGCTTGCGGTGCATTGGCAGCCATAGTCACACTTTGCATCGGAACGCTGATGGGTAGCCGTTTCAGCGCTTCAATATCGGCGCGCAAATGCTCCGGCAAGCGGATTTGCAGATCAAAGCGCCGGTCGCCTTCAAAAATCATCCCGGTACTCCTGCCGCCCACCGACATGGCGACGACATCTTGCACATCACGGCCATTCAGGCCATACCGCGCCATTTTTGCACGATCCATCTGGATGGAAAGCACCGGTAAACCGGTAATTTGTTCTGTTCTCACATCCGCCGCACCGGGAACGGTTTTAAGCTGCTTTTCTATGGCTTCGCCTAAAGCCAGCAAGGTATCCATATCATCGCCAAACACTTTGACGGCGACATCGGCACGCACACCGGAAAGCAGTTCATTAAAGCGCATTTGTATTGGCTGGGTAAATTCGTAGTTATTACCCGGAACCTTGCGTACAGCCTGTTCCATGGCGGCAACTAACTCTGCTTTGGTGTGATGCGGGCCTGGCCATTCCGATTGCGGTTTGAGGATGATAAAAACATCTGCAACACTCGGCGGCATGGGGTCCGTGGCAATCTCGGCAGTGCCGATTTTGGAGAACACTCTGTCGACTTCAGGAAATCTTTTTATCGCCTCTTCTAACTCATTCTGCATTTCAATCGCTGTGGTCAAACTGGTGCCCGGAATGCGGATGGCATGCAGCGCGATATCGCCTTCGTTCAAGCTGGGAACAAACTCACTGCCGACACGCGTCGTCAATAAACCTGACAATATGACAATAACGACAGCAATCGTCACGGTGAGCTCGCGGTGTTTCATGGTTGCCGTCAATATCGGCACATAGGCTTTTTTGGCCCATGCCATTACCGGGCTTTCCGTCTCTTTCACTTTACCGGACAGAAAGAATGCAATCGCTGCCGGAACAAAGGTCAGGGAGAGAATCATTGCCGCAATCAACGCAGTCACAACCGTGAGCGCCATCGGATGAAACATCTTTCCTTCGACACTCGTCAATGCAAAAATGGGTAAGTAGACGATAATAATGATCAACTCACCGTAGATCAGTACCCGTCGCGCTTCTCTGGAGGCATCAAATACGAGCTCAAGACGTTCAGTGAGCGTCAATTCCCGCCCTAGCCGCATTTGCTCATGCGCCAACCGACGGATACTGTTCTCGACAATGACGATCGCGCCATCCACAATGATGCCAAAATCAATCGCCCCCAGACTCATCAGGTTGGCGCTGACATGATTGGTCACCATGCCGGTGAACGTAAACAGCATCGACAACGGAATCACAAACGCCGCAATCAGTGCCGCGCGCATGTTGCCGAGAAACAGCAGCAAGACCACAATCACCAGCGCCGCGCCTTCCAACAGATTTTTCGCCACCGTATGAATGGTTTTTTCCACCAAAGTGGTACGGTCATACACCGGTGTTGTGACGATACCTTCCGGTAAATTACGATTAATTTCTTCTAATTTCTTGGCAGCCGCTTGAGCGACGAGGCGGCTATTTTCTCCAATCAGCATATGCACCGTTCCCAGCACAACTTCTTTGCCGTTCTGTGTCGCAGCGCCAGTACGCAACTCCTTGCCGATCAGAATATCTGCCACATCCTTCACGCGGATCGGTGTTCCTTGCCTAGAACCTAGGATAATGTTGCCGATTTCATTCAGATTGGCGATTTGACCCGGTATGCGAACCAGATACTGTTCCCCACTTTTTTCAATATAACCGGCACCTACATTCAGATTGTTGCGTTCCAAAGCGGTCACCAAGTCCATCGATGACAGGCCGAAAGAAATCATTTTATCCGGGTAAGGCACTACATGAAATTGTTTAACAAAACCACCTAGAGTGTTAATTTCTGTCACACCTTTAACCATGCGCAACTGCGGCCTGATGACCCAATCCTGAATTTCACGCAAATCGGTTGTTGTATATTCCGAGCCATCCAGTTTTTTTGCACCTGGCTTGGCATCGACAGTCCACATGAAAATTTCACCCAAGCCTGTGGAAATAGGCCCCATCATCGGCTCAATGCCTACGGGTAACCGGCCTTTCGCCTCTTGGATGCGTTGACTGACCTGCTGGCGCGCAAAATAAACATCGGTGCCGTCTTTAAAAATCACCGTAACCTGTGACAGACCATACCGTGAAATCGAGCGGGTATAGTCGAGATGGGGCAAACCCGCCATGATGGTTTCGATCGGAAACGTGATGCGTTGCTCCGCCTCTATCGGTGAATAACCTGGTGCAGCCGTATTGATTTGAACCTGTACGTTGGTAATATCAGGTACCGCATCAATAGGCAGTTTCTGATAGCTGTAGACGCCGATGATGGCCATCATCAATACCGCCATCAGCACAAGGCCGCGTTGGTAGATGGAAATATGTAAAATTCGTTCAAACATAATGAGTATGGCCTTATCAGGTAATCGGTTTAATGGTCGTGACTTGCGCCTGCTTTACCCAGTTCAGCCTTGATGGCAAAACTGTTACCGCTCGCGTATCGCTCTCCGGGAGTCAATCCCTTCAGCACCTCAACCATTTCACCATCATTACGTCCTAGTTCCAAAGGGCGAACCTCAAAATAGTGATCATAGCGACCGAATACAACAGACCAATCGCGTAGCGTTTGAATGGCAGCCACTGAAACAGCCACAGGCACTTTAATTTCTTCTGCCACTAATTCGACGTTTATAAACATACCGGGACGCCATTTGCCCGCTTGATTATCCAATTCGACCCGGGCTGTTGCGGTGCGTGTTTGACCACCGATTAATGTAGAAATATAAGTAACGGTTCCATCACTTTCCACATCGTAAGCAGTCGCTTTTACCACGACTTTCTGACCCTCCCTAACTACATTCAGATCTTTTGGGTAAACCGTAATCGCCGTCCACACAGTGGATACGTCCGCGATGGTATAAATTTCTCTGTCTTCTTTAAGTGCTTCACCCAGTGCAATAGTCTTAGTAATAATGATTCCGGAAATCGGTGCGCGTATTTCATAATGCGTAAAATTGGTCTTCAGATGGTTCGATTCAGGTTGTACACCCAGCGCGCGTAACTTGACTGAGGCCAGTTCCAGCGCAATCTCGGCCTCATTCCACAGTTCCTGCGCCAGAAGAAATTCCTGTTTGGCGGAAATCTTTTCTTCCCACAATTGTTTTTCCCGTTCATAAGTCGTCTTTGCCAGAGCTATTCGTTTCTTGGCAACATAATATTGACTGCGCAAATCCGCCAGCATTGGACTTTCTATGACTGCCAGCACATCGCCTTTTTTCACGTGCTGACCAAGATTGCCTTGAACAGAAGTCACCATGCCAGCAACCCGCGGCACTACCCGTACAATGGTGTGTTCGTTAAATGTCACTTCACCCGGCAGTTTGAGTTTTGGCTTGATGATCGCTGGCCCTGCTGTCAAAAGCGCAACACCCATGCTTTTCAGCATCTCATCCGGAATCTCTACCCGCCCCTCAATCTGACTGTAACTCCAACGCATTACTTTGCCATTGCGTTCCGCTGCAATGGCAATATCGAATGAATGCGGCTCTTCCACTACTTGGTCTCCCAGCAGATAATCCGCTTCGGGAGTAAATTTGAACAATTGTGCGGGTACTCCCAGCCGGGATAATGTAATTGCGAGATTGGCAGCTGTTGGCGGCAATAACTTACCCTTTTCATACAGATAGATACGGAACTGTGGCGGCACGCCTTTCTCGAAGATAGTCAGTTCTACGCTAAAATCATTATCGGTGAATAACTTACCGCCTCTTGGTCCAACACCCGGTTGATTTTCAGCTAATTTTTCATTGGTATTGGCGCTCACTGCTTCCTCTGGCACTGCAGAAGGTTTATCCAACGTTAGAATCAATCCGCCCACTACAATCCCTATGGCAATCACAATCAGAATTGGCATCCATCGCGCTTTGTTCATAATTTAATCCTTAACCTTTCCCCGCCGCTACGGTTGGCGTATGTTAATTTCATGATTCGGCTTAACACTATCGATAGGTCCTGCAATCAGGCGCTCGATGTCATTCACCAGGCGCTGATAGTTTGCCAGTGCACGTACATAGAGCACTTGATTTTGAAATAAAACACGTTGCGCATCCAGCAACTCCAGCAAACCAAATTTCCCCAACTCATAGCCCCTGCGCATCACATGAAAAGCACTCTTAGCGCCGGGCAATATCTCGTCACGCAAGATGTTAATTTCATTCCATGCCGCTGACATCATTTCATAAGATTGCGTGAGCTCAGTTTTCAATCGCAACTCCATCGCGGATTGCTCATCGACGGCTTTGTCCACGCGCTGATAAGCATCTTTGATATTTCCTTGATTACGATCGAATAATGGTAATGGCACCATCACGCTAGCCACAGCCGTGTTGCCACCCAGTAGTGCATGATGCACAACGCCTGCGTTAATGGTGAGGTTAGGGATGCGGCGGGTTTGCTCCACTTCCAGCAGCGCTTTACGTTGTTCAATATTCTTCATCGCACGTAGTGCCATTGGGTTATTTAATACACGCTCTTCTAGCATTTGGAAACTAGGAGGGGGAATCAATATTTCAAGATTCCCCAAGGCTTTATTGAATTGCGGAGAGGAGTTGTCCCATAGCAGCGCCAGTCGCCTGCGTGCTGATATTAAATCCCGTTGCGCTTGTTCATATTCAATACGCGTAGTCGATAGCCCCACCTTGACCCTGGTTTCTTCGATAGGTGCCACTTTCCCGCCTTGCACACGTTCGGTCACGCTATTAACCACGTTTTGTGCAACTTGCCGGGTTTCTTCAGCAAGCCTGAGCCGCTCTTGCGCAGCGAGCACTTCCGTATACACATTGGCCACTCTGGCAATAATTTCTACACGCCGGATTTCATAATCCTTGGCGGCCAGATCTTCACCCAGTAGCGCAGCATTAACCCGAGCCGCGCGTTTTCCACCCAGTTCAATTAATTGTCCGATCCGGATGGTCGTGAGCTGCTGAACTACTTCCTGCGCTACCGCATGAGCTGAATTGATATCGCCACTCAGCTTTTGTATGTTTCCGATATTCTCAACGTTTACTGACAGCTCCGGATTTCTCAGCAAACCAGCCTGCAGTGTTGCCCCTTCCAACGCGCGCATTTCCTTGGAAAAGGCTGCCAATTCCGGATTTTGAAGTAGCGCAAGACTAATTGCGTCACGTAAAGTGAGATCATTTTTATCATCGCTATTTACCGCGCCAGCCGGATAATCATTTTTCCCGCTAGACAGTTTGTTAAAAGAATCAGCTCTGGTGTCCTTTATCTGAGCTGAGAAACCCAGTAATAGAATAGAACCCAGCAGCATGACCCTTAATTTTGGTGCTCCCAAATAGCGTAACGCTATCAACAGGCCGCTCAATTTCATAGACATCCTCCGCATTGCTTAAGCCTACCAAAACAGGTTATTCGCCTAGCTTGAATTGCCCTGTCTTTGCGATGCAATGGATCGAAGAAACGATCCAAAAACAACACAATTTAATAATTTAGCTTAAAGCAATGCTGCGAGGAGGACGAAGAGGTAGATCGGGGATTGTTTCAGGAATAATGGCGGAAATGAATACGGTTAAAACTTCTGTGGCGATCTGATCAGGTATCAGCGGAAAAGAATTAAAGAAAAAAGGTTGATACTGTCCCGTTGAATGCAGGCATAAATGGGTTGTCGCATCAAGATCAGCACCATCCTTGGAAACATTGGTTCGATGCGATTCCAGATGTGTGGCGGGATCAAGGGACAGCGCCTGATGAGCATGATCCAGTTCATGCGCAAATACCTCTCCTCGAAAGGATAAACTAAGCCCATTCGCCAGTATGCTAATAATTAGCATAAAGATAATAGGATAAATAGGATATCTCCGCATAGGATCCAAATTTTTTATATGTAAGCAAAATGTTACACGGATATAATCATTTCACATTATTCGAATATTTGCAATTTAGAAATTTTTGTAAAAAAATTCTGGCCTTATATGTATTTCGTGGCGTAGAAAAATATAAGCAGATTAAAACTTGAATATCTCGTAATTAATACGCAGAAATCATGCCTTATTTATATTAATTTACAATCAACAAGATGATCCATCCAGCGATTATGCGGCGCAGGGAAAATAAAGCACCCCGCCGCAAGCAGCGGAGTATTAACTGCGCTCTTCAATCTGCTGGTTTTCAACCAGCTTTCGCCCCAATGGGCGGGGAATTGAACCCTCAGAGATTAAAAGATTTCGTCATTTATTGTCTTAAATCTCAGATAACACGGATTCGCACAGATGCTACTTTATGGCTCTGAAATCTGTATTCATCTGTTTTTATAGGGGGCTGTCTGTTCCACTGTACGTGTGGTCATTGAAGTACTCATTCCGTAGCCTTTTAGTTAGTTCGGAATTTTCTAGGATTTTCTTGCAAAGGTACAAATTGGGGCAGGTGTATATTTTAGATACGTTTCTAATAAATTCATGAAGTGTGAAAAATGTTGTTATCGACACTCCATTTTTTATGGCATGCCTTTAATTTAATTGTTAAATCTTAGATGCAGAATCATGGGTGCGACATTTTGTCGCATTGTTTTTTCTTCCAGGAAGAAAGATACTCTTATAGGTATTAGCAACAGTATTAAATAGTCAAAATTATGAATACGACTAAATCCCTATTACACAATTACTTTCTTAGTATTTCTCTTAGGAAATAGAATAAACATGAACAAAATGAAATTACTTGCACGTACATTGACTGGCATCATGCTGATGGGTTTGGGGCAGAGCGTTCTGGCGCATACGCGCCTAGATGTTCCCACGCAAACTGAAGGAACTCGGACAATCAATAATATCGTAATTGGTCACTCCTGCAGTGATACTGTCCGTGTTATTGGGACATCAGTTGTATTTCCAAATGGTCTGGATTCAGCTATTCTCGTGGATGGTCAGCCGCATGGTGGTCCATTGACTGATTTCCTGACAAATTATGGAAATAATTTTCAGCTTTTATGGAATCGCGGAGCATTCGATGCGATGGCAGAGAAAAAAGACTCAAACGGTAACGTGGTTGGATTCTGGGTGGGCGGTGGACCCGGTATGCCGAGCGATTTGAATGTTGCCACGCCTGTGAGACTTACAGCAGCCGGAATCGAACCGACATCCTGCGCCAGTAGCGTGAAAATCAGTGTTTCGATTGCTAATATCTGCGAAATTACCGGTGTGGGTGATTTTAACAGCAGAGATGGTGTCGTTGATCTGTGGACGCATAATAACCTGGGCACCCCATATGATCGCGTGAGCACAACCGACGATGGCCCGGCTTCATTTACTATTACGCGCGATCTGGTAACAAATCCATTGCCTTCATCATGTGGTGGTACTGGCGTCACTGTAGAAGTAAAACCATCGGCCGCGCAAATTAATCGCGATATGCCAGTTGTAATTGACGGGCAACAGATCTGGCCGCTGCCGTAGATCGCTACACCATGAGCTCTTTACGGAGCTTGCCGCAACGGGAAAACCCGACAAGATATTGCTAGCTTGTCGGGTTTTTGTTGATGGGGGTGCGACATTTTGTCGCATTGCTATTTGTTTGTCTGAACAAGATAATAAGATCAGGTACTACGATAAAGGTGTAGTTCCAGAAATAGCTTAATGCGTCTTTACGACATGAGGAGAATTAATTATGCAACCCAACATCTTGAAAAAATTATCAATCAGCATTTTTATGTTGGCGTATACGATAGGTTATGCGCAGCTCAGTGGAGCGGATGAAGGTGGTGCAGTATTGGATCCAACAGGTACCGTTAGAAATTTTACCGGTTATGCGCAAATCACCTGCTTTGATAACGGCAATGGACCGGCTGATTATTTAGAAGCCGATATAATAGACCTTTCCGCCCCAGTGGAACATTTATTGGTTAATTTGCTGTTGCTAAAGGGTGACAGGGCGATTAGTGTCAGCGACACAGTTTCAGGGGATGCAAATCCAAGCCCACCCATTATACTGCAAGGAGGGAACGGGGTTTATTTGTTGGTGGTGAACAAAACCGATGTAGGTCCAAGACAATTTATAGTCGACTATCATTGTAAGACAGCAACAGGTGCTCATACCGGAACAGATATTAATGTCAAACAATTTGAGTGATTCTTGACGTTTAGGATGTTAAACCGTGATTTATTTGATATCCCAGTTTCTTGTAGTGGTGAGCCTGGAAGATGATTGGATAGCATTGTCAAATGATTCAAATAATCAATGAAGGTACCAGAACAATGATTAAGAAAATAAAGTGGTTGTTCTTTATAGTTCCAATGCTGAGTCTGTTTACAACGACATCAGTTGCAGAACATCTGGATAAGATCTCCCCTGCCTGTACGCTGACTACATTGGAAGGTGCGCCCGCGCATAATTTGCAGGAATTTAAAGGGAAAGTTGTTTACATGGATTTCTGGGCATCTTGGTGTCTCCCTTGTGTGAAATCCTTTCCTTTCTTAAATGAGCTCGATCATGATTTAAAAGAAAAAGGCTTACATGTCATCGGCATTAATCTGGATGAGAAAGTTACAGATGCCCAGGAATTTCTTGCTAAATATCCGGTGGATTTTTCTATTGTTGCGGATCCCAGTAAACAATGCGCCAAAGGTTTTGAAGTAATAGCAATGCCAACATCCTATTTAATTGATCGAAAAGGAAACATTCGGCATATACATCGAGGATTTCGTTCTGGTGAAACTAACGAGTTGCGTGCTTTAATTACTCAACTTGTGATGGAACATCCATAAGGACCTACATCGACGACCCCAATTTTCATAAAAAAAGTCAATATGCTACGATCGGTTAGGCTAATGCTTATAAGCAGGTATCGGTTTGACAGGTTGTATCAATGGGTTCATTGGTAAATTTAGACATGCTGCCTCCTTGTATGCATAACAGATGTTAATGAGGAATGACATTATAGTAAGTCATGTATTTGTATATCGGTTATAGCAGATTCTCTGGTCTGATAGACATTGCCGGTCAATCTCTTTGCCTACATTTATGCCCCTATACTTAGCACATTCATCTACAACCTCATCCACAGATTTTGTGGAAAAAATCTCTTACTGATTATTGGTATTCTACAAAGAAAAACGATCTTCCAGCCAGCCCGCCCACTTCACCGCCATGACAATCAAATCAGCACGATACTTTGCATTATATTTTTTTGGAGTACGCGAATGATAATAGGCTGCTCTCGTCCAGATGTCGCCTTTATCATTCTTGATATGTAAACGGACTCGCCAAGCGGCTAGATCATAAGCATAACACCCCGAATTTGCTACATGGGCAGGAGTAATGCCATATTTGGATAAATCTTGAAGAAACAAAGTATTAAATTGCATTGAGCCAACATCATGAGTACCGTTACTGTTACGCACCCATTGACCTGGTTTTCCGCCCTCTTTCGGCTATTGCGAGTAAGATATTAGCTGGTATTTCATACTTAATGGCTGCTGTAATTGAGCACACCACTCTTTCTTGCATATCCGGTGGCAAATCCATCATCGAACAAATCGCTTAAATACCTTATTCATTATTTACCCCTTCCTTGCGAAATATTGTTCATACCTGATGATTCCTGGGCCTGGCCTTTTTCAATGGCGTTGCTACAGAGCCAATTGCTAGCATTGTCTGACGGTTACCGCGAATCGGCGGCGAGCTGGGAGGAAGTATTAACTGACTTGAAACAGCGTGGTCTCAAGATGGCGCCTAAATTGGCTATCGGTGATGGCTCTCTTGGATTCTGGAAAGCGGTCACCAAGCTCTGGCCAGAAACCGATCAGCAGCGCTGCTGGGTGCATAAGACTGCCAATGTATTGGAAAAACTACCCAAGGCCATGCAACCCAAAGTCAAAGAAGCCTTGCATGATATTTGGCAAGCGGAAACCCGGGAAGAGGCATACAAAGCCTTTGAGCATTGCATCGAGCGTTTCAATCCGAAATATCCGGGTGCGATGGATTGCCTAGCCAAGGACAAAGCTTCCATGTTGGCTTTCTATGATTATCCTGCCGAAAACTGGCAGCACATCAGAACCACCAATCCGATTGAATCAGTATTTGCTACTGTCAGACTAAGAACTGCCAAAACAAAAAATTGTGGAAGCCGCATAACAACACTGACGATGGCATTCAAACTCATGGAAACCGCACAGAAGAAATGGTTCCGGTTAAGAGGTTATAATCTGTTAGCAGATGTAATCAATGGCGTTAAATTTGTTAATGGTATTAAACAAGCAGAGGATCAAAAACAGAATGCCGCTTGATTCTCTATACACCAGATTTGACTATAGCTCTACCTTTATGCAGAATAACCCTTTGTACCGCTATCAGGCAGGGCAAACCTTCCAATTCCGCCCTTTTCGTCAACCATGATAACGGTATATACGTTACATTATTGGGTATAAAATAGGCTCTTTTATGAAACCCATAAATCTCGTAAGCCTCAGCATAATATTGCTCGGCTCATTTTTTAATGATTCAGTCCGGGCGGAAGGAGGGCACTTCGGTGGCGGGCATGGAGGAGGGCACTACGGTGGCTGGCATGGAGGAGGACACTTCGATGGCTGGCATGGAGGAGGCCACTTTGGATACGATTTAGCCTTGGGTTTAGGTTATGGTGTAGGTCACTATGGTTATGGCGCGCCTTATTTTCCCTATCCATATTATCCCTACCCGCCGGTGGTTGCAGCACCCTCGCCCCCATCAGAGTATGCACAACAGAATATGCCACCAACTCCCGAGCTACAAACCAACTATTGGCACTATTGTCGGAATCAAGACGGCTACTATCCGTATGTCAGGGAGTGTCCGGGCGGCTGGGAAAAAATATCTCCACAACCTCCCTTACAATAGACACTTTATCAGGTAGATCAGGTACAGGTATGTCCTAAGAATGTCTCTTAATGATTGTTCGGAACATCTTGATGTAAAACACAAGCATGATTAAAGGTGCCTTGTTCTATTTAGAATGTACTATGGGTGACTGAAAAGCGAGATTTGAGTGATTGCGCCAAATCATCTATGAAAACATCACCCGGGTAACCATTGGGTATTATAAGATAAAATGTTAAAGCCCTCTCGGTCGTACTCATGCCCCAGATATGCAAATCATGAAGCCTGTTACGCCTGGAAGCTGGTGCAAATATCGGCTATAGCCGATATATCGAAATGCGATGGTAGGGCAGAGAAAGTGCTAATTGTATCGATTCTCTCAACAAACCCCCTTGTTAGGAATCTGGTAACATGCGGCACAATGCGGCAATATTCTTCTCTCTGGAAGGGGGCGGCGCGACCTATAAATATACAAAGGTTTAAACTAATTCTTTATGAACAACATTGAATGTTCTTTTGGATAGGTGGACATTTAACGGAGCCATAGGAACAAAAAGCGCAGCAATCTCTGGGTTTTGGCTTAAGCAAAGTCACGCAATTTTACAATCATAAAAGTATTGGCACAAGTCGCTTGGCATGATCTCTCTTTCGTAATGCAGACAATATGGGCAAGTAATAGTCGATTCTAGAATAATATTTGTCATAGCTATTAATAGCCATATTAAGTGTATTATATTTTTAATCAATCATAATGTTTGAATTTAAAACTACTATCTTTTTATATGTAGGTAAGTAAATAGTAAGGTAAGAGGGAAAAATGGCTTTGTTTCATAATTTGGTGTGTAATAAATACATTTACTATACCTAATATGTTTCTAGTAGAAGGTTCATAATAGATTTATTTATACAATGCTTCAGTAGTGTCCGGTTAAATTAGCTGTTGAAACGATAGAAGCCAGTATTGATGAGGATTGCAGAGAAAATATTTTGGTGCCGATTTGAAATCATATTTTGCAAATTCAGGTTCGAGTAATCTCCAGAAGTTGAACCTTCTGGAGGTGATCTATGAACTTTGGAAAAACGCTGTTCGCACAACTGGTGGAGTTTGTGCCATGGACGAGCTTCGCGAGAATCGTGGCTCGTCATGGTGGCGATTCGGGCGTGCGCAATCTGAGTTGTACCGAGCAATTCCGCGCCATGGCTTTTGCGCAGCTGACCTACCGCGAGAGTCTGCGAGATATCGAAGCCTGCTTGCTGGCCAACCAGGCGAAGCTGTACAGCATGGGTTTTCGCGCGGCAGTCAAACGTTCGACACTGGCCGACGCCAACGAAGCACGCAACTGGCACATCTGGGAAGACTTGGCTACATTGCTGATCCGGCGTGCACGCAAACTGTATTGCAACGACAGCTTCGGTGTCGATCTGACCAATACGGTCTACGCACTGGATGCGACGACCATAGACCTGTGCCTGTCGCTGTTTCCATGGGCACCGTTTCGCACCAGCAAGGCGGCGGTCAGATTGCATACCCTGCTGGACTTGCGCGGCAATATTCCGGCTTTCATCCACATCACGAATGGCAAGACCCACGAAGTCAACGTGCTGGATACTTTGTCCTTCGAGGCAGGGGCTTTCTACGTGATGGATCGGGGTTATCTGGATTTCAGTCGCCTGTTCACGCTGCATCAGTCGGGGGCGTTCTTCGTAATTCGCGCCAAACGAGGAATGAACGCGCACAGGGTGTACTCGATGAAAGTCGATCGAAGTACCGGCATCATCTGCGATCAGCGCATCGTGCTCGACGGTTTCTACATCTCGCAGGACTATCCCGAACAACTGAGGCGCATCCGCTTCAAAGACCCGGAAACCGGCAAGACGTTGGTGTTCCTGACCAACAACACGGCCCTGCCTGCACTGACGATTGCCGCGCTGTACAAAAACCGCTGGCAAGTCGAGCTGTTCTTCAAGTGGATCAAGCAACATCTGCGTATCAAACGTTTCATCGGCAACAGCGAGAATGCGGTGAAAACGCAGATCTGGTGCGCCGTCGCCACTTACGTGCTGATCGCCATTGTTAAAAAGGAGCTTCAAATTGATGCCTCGCTCTACACTTTGCTACAGATTTTATCGGTCTCTGTTTTTGAGAAAAACCAGTTGCGACAAGCCTTACAAGGCGCCGTCTACATTCCAGAACAGTGCGGCGCCGCTAACCAACTAAATTTGTTAAACTTTTAACCGGACACTACTGACAATGCTTATTAGTAAACTTGATAAAAATAAAGAATTGGATTTATATCATCAAGCTTTGAATTTAAGAGTTGCAAGGCAAGAATTGCTTTCAAGCAATGTAGCAAATGCAGATACTCCTAATTTTAAGGCGAAAGACATTGACTTTTCTAGTGTACTACGTGAGAAACTTGCATTAACAACAAATACAACCAAAGTTGGTTTAATAACAACATCTTCAGGACACATTAGCACTGATCCAACAGGGATCCTCGAAGGTAATTTATTATATCGTGTTCCTTTGCAACCTAGTGCAGATGGAAACACAGTAGATATGAATATGGAACGTACCCAGTTCGCCGATAACGCCATTAAGTATGACGTGATCATAACACTTCTTAATGATAACTTTAACGACTTATCCTTAGCCCTACAGGAGAGATAAATATATCTTTATTTGATGTATTCGATATAGCAGCCCAGAAATCCCTGCGCAATCTTAACGCTCGACCGGGCGTAAGCTTTGGCTAACTAATTCCAATTAGAGATAGAAACAGTAATAATATAGCCTTTGCCTTTGGTTGGCACGGAAGGCAAGTGAGCTGAACACTTGAGGCGGCGATGGAGCGGCTAAAGAAGGCCATAACGGCGGCAGAACTCAGAGCTGCACTAGCGATCGCGCTGCCATTGGTACTAGGTTTGAGGCTGGAACAGACGGCGCTTGCTATTGGACGCACGATAGGTGTCACTTGCAGAATGCGCACCCGATATGATTCAGCGACGGGAGAAGAAAAGAAAACCACACGCAGCAAATGTGAGCTACGTAACCGCGCTAAGGCCAGCCTGAAGCAGGAAGTCAGGATTCTGGATGAAGCCAGCATTCTGGTTGTTCAGTTTAAAAACATTATTATCTGTCATTGCGGGGTTTTCCTTTCTTGATAGTTGATCTGGGGTGTTCTTTATCAACAGATTACACCGCTCTCTTCTCTTATCAGACACCAGAAATAAGCATAGCTCGGATCCCTACTGTTATAACCGCCACCACCATTAATCAGTATGTGCTGTTATTACGTCCTCATCAAGCCGCGATAGCGAATTTTTTATTGTGATCTTTGTTGATCTTTCTGATTGGCGCATCATGACATCTTTTACACTTGAGTAAGGTTTGACAGAATTAACACGCATATTCTGCGTTCTTATTAGGGCAGGTGTGAGGGAGCTCTTACGCACAATAGGGCCTACTTTCCTGTCGCAACTTTTCCGGCAATCTCGTTATTTGCTAATCGATTAAACATCTGTGACTGGTCGCAGGCGAAAAATATCTTCCATTGATTTGTGTTCTTGCTTCTTTGGCTTCATCTAATTCACCAGAAACCACAATAAATAACTTATTCCACTCAACGGCAGTGTTCGGCAATACTTCAGAAACGACTATTTTATTTCAAGCTTCCATAGGAATTAAAACCGATAACTCCAGGTCGCCGCAAGTGCCCCTTTGCGGTCAAGCTGAAATCCGTTGAAATCATTCTTAACCGGTTGTATCCATTCAAAACCAAAACGATTACCTGCAAACCGTCCACTTGGGATGATGGCATTCAGTCCCAACCCGACATCCCAGAATTGTCCGCCATAATTTGCGGGAAAATCCATCGGGCCAATACGCGCGTTGAATGAATCAAAGTCCCGCTGTACCGCGCCTTGCAGGGTATATGCACCTCGCACGAAAGCTGTTAACCATTGCGTCAGATCAAAACCACCCCACGTTGTCGCCTGAAAAATATCACCCAGACGGTAACCGGATTTATTTTTCTCTTCCATGCGTTTGACACCACTCAGTTGCGCACCCCACGACCAACGGCTTTTCTCTCCGGCATAAGTCAAACTTGGCATAAAATCCCAGGTACCACTCCCAAGCTGCATGCCAAAATGGATCAATCCACCATCAATCTGAGCCATGCGACGCAATTCTATATCCACCTTTCCGGTAGGTGCACTAAGTCCCAGATTCATATGGATGCGATGACCGGGAATATTGATCAACTTAATGAATGATGAAAAATACGTATCCCCGACAGCGCCGGTTTCATGACCCGAAGCACCCCCATGTTCGTGCACACCCGGTACAGGAGGTGGACGCCCGGCCAATTCGCGCAGATTCATGTCCATGTCCATGAAAGTCGGCATTAGCATGACATTGAGCCATTTCGTCGGTGCATACATGATATCGAGCATATGCATGCGCATGTTCATGTATGCGGGTGTGAACCGGCATGGCGTTGCATCGTTGCAACCTTGATCAACAACTGTTTGATCACTCACTTTATGTGCGCCATGCATCATGCTTCCATCGGATTTACCCAGCATAAACCGGTAACCCATCATGAAATCTCCAGGTTTATCGAGCATATGACCGAACATAATGCCCGCTGGATGAGTTTTGTGGTGATGGTGCTTGGATGAATCCTGATGATGAGAGGAATTACCTGTAGGCAGGGACAAATTGGCTGGTTCTATGTCAAATTTCAGTGCCGCATTTGCCACATAGTAATCAAAATCGGCAAAACTGTTATTTCCGCTTCCTATCTGCAGAGAGCTGACGCGAGTATAGTATTCAAAACCGGCTTCCAGCGCGACGCCTTTTCCGAGCATCTTACTCAATGTAACTCCACCACTGATTGCCCCAAAACCTGCTAAACGATGATCGCTGGAAAAATTATCGGGTAATTTTCCCGCATCGAATGACATTGTTTTGGCTATAGCGCTAACTGATAGCCCATCAACTGAGTTGCCATTTTGGTCAACCAGATTAAAAATCGAATCGCCAAAATATTGCACATTTGGATTTTTAGTATCAATCCAGATTTGGCGACCTAGACTATCGACTTCATTTCTTAGATAAGTCTGTTTAGAAAACAAATAGGGTCGATAAAAGCTTGCAGCATCTTGAGAATAATAGCGAATCCGTGGTGTCAACGTCCACCCGCTCCCAATCGGTTGCACCCAATTGGCATCAAAGGTATGGGTATTAATGCCCCAATCATCCACTGATAATCGGTAACCGAGATGTAATGCCGCATCGAACGCACCGATATGCAGAACATATTTAGTGTTAATGGCGACTTGATTGCGGATATTGGGTCGCTGTTCAATGAGCGCACGCAAATCACCGGCAATCGGTGTTGTCTGGCTATTGTTTAAAGCAGCCGGATCAATAAAAATCACCGACATCACCTTATAGGGATTCTCCATAAACCCCTCGCTACGGGTATAACCAATATTGGCATCAATAAACGCAATCTTGGTTAGAACCTGAGTTAAGCCAACATTTGCCACCCAATCATACCGATTACCTTGCAATATTTCAGAACCGCCACGGCTTGTAATTTGCTGGGAAAATGCAGTTTTGGTGATATAAGGTGAGGCATCAGGGTCCAGAATGGCGCCAATCTCACTATGCGTATATCCCCCCCCAAATTTAACACTGGTTAGCTTTTGATTAAAATCCAAACGCCCGCCAATATTGCCATAGCTGGATTTATAATCCCTCTCTCTTGAAAACCCGCCGCCTATATTGATTGCCGCTTCATTCCGCTCATGACTTAAACCAAAATTAGCCTGATGACGAGTTTCGGGTGAAGCTGATGACATAACCATCACCGACCGGCTATCTTTACCCTGTAACTGACCACCTTGGGGATCCCGTTGAATTGGATTTAAATCTCGATCTAAATAGACTGAGCTATTAATAATGGGAGAAGCACCAACAACCACTACTCCTGCTTCAGTATTGCTTAAAATGGGGCGATTGCCGTTGGCAACCAGCGGAGAAATCGTAATCGGCGTAGCACCCGACCAGGTGTCCTGCGTATAGCCAAAAGAAAATTTAGTACGGTCTGTCAGTGACAAATTACCACTGCCATGTAAAACATCTGCAGTGATTGGTTTTAAACTTTGGGGCACACCAAAGAGATTTCGCTCGCCTTCCTGATAACGACTATACTGGAAATTGATCCGGTCTGTTCCTGCTGCATGCCCAGGTGCTATCAATAGACCTGGCAATACCAATGCGGCAGATGTTAATGCATGTAGTGTATTTCTTGGTTTTGGAGGTGGGACTGATTGATGGCTGCCATCCTGATGCTGGGGCATAACTGTTTCGCTGTAAATTTTATTTACCTTAAAAAAACAACCGCTAATGAAGACTACCTAATAACAGCCACAGCCACCGCCGCCCGAAGATGATTTATGGCTTGGAGCAGCCTCGCGACTGCTGTAATTGTGGGATTGTAATTCACTTTGTAAGGGATGGGGATCCAATTCCATCTGAGGTTTTGCAAGATTACCTCGCTCCCATGGCGCCACATTGATACAGCCAGCCAGCGCAATACACATTCCGACGAGTATTAATCGAATCGTGACATATCGTTTTTTCATAAAATTGAGAACAGCACCACAAGTCCTGTGTTTAAGGGTGTTCCATCACCAACTGCGTAATTAAAGCGCGTAATTGTTCAGATTCACCGGGACGGAATCCTTGATGGATATGACGAATATTTCCTTTTCGGTCAATTAAATAGGAAGTTGGCATCGCCATTACTTCAAAACCTTTAGCACACTGTTTACTTGGATCCGTAACAATCGAAAAATCGACTGGATATTTAGCAATAAATTCTTGCGCATCGGTTACTTTTTCATCCAGATTAACACCGATCACACGCAGACCTTTATCCTTCAATTCATGATCTAGTTGATTTAAAAAAGGAAAAGATTTTACACAAGGCGGACACCAGGATGCCCAGAAATCCATGTAGACAACATTCCCTTTCAATTCCTGCAAATTATGGGCAGGGGCACCCTCCAATGTAGTCAACGTACAAGCAGGCGAAATCTTATCAAGATGCTCTGCAATTAAAGGCATTGCATACAGACTAAACATTGGAATTAAAAAAAATAACCACTTTATTTTTTTAATCATTGCTCTTGTACCTTCATTGATTATTTGAATCATTTGACCATACTGTCTAATCATCATCCAGGCTCACCACTACAAGAAACTGGGATATCAAATAAGCCACGGTTTAACATTCAAAAAGTCAACAATCATTCAAACTGTCTGACATTAATATCTGTTCCGGCATGAGCACCTGCTGCTGTCTTACAATGATAGTCAACGACAAATTGCCTTGGGCCTACATCGGTTTTGCTCACCACTAACAAATAAACTCCATTTCCACCTTGCAGTATAATGGGGGGGCTTGGATTTGCATCCCCTGAAACTGTATCGCTTACACTAACCGCCTTGTCATCTTTAATTAACACCAAATTAACTAATAAATGATCTACTGGAGCGGAAAGATCTATGATATCGGCTTCTAAATAATCAACCGGTCCATTGCCACTATCAAAACAAGAAATTTGCGCATAGCCGGTAAAATTTCTAATAGTACCCGTTGGATCCAATACTGCGCCCCCTTCATCCGCTCCACTGAACTGTGCATACCCCAATGTACACGCCACCATGAAAATGCCGATTGATAATTTTTTCAGGACTCTGAATTGCATAATTAATTCTCCTACGCCATTAATAACTGTATTAAACTATTTCTAGAACTCCACCCTACAGCAGTGCTCCCTCTTATTATCTTGTTCAGACAAATAAATAGCAATGCGACAAAATGTCGCACCTCCATCAACAAAAAACCGACAAGTTATTGCATGCATGTCGGTTTTTAAATCGCTATTTACACGAATGCTTCATTTTAGAAAACACAAACTTGAACTACAGTAAAAAAGTAAGTAGCTAAATCGTACTGTTTCAGTGATCAAATATTAATTTATGTAATACGATTCTTTGCCTGGGTTACAGGCGGATTTCTAAAGGGAGACAGCTAATGGAGGGCGTTGTGGCTGTTCAGGTATAAATGAGGTAAAACCGGGATTAAATGAAGTAATTGCAGTAGTGTCGTTAGTGGGTATGGGCGCACGATAGCCCGACAAAATCTGGGTATTACTGTATGTGTCACAAGAAGTATCGTCGCATGGCAGGTTTGCTAGCAAATGGTCGGTTAGCCCTCAGCTTATGACAGTCACCATGATGATGATTATCAGCTATCATTGTCTTATCATAGTGCTTGCTAAAATCTTCCTGCATACACACTGACAGAACGGCAGCAGCAATGCCTTGCAGGGGCAGCTCGAGCATGGAAAAAACAATATCCACTTGGATTTTAAAGTTTCCATTTTTTTAAACACATTTTAGTGCTCATGCGATGTCTCGCCTTTTTTCATCTCCCCGATCAAGTAATAGGCATTGTTCCATGCCACTTTAGCGTTCATAGGTAGCGGTTCGAGGAGGTTGATTTCCACCCAACCTTCACTAGAAATGCCTGTTCTTATTTCAACAGGACTGAACACCCATTCCATTTTTCCGCTTTCCTGGCGCGTGTGCGCCATAAAAATGTAAGGCTTACCTTCCTCTATGATGATGGCTTCTTCCGGTAGAGCTTTAACGGACTCACTTTCTGTGTGGATTTTTCCACGGATGTACATTCCCGGAATAAGAAAGTGTTCCTTTTGATCGATCTCGGCGTGCACACGAACTGCCATAGGTTTTCTCTCAAAATTCTTTTCAACAGAAAAGATTATGGCTGATAAATTTTTATCCGGAACTGATTGAACCGTGAATGATACTTTTTGACCTTTTTTTACTTTATATATATCTTTCTCGAAAACCATTAGATCAGCATGTATATAATCATTATTTATAACACCGAACATTGGTGCTTGGGGATCTATAAACTGCCCTGTCTGTATCAATACTTTTTCGATATAGCCATCAATAGGGCTTACTACCGGTACATATTGAACAATATTCCCATCCCTGACCTTTCTCACCTCGATATTTAATTGCTTCAATTGCGTTTCAAGACCTTTTGCTTCTCCCTTGATGGTTTGGTAGTCAGCTTGCGTTTGTTGATAGGTCTTTCCTGAGCCTATCCCTTCATCGTAAAGCCTTTTTTGACGGACATATTCTTTTTCCAGAAATTGCATCTGGTTATAGACTTTTATGTATGCGATTTGGAGGTTTGTTAGGTTAGGGTGTGAAAGGTAGGCTAGTACCTGACTTTTTTTTACTTTTTCTCCCTCAATTACTTTGATATCAATTACATTGGCTCCTAAAATAGCCGTCACTATGGCTTTATGCTGGGGAAACAATTCCAATCTGCCGTTGACATTCACCACCCCAGAAAGCGCACGTATAGGTATCGTATCTACTTTGATGTTAAGACTATTAAATTTTTGCGTTGAAAGATGCACTGCATTCATTTCTTCTGCGTCGTTATGTCCTTTGTTGGCGCTATCCTCATGAGGATGCTCATCATGGCCATGCTCTTTTTTAGCATTTCCTTTCTGAGACGCCTGATTTTTACCATCTCCCAAATTACTGTTGTCAGCCGATTTGCTAGTACAACTGGTAAGTAAAATTGCTATTAAGACCAAGGTAAATGGGAATAGGATGTATTTTTTCATCGTTATTTACTCTTTATTTATTTGATTTTCGCGTTAGTTTGAGGTTTTTAAGAAGTATTCCAGCTGGTAGCGACTATCCAGATAATTGCCAAAGGCATTCCATGAGTCGACTTCAATACGAATCGCTTCTCTCATGTTTTGCAGAAATGTTACATAGTCTATGGCGCCTTCCTGATAAGCAGTAACTGCTCCGGTTTGCTGCTCCCTGGCCATAGGAAGCGCCGTGTCCCGGTAGTATTGCCATGAGTTCAGCCACTTGATGTACTGCTCACGGATATTCTGATAAGCCGCAGCTAGTTCTAGTTGAGATTGCTGAAGATTCTGATTGGCAATTGTGTGTTCGATCTTTGCAGCCTGCGATCTTCCCAGTTCCGGTGCAAAAAATAACGGTACTTCAATGCCAACCTGAAATTGATGAAGTCCAGGCAGACCAGATATTTCTTGTTTGCCATACTGTAAACTTAACTTGGGTAAAAATTGCGAACGCCTCTCTTTGATAGCAGCCTCTGCTACACTAACCTTTTGCTTAGAAACATTAAGTACAGGATGGGCGTCTATAGAATCTGATATTAAGTTCAGTGGACTTTCCAATTGATTTGCAGGGATATCTGGGACGGTGAATACAGTGTCAGTGACAAACCATAGGTTCAATCGATGCAGCGCACTTAAATAGTCGCGATAGGCCTGTTCTTTCTGTATCTGCACTTGATTTCCCTGATTCGAGGTTGCCAGGTATTCCAACTTAGAAGTCGCTTTAACTTCAAGTCTTATCCGGGCTGCCCGTTCAATATCCATGAATATCGAGTCCAGCCGTTTGTAAACCTGATAATTATTTTTAGCGGTATACGCCATAGCCCAAGCTCGGCTTACTTCCCGTTCTACTTCTATCACAGACAGGTTAAGCGCCTTCTCAGCCAATGCCACCCGCTCTTTTTGTAGCTCCAGTTTAGGAACAATACCAAATATATTAATATTGCTCTGTTTGATACCAACACTCATATAAGTAGTTTCTGGGGTATACCCTATCTTTTCTGCACCAGTGAAGATTGAGGTACTACCAAGGTCCCAAGCGGTTTTTTTCTGAACTTCTTGGTTTTCTATTTCAAGTCTTGCTGCCTGTATCTTTGGAAAATTCTGTACAGCTAATTCCTTAGCTTGCTCCAGGGTAATCGTTTGCAGACTGTCTATTGGCTGTGTTTGTGCATTCACTGTAGAGGCAGTGCCAAGTAGGATACTAAGCAGCCCACCGCATACAATCAGTATGAACAATACATTTGTATTAGGGCGTTTAAGGCTTATAAGGTTTTTCTTATTATTACTTCGATTCTCCACGAAAGCGTAAATTACCGGAAGCACTATAAGAGTAAGCAGGGTACCCGAGATCAAACCACCAATAACTACAGTTGCTAAGGGGTGTTGCACTTCAGCGCCTGCTGACACAGATAATGCCATGGGCAAGAAGCCGAGTATATCCGTAGCATCTGTAAGTAAAATAGGCCTGATTCTTTCCTTAACTGCTATAAGTATCCGCTCCTCAATATCGATAATTCCCTCTTCTTTTAATGAATTGAATCGACTAATTAATACTAAGTCATCAAGCACGGCTACACCAAATAACACGACAAAACCGACTCCGGCTGAAACACTAAAAGGTATATCCCGTAACCAAAGAGCGAATACCCCGCCTATGGCCGCTAGAGGAATGGCGGTAAAAAGCATGATCGACTGGGAAAACGACTTCAGGGCAAAATACAGCAAAACGAAAATCAAAAAAATGGTAATTGGCACCACGATAGCTAATCGATTTTTGGCTTTTTGCAGGTTTTCAAACTCTCCGCCGTATATAAGGTAATAGCCAGGCGGCAAATTCAGCTCAGCACCCAATTTTTGTTGGATATCTTTCACTACGGATTCCATATCACGTCCCCTAATGTTCACTCCCACATAGGTTCTTCGGAATACATTGTCGCGGGATATTTGCATGGGACCCAGCACAAAGTTGATGTCGGCCAACTCCTTGATCGGAACCTGATTGCCGTTAGGCAAATCGATATAAAGATTGCGTAAATCGTCAATACTTTTCTGGTGGGTTTTATCAAAACGTATGACCATGTCAAAGCGTTTTTCTCCTTCAAAAATCACTCCAGCCACACCCCCAGCAAATGCCGATCTGACATATTCATTCAACTTATCAATATTCAATCCATATTGAGCAATCTTTTCGCGGTTATAGCGCACGGTCATTTGGGGCAGGCCGGCAGTCCTTTCTGGGTTGACATCACCCACGCCGGGAATGGTCTCGATGATTTTAGCCATCTCATTTGCTTTTTGCGCCAGCACATCAAGATCATCACCATATAACTTCACGGCCACATCTTCCCGGACACCCGTTAATAGCTCATTGAAGCGCAGCTGAATCGGTTGGCTGAAAACCAGGTTGACTCCCGTCAGCTCGTTATCAAGCTTTTCTTTTATTTTCTCAATAAGTTCATCTTTTGACTTAGCAGAGATCCATTTACCCTTGTCTTTTTCCAGAATAATGAACATATCAGCGATATCCATCGGCATAGGATCTGTAGGAATTTCTGCCACACCAATCCTGGCTAAAGCGATTTTTATTTCCGGAAAATTTTCCAGCAAAATGTTTTCTATTTTTATCGAAACATCAATGGCCTCGCTGAGACTACTACCCGGCCTGATAAGTGCTTGCATAGCAATATCGCCTTCCTCTAACTGCGGTATAAATTCGCCACCCAACCTGGTAAATGTAAAGATGGCAGCAGCCAGTAACACAATCGCCGCAATCATGACAATTGCTTGGTGCCGTAGGGCACTTTTTAGTAATGGTAGATAAACAAGCTGGAAGCCATTTATGATCTTTTCTCCGACTTTCTCAAGCGATCTTTCTAACTTACCAGACCAGTTCTTTTTGTTCTTTAGTGGTTTTAAAAATAAGGCTGACATCGCTGGGACATATGTCAGGCAAAGGATAATGGCTCCTAGCATGGTAAACCCAAAAGTGTAGGCCATGGGGTGGAACATTTTACCTTCTATTCCAGTAAGGAATAGAATAGGAACAAATACGATCAGTATAATTAGCTGACCGAAAATTGCGGTATTCATCATAGAACTTCCAGCTTGGTAGGCTAGTTCATCCATGACATCTTGATCAATATCGAATTTACCGGCCTTAAATTTTTTTTGAATTTCATATATGGTGCGTTCTACTATAATCACTGCACCATCAACAATAATTCCAAAGTCAATAGCCCCCAGGCTTATCAGATTAGCCGATACGTTAAAAAGCTTCATCAAGATAGCGGCAAAGAGGAAGGACAAGAGAATGGTACTGGCAGTAACAATGCCGCCTCTAATGCTACCTAGAATGATGACTAAGGCAAAAATTACAACTAGCGCACCTTCTGTGAGGTTCTCTCTTACTGTGCTGGTAGTCCGTTCTATAAGCGCGCTTCTGTCAAGAAAAGGTCTAATCTCCAAGCCTTCTGGCAATGATTTCTGAACTTCAGCTATGCGCTTTTGCACGTTTTGGATTACAGCATTAGAATTTGCCCCCCTTAGCATCAAAATCATGCCACCTACAGCTTCGCGGCCATCCTGCGTGAAAGCGCCATAGCGCACTTGGTGACCAAAATGTATTTTTTCCACTACATCTCTGATTAAGACGGGTATGCCATTTACGTCTTTAATAGCAATATTTCCTATATCATCAAGTGAACGTACCAGACCTTCCACGCGGATGAAATTGGCCATGTTATTTTTTTCAATGTAGGCACCCCCGGTATTGTTATTATTGCGCCGCAAGGCCTCAAATATTTCAGAGATGGAAACATTGTTGGCATTGAGATTTTCAGGGTTGATTGCTATTTCATACTGCTTAATTTTTCCGCCAAAGGCATTTATTCCGACTACGCCTTCTACCAAGGCTAATTGTCGTCTTACGATCCAATCCTGGATGGTACGCAACTCAGTGGGAGAGTACGCTGTTTCATATCCCGGCTTGGGCTGAAGGGTATATTGGTAAATTTCTCCCAGCCCTGTTGTAATGGGTCCCATAGACGGACTGCCAAAATTTTCAGGTATTTGTTGTATTACTACATTAAGTTTTTCCTGCACTAGTTGCCGTGGCAGATAGGTGCCCATATCATCTTCAAAGACGATGGTTACTACCGAAAGGCCAAAGCGGGAAATCGAACGAATTTCCGTAACACCGGGAAGGTTGGCCATAGCCAATTCCACAGGAAAAGTAACAAATCGCTCGATGTCTTCAGTAGCCAGATTTTGTGAAACCGTGATTACCTGTACCTGATTATTGGTGATATCGGGTACCGTACCAAGGTTCACGGTGAACAATGAATATATCCCTGCGCCTATCAGAGCTAGGGTAAGCAAACCCACAATGAGTTTATTTTTTATAGAAAAATAAATGATGCTATTAATCATGCACCTGACCTATTATTAGATAAAATTATCTGACTCTAATGATCAATCCAAGGGTAATCTCCATAGAATTGTCGTGATCAAACAGTAAGTCTCGGCAGAGGTATAGATGTGACTTGCTTACCTAGTTGGCGCCTAATGGCAGCATCGAGCTGGCATTAACATAGAGAGAAACGATGACTTGTGTGCTCGGCTATCACATCCATTTGCCTGCTGTGATCTGAATAGCTAGTTATGTGCTTAGCCTAAACATTTGCTAAATTTTGAATACTAACTATTAAAGCAGCTTGGACTTACGTTTTAACTGTGAATGATTTTACGAGGAGGGCGAAACGGTGAATCTATAAAAGATTCTGGAACTTGCGACAGAATAAGTTTAACAGGAATCTCTTTACCTGCGATTGGTACTAATAAGGGGAATTTTGCAAAAAAAAAGGGTTGATATGCTGCGCTGAGACATATGTGTGCCGAAAGATCCAAATTCTTTTCATCAGAAAGTTCGTTAGTCAGATGATCTTCCTGCATTGTTTGTGCTGCTGAATGTGTGAGATTATGACGGTCAAGCTCATGTGCAAATACTTCTCCATGGAAAGCCCACGCAAGCGTATTTGCGAGCAAACTGAGCGACAGTACTAACACTATAATGTTAGGTAATTTACACATTGTAACAGCATAACATATCTGAAAATAAATGTTATTATTTCTGGTCTTAAGAAGTTAAAATACATGCCTCGCGTAAATTATCATTTTACTAGACTAGCAGATATGTCTGATAGTTTAGAGCCAACAGATTTACCATTCAATGGCAACAAAACTCCAATCATTAAAAATTAACCAATTAAAGTTCTTTTCCCGCTATTTATATACAACCTTCAGCTCTGGGGTCATCGGATAAACTCTCTATCTTATTTAAGATTTATGTAACACACTTGCTGCAGAATATTAAGAATAACTACAAATCAAATACAATTGCTAAAGCTTGTTTGATCGATTGCAAATATTCGCTCTCAAGCCTGCCTTGCTTTTTGCCTATTCGAGAGATATCAATCGCACGTAATTGCTTGAGATTAATATGACGATCTTTATCCAATTTGTTAATACTGGTTGGATTCAGATTTACTGCAAATGGCCAGGATTTGTGGTTAGGTAGCATTGGTGCCACAATCAGGGTTTTGGATTGGATATTCACAAGATCGCCCTGAACAATTACGCACGGTCTTAGCTTTTTAGTTTCTGCTCCCTTGGTTGGCTCCAGATCAACCCAATAAATATCTAGTTGCTTAAATTCAGTCATTCGGGAGACCATCAGGCAAGGTTGTATCCCATTCCTTTAGTTCTTTCTGGTAGTCGGAATCCTGGGCTTCCTCCTGATTTGCCTTGAGCAAAGCTTGCTTGATATAGTTTTTGAGCTCTTGTTTCAAAAGTTCGTTGATATACGCACTACGATTATCACCGGCAATATTATTCAGAAAAGTAAAACTTTCATCATCCAGTGTAATAGTCGTTCGATGTGTCATACTATGTTCACACTATTGTGAATAAATAGTTATCATACTATATAGTATGATAACTAAATACTCCATCTGATATTTATTACAAAAATTCTTTTCGATAAGTCCCCTATCTAACTATTGATAACGTATTATCAATAGGATAGTCAATTAAGAAATAATAACACTTTAACGTCGTAACATGTAAACGTTACATTCATAAAAACGTTATAATGCTTCTTAAATTACTGGAGAAATTTTGTATGAGCAATTTATCAAAACGATCGACTATCTATTTTGATCCTTCTATCCATCAAGCATTAAAAGTTAAATCGGTGACTTCTTCACGATCTGTTTCTGAATTGGTGGATGAAGCACTCAGACAACTCATGAATGAAGATCAAGAAGATTTAGAAGCCTACGCTCAAAGAAAAGATGAACCTGACATCAACTATGAGGAACTGCTGAATGATTTGAAGCAACATGGCAAAATATAAAATAACTTTTAAACGATCTGTAACTAAGGATTTTCTTAATATTCCGAAGCACGATGTTGCACGAATCTTAAATAAGATAGAGAGTTTATCCGATGACCCCAGAGCTGAAGGTTGTATAAAAATAGCGGGAAAAGAACTTTATCGTAGCAGACAGGGCATGTATCGAATTATCTATGAAATTATTGATCAGAGTCTTATGGTTAATGTCATAAAAATCGGTCGTCGATCAAATGTGTATGATTCCCTGTAAATACATCTCACTTCTTTTTATGCTCTCGCGATATAGGGTTATTTTGCATATAGGTATGTAACACACCATATAAGAATTGCTAGGTGTTTAGTCCCACGATGTGCTGGTGTAGAGTATAACCAGTTACGGAGGGAAGAATTATGGGACAGATACTGCACGGAAGCGCCCGGACGACAGCGGCGGTGCGTCGAGCGATACAGCATAGTCAAGAGAGCCTGAATGTTCTGGCTGAACGGTACGGGATCAACCAGAAGACGGTTGCGAAGTGGAGGAAACGAGAGTTTGTCCACGATTCCCCGATGGGGCCCAAAGAGGCGCACTCGACCGTTTTAAGTCTGGAAGAAGAAGCAGCTGTTGTGGCTTTCCGCAAACATACTTCTGCCGCTGGATGATTGGCCTGTATGCCCTGCAGCTAAGTATCCCTCACCTGACGCGTTCAAGCCTGCACCGTTGCTTTCAACGTCATGACATCAGCCGGTTGCCGGATGTTGAAGGCGACAAGCCAAAGAAAAAGTTCAAGCAATATCCGATTGGATACTTCCACATCGATATTGCCGAAGTGCGCACGAAGGAAGGAAAACTCTATCTTTTTGTGGCCATTGACCGAACATCGAAGTTTGTTTTTGTTCAACTCCTCGACAAGGCCAACCGCAACACGGCCACCGATTTCCTGATGGCTGTGATTGAGGCTGTTCCCTACAAGATCCATACAATCCTGACTGATAACGGCATCCAGTTTACTTTCCCGCCGTGCTACCGTGACGGGCCAACAGCCCGGTATGTAACGCATATGTTCGATATGTGCTGCCAGGCCAGTGACATCGAGCACCGCCTTACAAAACCCAACCATCCCTGGACGAACGGGCAGGTCGAGCGCATTAACCGAACTATCAAGGAAGCGACTGTAAAACGGTATTATTACGACTCACATGACCAGTTGAAGGTCCATCTCCATACCTTCGTGCTGGCCTATAACTTCGCAAGACGTCTGAAAACCCTTAAGGGCCTCACACCCTATGAGTACATCTGCAAAATCTGGACAAATGAGCCGGATCGTTTTATTGTTGATCCTTTCCAGCACATCGTGGGACTAAACACCTAATTGGGCTTACAACCCCTATTAATGTTGCTAAGAATAGTGTGAATTCCGATAAAAACCTCCACCACCCTTATCAGTCAAATTTCGAATGCCCGAAAAAAGCTTTGCATAACGGTCAAAAGCGGCCAGTCAGTAGTAAAGAGAACATGCTTCAAGAAAATTTACAAATGTAATATTTCATACTCTTCTAGTGAACTATTTCACAGACATCAAGCTTAAATATTCCTACACTCGAATCAGTCTTAATGAAATGTATTGACTTTGACTATTACTTCCTAGCATCTCGCTCAAACTAACCAGGTTTAGCACTAGGACAATACTTGTTATGTAGGCCAAGGAAATGCCTTGGTTTCAGAGTACTACATAAGGTTTTCCAAGAACTATAAAGTTCGGATGCTGAACAAATGATGACTTATGCACTTATGGCTTGAGTTCAAAAGAAATAAATGATTGACATTGAGTTAATTACGGGAGTATTTTCAAACCAGTATTAATGGCAACTTACCAGACATGCTAATCGTTGGTGGTTCTACCCAGAGCTGATTCAATCTAACTTAAAGAAAGAGAAAGCCTGCATAAAATCAGGCCATAAACAGGTACGATATGACAGAAGATTGTGGGGAAATAAAATTTCGGTATATCTTGACGCAAGGGAAGGGAGATGCTTTGAGCAGCGAAGCCATGCAGATTTTTCCTGTTAGCCGCTGGAAAATCTATCTAATCTTAGTTCCGACCTTTATCGCCGTAGCTTTTATAAGTGTTTTATTTTTTTCCTTTTTTTCCTTTGTTTCTATTTGGTGGGATTACTCTTGGCCTCTGGATTTGGTGGCTGCGCCGGAAACTGAGCAAATCAAATCCTGCATAGAGTTTGGTGGGTGAATATTTTGTAATCAAAAAGGCTCACATTGTCGAAAGGAAAATTGAGAAGGTGGTGGAACACAATGAACCAAACGCTCATCGTAGGTGAAATGGTGCCATCCAAAGGCCATGGGCATAGCACAGATATATCATCTAAGTGCTTACGAACTTTAACAAAATAGCTTCTTTATAGAGGAAAGGACAAATGACCCAGAAATTGGTCATATTCTCGACTTGCATGCTGCACTCAACCTGACCAGGTTAAGTACATGGGGTTTATAACCGACCTGATTCTAGCGATTAACTCTACATTAAGCCATGCAGTAAGTAATGACGAGTAGCGCAACTACGAAATAACAACCCGGTGATTGGTTGCATGGAGGCTACGCTTCAGACGTTAAAACATCTTTTTTGCTTTTCAAGTATCACTAATGCGGAGAGAAAAAATGAAAATAGAAAATATTGCCTACAGGCTAGCTGGCTTGACATCTAATTTATCATCACTATCGCCAGAGAACGATAAGTATTTAGATACAATTCGTCGGGTACTTGGTTACAACTTGCGGAATAATCGGCAAGATATATCAGCGTTAAAACTGCAATCTGCCGAATTAGAATTTGCTCCTTCAAAGGAGAAAATTCAAGAATTTAGCAAACATGCAGTATCGAGATTACCTAAAGAAGATAAATATCTCATTCAGCGAATTGAAGGTGAAGATATAGTACCTGTGGTTGGGGTGCAGATGGGTGATATTCGATTGCCGATCAATCCGATTGAGACATTCGACGAAGTAAGATGGAATCAAAAACCAGGTGAAAAAATCGGTCCATTTTTGTCCGAGGAAGGTCGTTCTATCTGGTTTGATCTTTACTATTATGAAGACAAATTAACAGTTCGTTCTCAAAGTGGAAGTATCCCGTACTTTCTGTTTTCGAAAGCAAAGAAAAATCATTGGTTAGATGCCTTTAAAAATACCCAAACAGTCAGTTTGAAGGCTGGGCATGTTTGGATATTAGGTAAATTGTTCACGAATGACGCGGGCGATAATGAATATGTTGGCTTCAACATCAAAGGAGGCAGCTTTTCCTTAGCAAATAAGAATCAATGGAATGATCAATATTTGGATTTTGAAGGCAACTTCACGGGAAAACTAACTATCCAGTTAGTGCAACCAGAGAAAAACAGTACTTCTTTTGAAGGTTGCAAGGCTGCGCAAAGTATCGATTTCCAATATCCTGACGAAGTTACGTTCGAGTGGAAAAACGGTAAGCTGACAGGCATCACCTCGGATAAGGGCAATTTCACCGGCTATGGAAACGAATTGATATTCTCAAACTTTACCTTGCCCGCAGAATATCCAAACGGACTAAATCATGTTTTTATACCTTGTGACATAGAGCCAACCACATGGATTGCGGATTTTTCGCAAAGCCGTATTTTTAATGCTAACGGTAAAGCCGACATTAAAAAAGCCTTCTGGGCATTGCCCATTGTCAGGGTAAGTAATCCTGCCACGCTTGGGGAACCGGAAAATAATGGCGGGTGGGGGCTGAGATTATCATCGAAATTATCCGCAAAGTGGATTGGGTCAGATGAGCAACAACCCGATGCAATACTGAACGATACTTTGCTCCTGCTTTATCCACAGGCATTGTTCCTGTACAGCGAAAAGACTGCTATTGATACTGCTTCTACAAATGAAATCAAACAGGATTTTTCTTGTTGGCAAATTTCATCAGAAAATTCCGCCCGTATTCCGCTATCCCTGAATTATCAAGCTGTTTTTCCTTTAATTTATTATTGTCATACCACTGAAGGAGAAACCCTGCTTGCAGGTTGTATGGGACAAATACAACCAGACCGCCCGGTATTTGTAGAAGGTTCACGCATTACTATGCAAGATTTGAAAGGGTGGGTCATCTTTCAGGCGAAAGCGACAGAAATTAAGATTAACGCTCTGCTCGGCAACCCGGAGGCCCTGAAAAAACCTTTTAAATCCCTTGCCTTGGAAAATGCCCTAATGGTCGTTTCTCAACCAACCGGCCTAATCTTGGAAGGTACATTATCCGCAACAAATCAAAATAGCATCGAAAAAGGACAATTAACTTTACTACACGGGTTACTCCGGTGGAAGCCAATTCTTCCCGACCCTTATGTCAGCAATCTTCAAGGAGGGTGGAATATTGACAGAGCGGGCGCATCTTCCTCGATTGTATTTGCTCAGACAAGTTGGGAGCAACCGGACAAGCCGGTCGTCACTTTCAAAGGCGACCTGCCCTTGTTATCTGGTGTTGGCATCAAACCGCCAAGTGATCCCACTATCAAATCTCTCCCCGTTGAGTTAGATGGGAAAACGCTTGAAGACATAAAAAAACATGAGATAAACGGTAATCAAAGGGAGCGTAAAAATGAAATAGACAGGGTTTTTGACCAACTTGAAAAAAGTTTATCAGGTTGGAAACTATTGGATGTTTCTACCAATATGGATTTGATTGGGGTTTCGGTAAATCCTTCGTTATTTAGGGGAAGAGATACTTTGCTAGCTACCCATGCAATCGCTAGTGAACAGTCATCGAACAAAGCTTTTGTGGTCAAGGGAATGGCGGTAAATACCCCGTTGAGCGTGGTTCATGTTTTCACTGTGCCGCAGGTGCAATGGGAGCCGGTAAGAACGCTGCCGGAAGACCAAAACGTTGCCGCGTTAGACTGGTTTCCTGAAAATTTGAGTTCGGCAACAGACGGGGGGGCAACACGACTCATAGGGATCAATCAAGAGTTGTCGCCGATCATTCCTGATGTCGTGGTTCGGCAAATCCGGAAAAGTTTCACGGAGGGAAATCCTGCTGCCGCCCTGACAACGCTTTCGTTTGGATTGAAAGCCATCGTTCAACTTTCGCCGCAAAATACGGCCACTCGCAACGCAGATTCGTTAGACATCGTGCAGCCCGCCTTTCCTCAAAAAAAGATGAAGGGCGGCATTCAAATCAATTTGATGGCAGAGTCGGGTAATCCCAAATTTGATAGTCGCTCGCCTGGATTTGAAGGTTTTATGGCGCAAACCCTCAATGGTTACGAACTGTTTACTGGCACAGAATTAGGATTGAGCGTACTTGGTGCAACCCTCCAACCGGATGCGTCAGTGGAAACCCAGTTCAATAAAGAGTTTGCAGCAAGTGGATCAGCCAGAATGGTACCTGTTACCCGATTTGACCTTTCCGGCTATGGAGAATCCAATTTCAGCGAATGGGATAATCCGGGGGCTTTGGCTTCCATTGGCAAAGTGCAGTTTAAAATAATGGTAGGCCGCACCGCTTTCGAGGTCGTGAAGTTCGTATCGAAAATATACCCTTGGGGCACTACCGTAACCCGCTCTGTTGTCATTGAAAGAAGAAGCGGAGGCGGGGTGATACGCAAGGATAGCGGTTGGCAAGCGACACAGGCAGGTATCTTTGATTTTAGATTAACGGCAATACCGGTTAACCCATATCAATTCAAGCCAGGAATTTTTAGAGGCTGCTACGATTTAAAAAATATCCGCCCCGCCTCGAATAATATTATTCAGTTCAACGACCCTGCAAATGGCAATAACGTAGAATTGGCCCCTGTGTATTTCGATGCTAATGTGCAACTTGATGGGCAGGTGGATGGGAATATTTTTTCCAGAGGCATACTGGGCTTCATACAGTTGGAACCTAAACCCGATACTACAGTTGAGCCTTGGCTTCCAAGACTACTTTCAGTCGCTGCCTTACGAAAACTTATTACTGATCAAGGAGCGATTGGTGGCCCAATTGACGCCATGCTTAATGTGGGAGCCTCCGAGTTTAGGTTCAGGGCGACTCGTTTTGAAGTGGATGTTACAGACAATGCGGGCACATCCCAGTTTGTCGGAGTCGTTCGGGGTCAACCTGCGCTGCCCAATAATGGCTCTTGGTCGGTAGTGAAAATGGCAGCACCAGGCAATACTATCGACCCACAGGAAGCCACATCTGCCGATGTTTCGAGGGGTACGCCTTTGTTTATCGAAAACTCATGGCTTCCACCGTCAAGCAATGTGATGAACGTTAGCGGCCCCGCCGGACCGTACCGCTTTGCTGACCCAGTTGATTTGTTTGCGCCTCAGCCACGCTTCGACTACGGCTTTATGCAAAATACGGGTTCACAGGCGTTCTTGTACCGCCGCCCTGTTATCGTATCAGGCACAAACGAAATATCCTCCAACCTAAAACCCGCTTTTGCCGACCCGTTTGCCATGCTAACCAGCAAAGGCGTTTTCCCACCTGTTGCCAATGCAGTCGAATTTCCGACTGCCAATTACAAATTGCTCATTCAGCCTGGAACCGGCAAATTGCAGCTCAATACACCGGTTAATTTGAACAACCTGCGCACGCCATTGGTATTGACACAGGAAGGGACAGACCAGATTGCCATTGAGTATGACCAGTCAGATTTAAGGATTAATTTGAACTACGATGATTGGAACGTTGAGTTGGACAATTTTTTCATCTGGACAAGCCTGCTGGGAATTTCCAAATTTTCGGGGACACGTTTCAGCCTACGCGCGGGAACGACACGTCAAGCCAAATTGGTGAACGTTCAGTCACTTCTCAAACCGGAAATACAAGATGCACTCAACTTTTTGCCTGGCATGGGAAGCCCTGCTGATGTTGGCGATATTGACTTAGGAATGACCAATGCCAAGCATGAAGTTAAAGTACATTCAGGTTTTGAGAAGGAGTTTGAATTTGGCCCAGTAGAATTAAAGCTCTCTGGAAGTGCCGGCGTGGACTCAGAAATGGACACTGACACGGGGGTATGGGTGGCAACGTTTGGGGCAACCGTAGGCGCGGGGTTGGAAGGCAAAATACCCATAGGCGGTATTTTCTTTATCGTGCTTGGTCTCGAATTGGAAGCAGGACTTGGTTCAAGTGCTAGTCCAACCGCACCTTCTGGCACACCTGGCACAGCGGTTGGTTTCAAATCCCTTGAAATTGCCGCTTATGTGGGAGTAGGCATTGGAGGTAACATCGGGCCGTTTGAAGCATCAGCATTTTTAGCAGTTGGCCTTGTCTTCGTTTATGAAGATAACACTGCAAAATTTGGTGGTCTGGTAATGTTGGAAGCAGAAGTGGATTTGGTAATAGTGTCTGTGGGTATATCCGCCGAATTGAAAGGGGTGTATTACAAGGGAGATGACCCGGACACTTCCGCTATAGAGACTAACGTTAGTTTAATTGATGCATCCGGTGAAGTTGCTGTAAACGTTTCAATATTCCTCATTATCAATATTAGCGCATCTTACGGGTATCAAACAACGATAAAACCGTAATTCACAAGAATTTTAAAGGAGCATATCATGGCAACTTTACCTCCTAAATTAACACTTGCTTCCTACCTTCAACGGTGGGATGCGAATACGAATACCTTGTCGGTTCATCTTTTGGTTATGCCGACTGGGAACCCGCTTAATCCACTTGGCTCCGGCCTGTCTGTGGCAGATCCGGGACCTGCCTTTGCAGACAGCAAGCTAGTTTTTAAGTCATTTCTTTCCAAAAACTGGCAACAAATGCCGGGTTTCAGCGAGGTGGACACGAACGAAGTCTTATCGCCAGCCATGCCAGCCAATCGTCAGGCACTCTTCAACGAGTTGGCGGCTCAATTTAAAATCACCAAAACCGAGGCGGTTCCAGTTCGAAAAGCAGAGTTGATGGTGCGCAAACACCTGATGAGTACCTATACAAACTCCTTTGCTTTTGTCGCACCCAAAACCAAACTGGCATCCACCGATGATACCTACGCCTGTTTATTGAATTGTCCGCCGAAAACGCCGCCCACATCAAAGCCAATTGACGACTCGGTCAGTTGGGCTGAAGCGATTTCTTTTGCCTTACGCCAGCCCAAGCTTGCACGGGAAATGGGCATCGTCTATGAGTTGGATTTACAAGTCAATCCAACCGACTTGCTTAAAAATGGTGGCTGGTTGTTTTTTAGCCTTGATGCTTCAAGCGAATACGGCAGTCTTATAGGTACCGATGGCTTTTTGAAAGTGTTTGGCACTCGAATACCTGCGCTCAAATCTGGTGTTAGTCGTCAGTTATTTACGCCTGTGTTGTTCCCGGTGGTGGATGACCCGACGGTAACAGTGCTTCCCGGCAATTTCGATGAAGCCTTTCTGGAAGCAAGCCGTTTCAATGACGGCTTCGCAAAAATTGTTCACTGTGGGCAAGCGCAATACCGGAATCATTTACAGGAAGAAGGTAGAGGTCCTGCACCCATACGAGAAGAAGGCATCCAACTTGCCTGGGATGATGAAGATATCCTGATTGCCCAAAATCGTCAGATGGGGCTTGATCCCGACACCATGAGCGTGCCAGCAGAAGCCCCGACGGGCGTAGTAGGCTATCGTATAGACGTGCGGGAAGAAGGAGAAACCCATTGGCACTCATTAAGCAAAGTAGCTGCCGCCCAATTCCTTTTCGCGGGTATAAACTTCGGTGCGATGACTTGGGAATCAAGAACCGAAGTTTTCCCCTCCACTATTCAGGAGCAGTTTTGGCTACCCTCCTATTTTACCCGTTGGAAAGGGAGTTCGTTGGTAGTAACTGACCCTGATGATATGCTTTTGATAATGGGGAGAGAACGCGCAAACCCTTTATACTACCGATCAGAAGATGCGAATGAAGTTCAGCTGTTATATGGCAATAAATATGAATTTCGGGTGCGCATGGTGGACACAACCAACGGGGGACCAGTCCTTGACGACGAGCGATTACTACCCGGCGAGTCACCTGTTTGTGGTGTACATTTCAGAAGATACGTGCCACCGGGTTCGGTAAGATGGCCCGAACAAGACCCTGACCCGCAAAATGCGACGCTGACCCGTTACACCATTACTAGACCTAAAATAGACTTACCGCAGGCGCTTTACACAGCTTATCCCAATGTTCGGGCGGCGTTATTGGCAGTTCAGCAAGGCAACAGAGGTCTTGCCGTTGCCGATGTAACCGACCCCTCAGTGCCAGATATTGATACGCCAATTTTATCCATTCGGGTTTTGGTGAAGACACCTGATTTTGACCCTCACCCTTCGGGAAAAGACAACGAAGGGTATGTCGAGTGGTACAGAACAACCCGATTATTTCCCGCAGATTTGAACAGCCCGTATGAATTGGATTTGGAATTTACCGATTGTGCCTTACTGTCAGATATTGATATAAGCGCACAAGCAGACCAGAATCCAAACGGAACTTTACAAATACCGACTGCCAGAGATATAAAAATAGAATTACGGGCAGTAGGAGAAGAAGATTATGATTACTTCGGGAACGAACGTTCCAGGTTAGGAGCGATTTCAACTATTACATTACACAAATTAGCCGCATCCGAAGTTGACTTCTTTTTACCGCAAGCACCGCAGGAGATTATTCGCTCCGCCTATCTGCAATCAACAGATTTGGAGCAGGAAAATCAGCCTACGGCTGTAGTCCTGCAAAACCAAGCCTTACCGGTGCTTGTCCAGCGGCTTGCTGGTGCAGTCAGATTGGTTGCAAACGATACAACCCTGTTAATGCCGCCTGGTGAACGGGGTATATTCGGTTGTTCAAAGGGCTTGAAACACTATCTACCAGCAAATAACAGCAGTTTGGTTTTGATGGCGGCAAGTGAACTCGCCAATCAATGGGTTAATGTACTTCATTGGAAAATCAATCGGGACTGGACATGGAAAGGTTTTGCAGCCCCCACCTTTAGAGTTGAAAGACAGATGCATCTTAACGGCAACTCGTATAGCGAATCTCGGCATTTGGTTGGAGAGGTTCGGATGATGCACGCCGTTACGCCGCTAATTGCGGAAGAAGAAAGTCCTGATCGGGATAGCAGTCATTTTGTTTTTATTGATGCTTTCCAGCCGCCATTAGGAACGGACGGCAAACCCTATGAAGTTCAGGTCGATTACTTTTTAACAGTTCTGTTTGAAAATGGAGATACGCTCGAAGAAAACTCTCAAAATCATCTACCGATTACAATTCCACCACGGCAGATACCGAAAGTGGTTTCGGCAGGAATAGCACTTAGCCCATACACTATCGGTGAAGGGTACGCCAGTACCGGCGATAGGCGAAAAATGCTTTGGCTGGAATTTAAGGAAGCCCCTATCGACGACCGTGATGGATACTTTGTGCGTGTGTTGACGCAGACAGCCGACCCGATGCTGCTACAGCATTATCAGGCATTACCGGAACCATCCGGCTATGAACAATGGTCTCTTGACCCTGAATTGGTACGGGTTATATCTCCCGGTCAGGCTGACGACTTTGCCGGAATGACTGCAATGCAGCGCCTTATACCCGCGCAAGACTCGGATCGCCATTTCCTGGTACCTTTACCGCCAGGAACTTACCCTGATTCACCTGAGTTATTTGGGTTTTATACATATGAAATTCGTGTTGGTCATGACAAAGGCACGCCTATCAGGCCCTTTTGGTGCACAGCCCAGGCAAGATTTGGATCACCTGTTGTGCTTGATGGTGTCCAACATCCATGCGCCCCACTCCGCTGTAATGTTTTCCGTGTCAAAAGCGGAATTCTTGCTTCTGCGACTTACGCAAAAGCCTTTCATGAAGGAACTGATATTCAAGCCTTGCCTCCCAACACTCAAATTTGGTATGTATTGTATGCCCAAATAAATCAAGCCGACGGTAGTACCATGCGAAATGTTGAATTGGATAAGAAAATAGGTCGAATACTTTCAAGGAGAGAAGCTGGAGAACTTAAGAAAATGGCAGGAATTAATTTACTGAGTGAAAGCATCATTTCTTACTCCGCAGGTCGTCAAGCAACTCAAAATTTACAAGCACCTATTCAAGGACATACACTTTGGCAGCAAAACGAGGTAGTAACTTTACTTAAAGATATGGGATTACCAGAAGACACCCCATTGAGTATTTTAGGAGTGGAATTACTTCCAGAGCCAAACGGGAGTTTTAGCGATCCACTTGGAGCCAATGTTGGGCAAGTAAGAATTCTAAGGACTTCTGCATTGTATCCCGCTGGTAATTTGTGTTGCTAATTACTAAATTATTGACCAATTTGCGGCATCAAAACAATATCTTGAATAGATTGGGACGACCAGCAGGGGGCTCCAACATTGCGCCTAACAAGGCGGTGGAGAGGTGCGCTGCAAAAAGCTCGGCACCCATCAGCTTGGTTCGTTAGAGCATGAAGAAAAATGAGGTGATGTGCAGCTATAAGAAATTTGGTAAGTTCAAGAAGGATTTACTACATAGTCCTTATGAACAAGAGAAGTGCTAAAAAAGCCCTAACAAAAAAGTTCCGTCGGCACCGGGCGCAATAAGGCTACGCTCAGTAAGCTTCGCGTTATCTTGTTTCAAAAAAATTCTGACTGACCGAAATGATGGGTCGGGATTTAACTGTTGATTGAAAAAATCCCTGCCACTTGCCGACGATTGTTGTGGTTTAATTTTACCGGGCACCTTTCTAAGAGAGTTAAACTTCGATTAGATGAGGTGAGAGATGGAAGATTTAAAAAAACGAAGACATTATCCAGAAAATTATAAAAAGGAAGCTGTGTTGCTGGTTACAGAGCACGATTACAGCATAGCACAAGCAGCACAAGTGGTTGGAACCAGTGAGAAGAATCTGCAATGCTGGGTCAAGCAACAAGCGCAAGAAGGAAATGGTGAACGCTTGAATGCTGATGAACGTGCTGAATTGCAGGGTCTAAGGCGAGAAGTAAAAACGCTGCGTATGGAGAAAGAAATTCTAAAAAAGGCCAAGTGTAGATTCAACTGGTCATTGCATATAACTTCAGAAAAATCGCCCCAATCAAAACACTCCCCAATCCCGATTTTATTTTGTTCGCTCATTAAACACTTACTTACCCCAAGTAAAAATCGGCTCAACAACATGTTGAATCTGCAAACTCACAATCAGTCCAAAATACCGCGCATCAAAAGAATTGGGGTTTACATCAGACATAAGCAGATATTCAGAATCACCCAGCATCTTCTCCCCCAAACGATATTGCGGCAGTTCAGAACCATCAATATCTGTTTTTAACTGGACACTGTTAGGCAACAGTTCACCGTTAACCTTAATCCCTGCCCCACCGATAGAAACAGTGTCTCCTGCCTGTGCAAAAACACGTTTCAGCAACATCCCATAACCGCCCGGACAATTACCCGTGCTAATGTAATGCCGTGCCATAGCCATATCAAAAACTTCGTCTTGTGGTGGACAGAAAGAGACGTATGCGCCCTTCCCTACTGGTTCAACAACTATCTTGTAAAACCCCACCGGAAAACTCGGCGTATTATTGTAATAATTGCTGTTTTACGCTGATTGGATTATCAATTAAGAAATCCTTAACGATAAACTGAAAGGCTATGTCATCGTTAATTATGGGTCACTGTAAATAAACACAAACTATTATTTATAAACAAGTCATTAACCAAAAAACTAATAATTGATATTTTGCCTCAAATTCATTTGGTTACATGACAACCACTAACTAACGATGACATAGCTAACTGTAAGATAAAGGCATAAGCCCACATCGTACAAGTGAAAAAGCTGCTCAATTATCAATCCTGAATAAATACGTTTCTGTGCATAGGCTACATTCTGATAATCAAGTAGAAAGTAAGATTTATCTAATAATGTAAGCTGATCAAATGTTATTTAGCTTCTGCACCCATTTTCCGATGAGAGGCTGCCATTTCCAAATTCTCTTTTGTAGCTAGCTCGTACGCACGTATCAAACCTTGGCACATTGATCCCATGTCTAGCCCTTGTCTACCATAGTATTGGCTTTCTGCTTGATATTTTTCATACATTTTTTGGTGTTCCTGAACTTTTGATTGCATCTCCTTAGCAGCTGCATCGTAATATTTAGCTAGTGCCTCATGGTCAGCAGGAGTTTTAGCATTTTGAACAGCTTGTCCCATGTCCATTGAGTAAGCATTCATTTGCACACCGAAAAGTAATAAACCCAGAATAATTAAAAATAAAACACTAATTTTAGTTTTCATAAGATCACCATAAATCCATTATAGTAGTAGGAGCATTAATATTACTACGTCAGGAGCATTTGCACTAGCATGCAATGTGGTTAAAGCAGAAAAATTATTTAATCGCTTCGGCCATTATGCGATGAGATTTAGCCAAATCCATATTTTGCTTTGTAGCTTGCTCATACACATATATCAAAGCACGACACATTGATTCCATATCTAAGCCGCGTTTTCCATAATATTGTCTTTGTGCTTCATATTCCGCTAGCATTTTCTTATGTTCTTCTGCATTTGACTGCATCTCCTTTGCAGTATCCTCATAATGCTGAGCAAGTTCATTATGGGCACTAGGAGTTTTTGCATTCCGAATTTCTTCAGTCATATCCATCTGATAAGGTTCAAAAGGCGCACAGGAAGTTAGTACCCAGAACAAACCAAAAATAGCTAATGATAAAATCGAGATTCTCATAGTTATATGCCCTTATTGTTATGGTCGCAGTTAATATCCTACTAAAAATTTCTTCATTCCTGCAAGGGAGAAGCCCAGTAACATTTAGCGATGACCATTTTTCGAAGTGTTTCTTCCTCAGCGCTGAAAGCTTCTATGGTTTCTGGGTCAAACTGACTTCCTGCCATGCGCAATATCTCCGCCTTGGCTATATCAAATGAATTTGCTTTACGATAAGGTCGATCAGAAGTAATGGCATCTAAAGTATCAATAACCATGAAAAGGCGTGCACCTAAAGGAATCTGACTGCCGCTCAGCCCTTTTGGGTAACCTGATCCATCATAGCGTTCCTCATGACAGAGAATAATATCTGCGGCATCCGTCATGCCGGGTATTTGCGATATGAGATGATAGCCTTTTTCGGGATGTGTTCGCATTTCAGTCCACTCAGATTCTGTCAAAGAATCGGGTTTCAATAATATGGCATCGGAAATACCAATCTTGCCAATGTCGTGCAACAAAGCTCCCCAGTAAATTTGCTGAATGGTATTTGGATCGACGGAAAACCGACGTGCAAGCACTAATGTATGGCAAGCAACGCGTTTAGAGTGCAAACTGGTCTCGTGTTCTCTAAGATCCAGTGCGCTCACCAAGGTTTCTGCCAGGAGATTAAACATGTCTTCCTGTCTTGCGCAGGTATCTCTAGTTTTGAGGAAACAATGTTCGGAACAATATGTATCACCCGCAGAATTATAGGGTTGTTTTGCAATCAAGTTTCCACAATGTCGGCAATAAGCTTTCAATTGGTGCCCTGCTTTAGCTACTTGATCATTGTTTGTCATATGCATCCCTGTAGCTAGAGATCAATATATTGTTGTGTTTATTTTAATTTTTCCCTAAGTGGCGATAACGGATCACTTTTCTCAGTTCCAAAACAATCAAGGGTATGAATCCTACCGCGAACCACCCTACGCACTGACTTAGCGTAATAGGTTCTACTCCGAACAAGGTTTGAAACATTGGAACATGGTGTATCGCCAACTGCAAGCCAAAGCATACTGCCACAACCAAAAATAACCTTATATTGGAAAACATGCTTATTTCCCAAATGGCCCGCTGCTCGCTTCGGGCCCCAAAGGCGCGCAGCAACCCGGCAATCACTAAAGTAGTAAACGCAGCATCGCGGGCTTGTTCAAGACTGCTATCCATTATGTAGAGCTCATAGGCAAATACACCCAGCGTCACGCTGGCGGTCAGTAAGCCGGTAAATAGTGTTAGCTTGATTAAATCACGATTGATTAACGCCGTCTGTGGATTCCGCGGTGGACGGTCCAACACGTCGGAGTCAACCGGATCGGTCGACAACGCCAGAGCCGCAAAGCCATCAGTTACCAAGTTGATCCACAGAAGATGCAAGGGCAATAGAGGGAGCGGCCAGCCCAGTAAAACTGCGACCAGCATCACGATTAATTCGCCGGTACTGCTACCTAGCAGATAAGCCAAAGTTTTAGCAATATTGTCATAAATGCCCCGTCCTTCTTCCACAGCAGCGACAATAGAAGCAAAGTTGTCATCGGTGATAATGATATCGGCCGCCTCCTTGGTCACTTCGGTGCCAGTAACGCCCATCGCGATACCGATGGATGCTTCCTTGATTGCAGGAGCATCGTTCACTCCGTCTCCGGTCATCGCCACTACCGCACTCTGCGCCTTCCACGCGCGAACAATGCGAAGTTTGTGTTCGGCGGTGACGCGCGCATAAACGGAAACTCTTGATACACGCTCCTTCAGCGCTTCATCACTCAAGCTGTCTAGTTCGATACCTGCGAGAATTTCGTCGTTCTTACCCAGAATACCCAGCTCACGTCCTATCGCACGTGCCGTATCAGGATGATCGCCTGTAATCATCACGGTTTTGATGCCAGCCCGCTTGCATTTGGCCACAGCCTCTTTTGCCTCGGCGCGTGGCGGATCCTGTAAGCCTATTAGTCCCAGAAAGATAAGTTCCTTCTCGATTTCGGCATCATCTGTCAATTTGCCTTCTTCGAAACTGAAGTCATCCAGGATGCGCTCAGCAACCGCAAGCACGCGTAGCGCATCGTTTGCCAGCAACGTATTAGCATGGAGAAGCCGGACGCGGTCACTTTCTGTCAGATCCCTAATTCCCTGGTCGGTACGGATTCGGGTGCAGCGGCCGAGAATCACTTCCGGCGCACCTTTGGCGAATGCCCAGGAATGACTTTCCTGCCGACGGATTACAGTCATACGTTTGCGAGCGGAATCGAAAGGAACAATGGCCAGTCGTGGCATTTCAGTCTCAATCATTTGCCGGGTAATATTGCCTTTGGCGGCAGCAACCAGCAGCGCTCCTTCAGTAGGATCGCCCACTATCATGGATCGACCATCTATTAAAGCTAGCTCGGCATCGTTGCAAGCAGCCGATGCACGGAGCAGCGCGAGAAGTGATGGGGTTCCCTCTACCGGGATTTCTGCATTTCCGACAAAAAACGCCCCCTCGGTTGAATAACCTTCGCCAGTGATGCGATACAAGTTATCTGCCGTGGCTAATTTACAAGCAGTCATTTCGCCCATCGTCAGGGTACCCGTCTTGTCCGTGCAAATGACCTGAGCGCGGCCTAATGTTTCAATCGATGCCAGGCGTCGCACCAATGCATTCCGCCGCACCATGCGCTGTACACCCAAGGCAAGCGCGATAGTCACTACCGCCGGTAATCCCTCGGGGATAGCAGCAACAGCGAGACTCACCGTGCTTAAGAAGAGCTCAAATGGCGCTATTCCCCGCAATAATCCTAGCCCGAAAATCAGTGCAACAATGCTGAAACAGGCCAGTAATAGCATACGTCCTACTCGGTCGAGCTGGATTTGCAACGGGGTTTCTCCACTTTCGGCAGTCTCCAGCAGTTTAGCGATATGGCCGAGTTCCGTTTCCATGCCGGTATTAACCACCAATGCGCGACCGGAACCGCCTGTTACGCTGGTACCAAGAAAAACCATATTTTTTCGCTCGGCCAAAGCTGTTTCTGGAGGCAGATTATCCGTAAATTTGTTTACAGCTTGCGATTCACCAGTCAGTGATGCTTCGTTGATGCGTAGAACAGAGGCATGAATCAGGCGGGCATCCGCAGTGACCAGATCCCCTCCTTCTAGCAAAAGAATATCGCCCGGTACGATTTCGGTTGCAGCAACTACCACGCTATGGCCATTACGCACTACGCGACAATGAGGTGCTACCATATCAGCTAAAGCGGCAGCAGCCTTTTCGGCACGATATTCTTGAATGAAACCAATCAGTGCATTCAATATTACGATGGCAATAATGGCGATGCCATCCACGGTTTCACCCAGTGCTGACGAAATAGCTGCTGCGCCAATCAACACCCAGATAACCAGGCTTTTAAACTGACTTGCCAAAATAACAAAAGCTGAAAATCGCTTACCCTTTTGTAGTTTATTAGGCCCATTACGGACGAGACGAACAGCCACTTCCTCATCGGTTAGCCCCTTTTCTGTATCGGTCACAAGAAGACTTGCGAGTTCGGCTGTCGATTGGTTATGCCATAAGGTCATGATGGTATTCTGTCCATTAACATTAATGAATTCACTACGATTTTTCCGATTCAATGCTGTATCTATGTTTTATCTGCCAGATACTTGATATCCGTATGCCAACGCCAAATCACATAGATCGCCGGAATTACAAATAGGGTCAGCAGCAGGGCCGAGCCAACGCCGCCGATCATCGGTGCAGCCAATCGCTTCATCACATCAGCACCGACGCCGGTGGCCAGCATGACCGGCATCAAACCGACGATATTGGCCAAGCCTGTCATCATCACCGGGCGGATGCGTTCCATGGCTCCCGATTTCACAGTTTCCAGCAAGTCATCGAGGGAGTTCAATTGCCCGGATTCTCGCCGCCGCTTTACTGCCCCGTCTAAATAGGACAGCATGATGGCACTGGTCTCTGCAGCCACCCCAGCCAGCGCAATCAAACCGACCCATACGGCGATGCTCATATTGTAGTTCAGCCAATACAGCGCCCAAAGACCGCCGACCAGAGAGAGCGGTACTCCAAGCATAACCATGAGTGTTTCGGCGACGGAACGGAACGTAAAATAATACAAAAGAAAAATAATGGCGAGGGTCAATGGTACGAATATTTTAAGCCGTTCCTTCACTCGTTCCATGAATTCATATTGCCCCGACCAGACTAGTATATAACCAGGGGGTAATTCAATCTTGTCGCGTACTACCTGTTTCAAATCTTCCACATAACTACCCATGTCACGATCTGCCATATCCACGTATACATAACCAGACAACATACCGTCCTCATCACGGATCATGGCAGGGCCGCTGACCATGCGTAATTCCACCAACTGGGCCAGGGGCACTTGTGCACCATTGGGCGTGCTTACCGTCAGCCGCCCCAGTTTGTCCAGGTCATCGCGCAGTTCACGCTGGTAGCGCAGATTGATAGGATAGCGCTCACGCCCTTCAATGGTGGTGGTGATGTTTTCCCCGCCGATACCCGATTCGATGATTCTGCTCACGTCCATGACGGTGAATCCATAGCGGGCGATTTCATCGCGGTTGATGTTAATATCTAAATAATAGCCGCCCGAAACTCTTTCCGCGTAGACGCTACGGGTACCGGGAACATCCTTGGCGACCATCTCGATTTCTTTGCCGATAGTCTCAATAGTCTTCAAATCCGGCCCGAAAATCTTTATGCCCACAGGCGTGCGTACGCCCGTCGTGAGCATGTCAAGGCGCGCTTTGATGGGCATAGACCAGGTATTAGTTACACCAGGAAACTGCAAAGCTTGGTCCATCTCGGTGATTAAGTCTTCATAACTCAGGTCTTTGCGCCATTGTTCCTTGGGTTTCAGCTCAACGAGCACTTCCATCATGCTGAATGGTGCCGGATCGGTGGACGTATCGGCACGCCCAGCCTTGCCAAAAACGAGTTCCACCTCGGGAAAGGATTTTAGCTTCTGATCCATTTGCTGCAATAATTTACCCGCTTCCGTCACCGAAATACCCGGCAGGGTAGTTGGCATATAGAGAATCGTACCTTCGTAAAGTGGTGGCATAAACTCTGACCCAATGCGCTGCAAAGGAATCACAATGCTCGCCATTAAAATTAAGGAAAGTACGATTAGACTCCATCGGTAACGCAAAGCTAGAGCCAGCAGCGGCGCGTATATCCGTTGCAACAGTCGTGTGACCGGGTGACGATGTTCCGGGATAATGCGACCACGAATTAAAATTGACAACAGCGCCGGGATCAACGTCACGGCGAGTACTGCGCTCATGGCGATGGCCAGTATTTTAGTTAGCGCCAGCGGCGTAAATAGTCGACCTTCCTGGGCTTCCAGGACGAATACGGGCATGAAAGCGATTGCAATAACCAGAAGTGAGGCAAAAATCGGCGGCCCGACTTCCTTGGCGGAATCAATGAGTATCTGCTCGCGATCACCTTTGCGTCCATTTCGCTCCCACTCTTCCAACCGCCTGTGGGCATTGTCCACCATAACGATGGATGCATCTACCATATCGCCAAGGGCGACGATAATGCCGCCTATTGCCATGATATTTAATCCAACGCCGAGATAATACATGGGGATGAACGCAATCAATACTGCCAAAGGCAAGGTAATTATCGGGATGAGCGCGGAGCGCAGGTGCAGTAAAAATCCGACAATGAGCACGCTGATCACTACCAGTTCTTCGATTAGGTTTTCTGTAGCAGTAGCGATGGATTCGTGGATCAGGTTGCTGCGATCGTAGACAGCAACAATCTTGACTCCCTTGGGCAGAGACGGCTCGATCTCCTTGAGCTTGGCATTGACCCGTTCAATGACGGCGGAAACATCCTCTCCATAGCGCATGACAACCACGCCACCCACCGTCTCACCTTGGCCGTTCAGTTCCACGATGCCGCGCCGCATGTCCGGCCCCAGCCCGACCGAGGCCACGTCGCGCAGCAGGATCGGGGTGCCATTGGCACTAACGCCCACGGCGATTTTTTCGATGTCGGCGGTGGACTTGATGTAGCCACGCCCTCGGATCATGTACTCAATACCGGAAAACTCCACTACCCGGCCACCCACATCCAGATTGCTCATACGTATCTTGTCGAGAATCTCATTCAGGTTGAGTTTATAAGCCAACACCTTAGTGGGGTCGAGGTTGATCTGGTACTGGCGTACGAAACCGCCCACACTGGCGACTTCCGCCACCCCGTCCACAGCCGCCAGCCAGTAACGCAGATACCAGTCCTGAAACGAGCGCAACGAAGCGAGATCCTGCTGACCACTTTCGTCAACTAAGGCATATTGGAATACCCAGCCCACTGCTGTGGCATCCGGTCCCAGTTGCGGCGCTACGCCTTCCGGCAGTTTGCCGGATAACTGGTTCATATATTCCAGAACACGGGATCGCGCCCAGTAAATATCAGTACCTTCCTTGAACAGAACATAGACATAAGAAAAACCAAAATCCGAAAATCCCCGCACAACGGTCACATTGGGTGCGGATAGCAGGGCAGTGACAATCGGATAGGTGATCTGATCTTCCACCAGATCTGGAGATCGCCCCATCCACTTGCTATAGATGATGACTTGAGTATCGGACAAGTCCGGCAGGGCATCGATGGGGGTATTTTTCATTGCCCATAGACCGGCAGTAGCCGCACCAAACACCAGCAAAAATACGATGAGTCGGTTTCTGGCGCAAAATTCGATGAGATTTTCGATCATAATCGTTGCCTTAGTGCTTCATGCCAGGCATGCCGCCAACCGCTGACTTCAATTGGCTTTCGGAGTCAAGCAGGAAGTTGGCTGAAGTGATGACGTGTTCGCCCTCCTGGATTCCTTCCAGTATTTCTACCCAATCGCCACTGCGTTGGCCAATTTTGGCATTGCGCCATTCGAGCCGACCGCCGCCAAGATGAATAAAAATGATCTGCCGCTCACCCGATTCCAATACTGCATTCTTGGGTACGACAAGCCGCACACCCAGCGGAATTTTGAGTTCCAGATTAGCGTACATGCCGGGTTTAAGCTTTTCTCCCGGATTATCTAACTCGAAGCGCACCTTGCCGGTGCGCGATAGTGGATCAATGGTGGGATAAATGAAGGTGATGCGCGTTTGAAGCGTCATATCCGGCACATAGGATAGTGTTACGGTGGCGCGCTGACCTATCTCTATCAGCGGCATCTCATATTCGTAGATATCGCCCATAATCCAGATGTGGGATAAATCGGCGATAGTATAGAGTTCATCGCCAGGCTTCACGTGCAATCCTGTTACCGCCGTTCTGTCGATTACGGTGCCGCTTTGCGGCGCATGGATTGGTAGGGTTGTGAGTACAATGCCTGTACGCTCAAGATCTTGAATATGGTGCGGTTCTATATCCCACAACAGCATTCTACGACGTGATGCTTCCAGCAAAGCTCGTGCACCTTGTGCTACTTCGGGAAACTCACTTTTTCCCAATGTCTGACTACTCTGTAGCGAAATTAGATATTCTTCCTGCGTTGCCAATAATTCAGGACTATATAAGGTGAACAATTTTTGTCCTTGCTTAACGTGTTCTCCTGTGAAGTTAACGAACAATTGATCTACCCAGCCCTCCAGTTTTATGGTAACGCGGGAAAGCAGCTTTTCATCCACTTCCACCCGACCTACGGTACGAATAACATGATCTACTGCCTGTCGTTTTGCCAGTTCGAACGTGACGCCGATTGATTGCAGTCGTTTTGGGCTGACAAACAGCATATTCTGCGACTCGGTAGATTTCTCGGTCTGTGAAGAATGCGCAAGTTCCAGATTGCCTTCGATTATCTGCTCTTGATTTCCATGCCCCGTTTTATCCATACTCATGTCATTGCCATGAGGAGAGTCTTCGTTAAGTTCTGATTGATTAAAGTGGAAAAACAAGAAAACAGTGATTATGGCAATTGCCACGGCAAGAACAACCAAGCCATAGCGCATACGTGATGTCAGGGAAGAGATGTTCATGGAGCTACCCCTATGATTCCTTCCAGCCGAGCCAACGCCTTTTTATGTTCAACCATTTCACTGTGGAACTCCAGTTCATTTTCTTGTAAGGTTAGTAAGCTATTAAGCAAAGTCAGAAAATCCACACGACCGACTGCATAGCTGGCTTGAGCTGAAGCGAGCGTTAAACGTGATTGGGGAATAATGGCATCTCTCAATAACTTGATAAGCAGCTCAGCGCGCTCGGCTTGAGCCATGTCATCTTTAATGCGAGCCAGTAATTCTTGCCGTAGTGCATGAAGATCCTGAAATACCGCCTCACGACTTGCAATTGCTTCATTCACACCTTCTCGTTGTTTAGTGGCGTAATAAAGTGGGATTTTGATATTCAACATGACCTGGTAGCCATTCATATTCATGACTGGATCGCGTGTTCCAAGGCCACTGAGCTCGAAATCCGGATAGTATTCCCGCTTGGCCAGCGCAATGGCTTGGTTACCTTGCTCTACGGTTCTTTGCTGACCATGCAACAAAGGAGAAGATTGATCCAGCAAATCGTTTAGTTCCGCAATAGAATAACGCATCGGTGTGAATCGAATTTCCTCGGGTGTGCCTAGCGGATCGCTGGGAAGTCTATTCAGAATTCGATTGATGCTGGCGTGAAATGATTGCCGACGTTGTTCCAACGTGGCTAATCGTGCCAGTAAGCGTGATATTTCGGTTGAAGCCCGCAAAACATCCTGCTGTGCTGCCTGGCCAACCGAATAGCGAGCAGTGGCAGTCTTTTCAAACTCCTGCAACAGCAGCATTGTTTGTTGTAAAACACGAATTGAGTCATGTACGAAGTGCAGATCGTAGAAAACCTCTTTTAATCGGGCTATCACTGCTAATTGTGTTGCCAGATAATCCTGTTCAATGCGATCTGATCTTCGAGCGGCAATCTCGCCTTTAAGTCCTAACTTACCGGGGAACGGAATTTCCTGACTTAATCCATACATTACATCCTGTCGGGCCATATCGCGATATCCCATCGTTACTTTTGGGTCAGGTAGAGTCTGTACTTGTGGGATCACAGCTCTGGCTGATTCCCATCGCTGCAGACTTGCACGAATATCTGGGTTCTTTGCTAGCGCCTCCTGAACAAGTTCGTCTAGCCTGGAGAAAACCTCACCACCGAAAACTAAACTACAACATAAGAAAGTGCTCAGAAAAAAAACGACTTTACAATAAATAGCTGGGAATTTTATGCCTCTCATTGCAATCTACCCATTTCTGAAGCCAGTGGTAGATTTCCAGCACTGTAACTGATTTCGAGATCAGGCTGGGTGCCTTGAGATGGAATCGTCACTAATGCTGCTGCTCGAGCCCGCATTTGCGCCAAATCTGGATTATATCGAACCGTTAGAACATTATGATTTGTTCCAGCAGTAGCACTGTTTACAAGTAGTAACCTGTCTAAAGAGATGCTGTTTAACAAAATAAATAGTGGGGACATAAAATATCTCGTGTTCTTGGTACCAAAGCTTAAAGCGAGGTCCAGCCCAAGAAAGATTCGGTGCGCGTCTTATCGTTTATCTATATAAGATGAATTACTTGAATTTTATACAAATGAAATTCATTGAACTCAATTTAGGTAGCACCTATCACTACTGTCAATACTGTAGAAATTTTCTAGGTGATGCGCACACGCGCAGCGGAACTAAGTTAGAGGAGGACGTTGAGGTTGCTCAGGAATGAATGAGATAGGTTTAGCTATTAGCGAGATTGCATAGGAAAAGCTATCAGAGGGAATTACCGCAGAGAGTGCAGATATAATAACTGTACTAAAGCTTGCTTGACATAAAGCGTTTGCCTCACACTCTTGATTAGAGATCACGCTGCTATCCATTGGTTGCTCGTGATGAATAGTGCGGAGGTGGTCATTAATTATAATAATAACATCGGTATTTAACTTGTTATCAGCATTTTCTTCATGTAAGCACAGTGGTATCCCAGCAGAGAATGTTCCTTGCACTGGTAACCAAAGCATAATTAGAACCAAAAATAATCTGTGCACTAAAAGCTTCATCCGATCCGCTCAAATTTGATTTTGATTGAATTGCAAAATACACAACATTACATACCTAACACTTTTTACACTAAAAGTATATTAGGTGTCAATTATGCTTTAGGTAGTCAAAGGCTCTAGACTAGAAAATATAATCTGCTAGTCTAGTAATTAACCTGATTGTTACAACAAGCTTGTTCAATATTATTTGCATTGGTGTTTCTACCCGCAAAATAGCCCTGCTTTGAAATAAATGTTGACGCCTATTGAAAATATTGACCAAGTATAAATTTCAACATTGCATACTACACAGCTGTGAAACTGCAATTCCCCACCGACTTGCCACAGGGAATTGCAAGCTTAATGCTTGACATTCCAATGATTGGAAGGTTTAGCATTGCTAATAAAAAACCAGCATCACGGGAGAAAATGCAACAAAAATATTAAAAGTGCTCGGGCTGGAGTGAAAATACATACATTGAATAACAGAGAAAGTGCCAACCACTCACTAGCAAAATATTTGACACGGGCTTTAATTAAGCTAAGTTGTAGAACTTGTACTTCTAATTTCTGGATATTTCTTCCATCAAAAACATGTACTTCTTTAGAAGGATAAAAATTATGCGAATAGAACACCACAAACATGCAGGAAAGACTGCTCGTGTTTCTCAGTCTACTGACGCAGACGTGATCTACACCTGTCCCATGCACCCGGAAATACGGCAAAATGGACCCGGGAATTGCCCAATTTGCGGAATGGCGCTGGGGCTGGAAACAATAACAGGCGAGGAAGGTGAAAACCCAGAGCTGATAGATATGCGCAAACGCTTCTGGATCGGTCTTGCCCTTACCTTGCCTGTTTTTGCACTGGAAATGGGTAGCCATATTTTTGATCTTCATCGTTATATCAGTGGCACGCTATCCAACTGGGTACAGTTGGTACTGGCCACACCCGTTGTGCTTTGGGCTGGGAAGCCGTTTTTTGAGCGCGGCTGGGCCTCCCTGAAAACCCGCAACCTGAATATGTTTACGCTGATTGCCATGGGTACGGGCGTGGCATGGCTGTACAGTATCGTGGCGACACTGGCTCCCGGTATTTTTCCTGAGGCTTTCCAGCAGGATGGCGCTGTCGCGGTCTATTTCGAGGCTTCCGCTGTTATCACGGTACTGGTGCTATTGGGGCAGGTTCTCGAACTGAAAGCGCGCGAACAAACAGGCGGTGCAATCCGTGCCTTGCTTGATCTGGCACCGAAAACAGCCCGTCGGGTGAACGAAAGCGGCGAAGATGAGGATGTGCCTTTAGATCAAATTAAGGTTGGTGATCTAATACGTGTGCGCCCCGGTGAAAAAGTGCCACTCGACGGGATTGTAGCCGAGGGCCAGAGTGCTGTTGACGAATCCATGGTCACAGGTGAATCGATGCCTGTTAAGAAAGAGCTGCAGAGTAAAGTTATCGGTGGAACGATGAATCAGACCGGTAGTTTTGTCATGAAGGCCGAGCATGTCGGTAAAGACACGATGCTTTCTCAAATCGTCCATATGGTTGCGGAAGCACAACGCAGCCGTGCCCCGATACAGAGGTTAGCAGATATTGTTGCCTCATGGTTTGTTCCGGTTGTCATCTTGGTGGCTGTGCTTGCTTTTATCATCTGGAGTATATATGGGCCTTCTCCAGCGTTTAGTTATGCGCTCATCGCCGCTGTCAGTGTTCTGATTATCGCCTGTCCCTGCGCTTTAGGATTAGCCACACCCATGTCCATTATGGTTGGGGTGGGTAAAGGTGCTCAGGCGGGCGTACTGATCAAGAACGCAGAAGCGCTGGAGCGTTTGGAAAAAGTTGATACGTTGGTTATTGACAAGACCGGAACATTGACCGAAGGAAAGCCGACTGTGACAAAAATTGTAACCGTTAACAATTTTGCAAAGGATGATCTTCTGCTGCTAGCCGCTTCACTGGAACAAAACAGTGAGCATCCGCTTGCTCATGCCATTGTTGTTGCGGCGAAAAAAAAGGGGTTGAATTTGGTTGCGGCAGATGAATTTGACTCGCCAACGGGTAAAGGAGTGATCGGTAAAATCAACGGACAGGACGTTGTGCTTGGTAATGTCATGTTGATGGAGGAGAAATTTATTAATGTATCCTCTTTATCAACGCAAGCCGACGAACTGCGCTCCGACGGCGCAACCGTGATCTTTATCGCCGTGGACGGTCAGGCTGCCGGGATTTTGTCTATCGCCGATCCGATTAAGGAAACAACACTGGATGCAATCCAACAAATTCAAAATCTGGGCATTCATATTGTCATGTTAACTGGTGACAATCGCCGTACTGCAGAAGCTGTTGCAAAAACGTTAGGAATTGAAGCAGTAGAAGCTGAAATTCTGCCGGGAGACAAAGGCAAGATCGTTAAAAAGCTGCGCGATGAAGGACGTATTGTTGCCATGGCCGGGGACGGCACAAATGATGCTCCAGCATTGGCTGCTGCCGATGTTGGCATAGCTATGGGAACAGGTACAGATGTAGCCATGGAAAGCGCAGGCGTGACCTTGTTGAAAGGCGATCTGATCGGTATTGTCCGCGCCCGCAAACTGTCTGTTGCTACCATGAACAATATTCGGCAAAATCTGTTCTTTGCTTTTATTTACAATACCGCAGGTGTACCCATAGCGGCAGGCATACTGTACCCGCTCTTTGGAATCCTGCTTTCACCCATTATCGCCGCTGCAGCAATGTCATTATCCTCGGTCAGCGTTATAGGCAATGCTCTGCGGTTAAGATTATTGAAATTGTAAGATTTTAAATCCGGAGTTATTTTTTCATAAAGGACGCCAGAGGAATTGCTCTCCCGAATCCTTCTGGCTACCTCAAAATGATAATTACACATGCATTTGACGAAATCAGCGTCAAAGAATGATAGAAAACTGCAGTTTAGAGAAATTAAAATATCCTATTTTTAGATTATTTTGCAATAGAATCTTCAAATTAGCGCAACGTTGTTTGCACACGGCCCCTTTCGTCCTTGCCCGACATCATCTGGAGTGATGAAACCGAATCCTTTGTCCGCATTGAACCACTTTACTGTGCCTTTACTCATGCCGAATTTTCCTCGTTGGATTAATATTTTCTCGATCTTTATTCATAAAGCAGATGCTGACATGGTCTTTATGAATAAATAATGTTTACCCATTAAACTTCCTGATTTGAAAGATTGTTCAGCCAAACCCGATTTTTTCTATTATAAGGCGCATACTGCCCCAAACAAACCCATCAAAGAGAAACTGCCATGGCCATGAACCGTATCCAATTCCAAGCAGGCTTGTCCTTACCTGCATTCCTTGCGCAGTTTGGCACAGATGAACAATGCGCGGATGCATTGGAAGCGTCCCGTTGGCCGCAAGGATTCAGCTGCCCAGGCTGCGGCAACGCGAAATACTACTTGCTTAAGTTAGGAAAACACAAGAACTTCCAATGCAAGTGCTGCCGGTTGCAGACATCTCTGATCGCAGGCACCTTGTTCCAAAGCACCCACCTGGCGCTAAGCATTTGGTTCTTAGCAATTTATCTAATCAGCCAAGCCAAGACCGGTTTGTCGGCACTCGACCTTAAGCGGCAGTTGGGCGTGAGCTATCCCACGGCTTGGCTGATTCAGCAGAAGCTGATGCAGGCGATGGTCGAACGGGATGCCAAGTACACGCTGTGTGGTAATGTCCAAGCGGATGATGCTTACCTTGGCGGAGAATTGGCTGGCGGCAAGGCAGGCCGGGGTTCCGAGAACAAGGTGCCTTTTGTGGCGGCCATTTCGCTCAGTGCCGAAGGCCGTCCCCTGTATATTAAAATGGCACCGGTTCCTGGTTTTACGCGCAAAGCGGTTTCCGACTGGGCTAACGCTGACCTCCAGCCAGGTTGTATAGTCACTTCCGATGGATTGGGTTGTTTTGCCGGGGTTACTGATGCAGGCTGCCAGCACCGGGCAATCGTCGCGGACGGTCGCAAACCCAAAGAATTACCAGAATTCAACTGGATCAACACGGTTTTGGGCAACCTCAAAACCAGCCTGGGCGGCGCTCATCATGCATTCGATTTCGCCAAATACGGAACCCGTTACCTCGGTGCGTTTGTTTACCGTTTCAACCGGCGCTTCCATCTTGAGATGCTTCCACTACGTCTACTCGCCGCTGCAGCCACTACCGGGCATCGCCCAACACGTTGGCTTCGGCAAGCTGAAGAATCTTTCTAATCAGGTTTTGTAATTTAGGTTCTATGTCACGATCTAAATCCAACGAATATGGCCCTTTATACGGGTATTGCAGAAGAACCCCACTTAATAACCCCACGTAAAAAACGGCTCAACCACATGTTGAATCTGCAAACCCGCAATCAGCCCAAAATACCGCGCATCAAAAGAATTCGGATTCACATCTGACATAAGCAGATATTCAGAATCAC
>LNFM01010387.1_pt1 | contig 60046 bp, 56 predicted proteins | sample 596031 | NCBI WGS metagenome assembly LNFM01 (sample SAMN04254537, study PRJNA301005) | activated carbon metagenome | isolation source: dual media filters at the Ann Arbor, Michigan drinking water treatment plant | place: USA: Ann Arbor | reverse complement strand
GATCCAGTCGTGGGCGGCGCGCAGCGCCGCCCCGAGGTCCTCGTGCAGCGCGTCCGCGGACGCGCCATCTCGGGGCGCACCGGTGATGGCGAACGTCCGCGACCGCACCCCCTCGGCGGTGACCGTGCCGGAGGGAGCCTGCGCCCGGACCGCCGCGTCGAGGACGCGGGCGACGGGCAGGACGCGCGGGGGGGCGATCATGGCCTGGGCGGGCCTCATGCCGCGGCCGTCTGCATGAGGTACGACGGACGCCGCACCCAGTCGGTGGCCGCGGTGTACGCCGCCCCCAGGCGGAAGGTGGTGGCCTCGTCGAACGCGGGCCCCACCACCTGCATCGAGATCGGCATGCCCGCCTTGTCGAAGCCGCAGGGCACGATCAGCGCCGGGCACCCCGACATGCTCACCGGGACCGTGTACCGGCAGTACGCCCACAGGGCGTCCTCCGAATGCCCGTCCGGGTAGGTGATGTCGATGAAGATGGGGTGGTCGACCGGCGGCTTGGCGGTGGCCGCCGTGGTGGGCGTGATGAGCAGGTCGACCTCCGCGAAGGCCCGCTCGAAGTCCCGCCGCACCAGGTTGCGCACCTGCTGTGAGCGCAGGTAGTCCTTCGCCAGCAGCAACTGGCCGAGCTCGGCGAAGTTCCGGACGTCGATCCCGAACTCCTCGGCGCGGTGGAACGTGTACTCGTCGAACAGCGTCGCCGACTCGGCGATGACCGACAGGAACGCGCCGCCCGCGTACCCGGCGTGCGGCATGGGCACCTCCACCAGCACCGCGCCCATGTCGTCCTGCATGGTGGTGAGCGCGGCCCGCACGGCGTCGGCCACGTCGGTCTCGATGTGGTCGAAGAAGTGGTCGGTGGGGACACCGATCCGCAGGCCCTCGATGCCCTGGCCCATCAGCGCCGCGAAGTCGGGCACGGGCGCGGCGGATGAGGTGATGTCCAGCGGGTCGTAGCCGGCGATGACCCCGAGCATCGCCGCGAGGTCCTCCAGGGAGCGGGCCAGCGGGCCCAGCGTGTCCATGGTCATCGACAGCGGAACCGAGCCGGTGGTGGGCACCCTGCCGTGCGTGACCCGCATGCCGAAGATGCCGTTGAGGCCGGCGGGGTTGCGCACCGAGCAGCCGCAGTCGCCGCCGATGGACGCCTGGCCCTGTCCGGCGGCGACCGCGGCGCCCGACCCGCCGCTGGAGCCGCCGGGCACGCTGGCCCCGTCCCAGGGGTTGCGGGCCGGCACGGCGGTGGTGCCGCCCCAGCTGAGCTCGTGGGTGGCGACCTTGCCCAGGCACACGGCGCCGGCGGCCCGCATGCGCGCCACCACCGTGGCGTCCTCCTGGGGCACGTGATGCCCCGGGATCTTCGACCCGCAGAGCATCGGGACGTCCTTCACCGCGATGACGTCCTTCACGGAGTAGGTCATGCCGTGGAACGGCCCCAGGTCGGTGCCGGCCTTCAGCAGGGCGTCGGCGGCCTCCGCCTCGGCGAGCGCGGACTCGGCGGTGAGCTCCACCCACGCGCGGGTGACCTGGCCGGTGGCGGCGATCCAGTCCAGGGTGTCCTGGACCAGCTGCCGCGAGGTGATCTCCCCGGCGCGCATCAGGGCGCCGGCCTCGGTGGCGGTGAGCCAGTGCAGTTCGCCCACGTCAGGCCTCCTTCCCGTCGAGCTGGCCCTTGTTGCCGTTGATCGGCTCGTCGTGCTCCCACGGCAGGCGGTACACCACCGCCGGCCGCACGAACGTGAATCGCGACTCGGTGAACGCGAAGCCCAGGTCCAGGGGCTCCCACGAGCGCGCGGTGGCGATCTGCTGCTTCAGCATCTCCAGCTGGGCGTCCACGCGGTCTTCGGGGAGGTTGAGCCCCGAATAGGCGGACAGCGTGCGCACCGCGTCGGCGTCGATGACTCGCTCGGGCCGTTCCATGGTCGTTGGCCTCCTGGTGTGGGTCGTCAGTCGGTGCCCGCCGCGGCGCACGCGGCGAGGGTCGCGGGAAGCGGGAGGACGGCCACGCCGGCCGCCTCCAATGCGGCGCGGACGGCGCGCCCGATCTCCGGCGCACCGGGGGCGTCGCCGTGCAGGCAGATGGTGTGGGCCCGCACGGGCAGCTCGCCGTCCTGGGTGATGAGCCGTCCCCGGGTGATGGACACCGCCCGGGCGGCCACCTCCTCCGGTGGATGGGGCGTCGCGATGGTGTGCAGCAGCAGCCGGCCGTCGGGCGAGTAGTCGGCGTCCACGAACGCCTCCCGGGCCACCACCGCGCCCACCGCCTCGGCGGCGTCCGCGGCGGGCCCGTCCAGCAGCACCAGCGGCAGCGCGGGGTCCAGCGCGATGAGGGCGCGGGCCACGGCCTCGGCCGCCTCCGGGTGCTCCGGCAGCATGGTGTAGAGGGCCCCGTGGGGCTTGACGTGGGTGACCGTCACGCCCAGGGTGGCGGCCGTCGCCAGCAGCGCGCCCACCTGGTAGATGACGTAGTCGGCCACGTCACGCGGCGCCACCTCCATGCGCCGCCGGCCGAAGCCCAGCAGGTCGGGCAGCCCGGGGTGCGCGCCGGCCGCGACGCCGGCCTCGGCCGCCAGCAGCAGCGATTCGCGCATGGTGCCGGGGTCGCCGGCGTGGAAGCCGCAGGCGATGTTCACCGAGGTGACCGAGCGCATCACCTCGCGGTCGTCGCCCAGCTTCCAGCGGCCGAAGCTCTCGCCCAGGTCCGCGTTGAGGTCGATCGCGGCCATGGTGCGCGGTCCGGATGCGGTGCTCATGCGATGGCCGCCCGCCGCGCCAGACGGCGGCTCCAGACGTCCAGGGCGAGCGCCCCCACGATGATGAAGCCCTTCGCGAGGTCCTGGTAGAAGGGGTTGAGGTCCAGCAGGCTGAAGGCGTTGGTGATCGTCGCGATGAGCCCGAGCCCGATCGCCGAGCGCCACATGCTGCCGATGCCGCCCGCCAGGGACGTGCCGCCCACCACGACGATGGTGATGACGTCGAACACGATGTCCGGGTCGATGTCCGCCTGGGCGCTCGAGAGCTGGGAGGCGGTGATGATGCCCGCGATGCCCATGCACAACCCCGAGACCACGTAGGTGCTCGCCTCGGTGAGCTGCGACCGGATGCCCGACAGACGGCTCGCCTCGCGGTTGCCGCCGACCGCGTAGATCCACTGGCCGTAGACGCTGCGGGCGAGGATGAACCCGCCGATGACCATCAGGCCGATCAGCAGCATCCCCGCATAGGGGAACCCGCCGATGTCACCGCCGCCGAGCGTCGCGAACGACGGATCGTCCACGATGTACGCCTTGTTGTCGGTGATCAGCAGTGTGACGCCGCTCATGATGAAGCCGCTGCCGACGGTGGCGATGAACGGGTTGATGCCGATCAGCGACACCAGGCCGCCGTTGACGATGCCCAGCACCAGCCCCACGCCGATGGCCGCGAGGAAGCACATGGCGGGCGACGCCCCGCCCTGCCCGAGCCCGGCGGCGGTGACCGCGCACAGGGAGTAGCCGGCCGCGATCGACAGGTCGAAGCCGCCCGTCAGGATCACGTAGGTCATGCCGATGGCCATGATCCCCGCGGGGGCCCACTGGCTCAGCATGTTGTAGATGTTGGTGCTCGTCAGGAACGTCGGGTTGTTCGCCGTCACCCCGATGACCAGCACGACGAGGGCGAACACGATCCCGTAGGTGCGAAGGATCCCCGGCCCGTGCTGCACCAGGAACCCGCGCACGCCGGCGCCGCCGGCGAGCCGGCCGGTCTCCGCTGTCACGCTGCGACCTCCTCCACCTTGAACACCAGATCCAGGACCCGCTTGACGGTGGCCTCCGCGCCGGAGAGCTCCGCGAGCTTCCGGCCGGCGTGCATCACCAGCACGCGGTCCGCGAGGTCCACGACCTCGTCGAGGTCCGAGGAGACGACGATGACGCTCATGCCCTCGCATCACCGCGTAGATCTCCGCCTTGGCCCCCACGTCGATGCCGCGCGTGGGCTCGTCGAGGAGCAGCACCCGTGGCCGCCGGTGCAGCCACTTGCCGATCACCAGCTTCTGCTGGTTGCCGCCGGAGAGCGTGCCGGCGGGTGCCGACAGCCGGGCGGGGTCGAAGCCCACCGGTGTCACGGCGGCGCCGGCCAGCTCGCGCCGGCGGCGCGAGCTCACGATCCCCGCGGTGGACGCCGCGGCGATGTCCGGAAGGGTCACGTTCACGGAGCCGTTCTGGATGAGCACCAGTCCCTGGCCCTTGCGGTCCTCCGGCGCCAGGGCGATGCCCATGCGCACCGCGGCGGCCACGGACCGGGGCCAGCGGCGCGGCATCCCCTCGATCATCAGCTCACCGCGCGCGCCCTTCTCCGCGCCGGCGAGGCACCGCAGCAGCTCGGTGCGCCCGGCGCCCACCAGGCCCGCGACGCCGAGGATCTCCCCGCGCCGCAGGGTCAGGTCGATGCCGTGCACCGCCCCCGGCAGGGTCACGCCGGTGGCGCGCAGGACCTCGGGGGCGTCCGCGCTGGGCGGCACGTGCGCGCCGGCGTGGGCCGCGTCGGGGACCTCCCCCAGCATCGCGTGCACCAGATCGGCCGCGCGGTATCCGGCGGCGGGCCTGGCGCATGACGGTGACGGTCTGGGCGATCTCGAGCACCTCGTCGAGGTCGTGCGAGATGTAGATGACGGACACCCCGCGCTCGCGCAGCGTCCGCACGATCTCCTTGAGCCGCTCGCGCTCGGACGGCCCCAGGGAGGCCGTGGGCTCGTCCATGATCAGGATGGTCCGCTCGGCCACCAGCGCCCGCATGATCTCCAGCAGCTGCTGGTTGGCGATCGACAGCAGGCCGGCCACGGCGTCCGGGGAGATCTCCTCCGCGCCCACCAGGGCGGCCAGCTCGCGGAACCGCCGGCGCATCTCACCGCGCCGCACGAAGCCGGCGACGCGCGGGTACTGGCCCAGGAACACGTTGTCCATGGCCGTCCGGGCCGGGACGGTGTTGAGCTCCTGGTAGATGGCGGCGATGCCCGCGTCCATGTGGGCCCGCGGCGACCAGTGGTCGAGCGGCCGCCCGTGCACCAGCAGGGTGCCCTCGTCCGGCGCCTGCGCCCCGGTGATGATCTTCACCAGGGTGCTCTTTCCGGCGCCGTTCTGGCCCACGAGTCCGTGGACCTCGCCGGCGGCGAGGGTGAAGTCCACCCCGGCGAGCGCGTGCACGCCGGGGAAGGACTTCGACATGCCCGTGACGGTGAGCGCGGCGGGGGGAGTCCCCCCCGCCGGCACCTCCGCCCCGGGCCTAGTAGTTGGGCTCGAGCTTGTCGGCATTCTCGGCCGTGACGTAGATCGAGCCGGGGCCCTCCGTGACCTTGGGCAGGAGCCGCTCGTCGATGTAGCCGTTCACCGGGTCCCCGGTGATGGCCATCGCCATCGCCACCCCGCCGTAGTACGACTCCTCGTACGGGAGGGTGACCCAGGTCTCCTTGTAGAGGCCCTTCTCGATCTTGTCGAGGGCGTCCTTGGTGGCGCCCAGCGTGTAGATCTCGACATCCGTGCCGGGCGTCTTGTCGGACTTCTGGATGCCCTCCAGCGTGCCCCGGGTCATGTCGTCCCAGGCGCTGATGTAGCAGCCGATGTCCGGGTTGGCGCGCAGCGCGTCCTGCGCGACGCGCAGCGCCTTGCGCGGGTCGTAGTCCGCGGTCTGCTCGGACACCACCTCGACCGTCGGGTACTTCGCGGAGGCCGCGTCGATGCCGGCCTTCCAGAAGTTGTAGAGGTCGGAACCGGGGAACCCGCCGACCGCCGCCAGCTTCTTGCCCTGGCACTGCTTGAAGGCGGAGTCGACGATCTCCTTGAAGAAGCCCGGCCGCTGCATCGTGACCGTGGCCGAGACGCCCTCGGTGTGGTCCTCGTCGCCGCACATCGGCAGGTCGATGACCACCACCGGCTTGCCCGTGGGCTTCAGCAGGTTGTTGTACATCGTGCAGCCCGGCGCGTTGGCGGCCGGGGCGAAGATGTAGCCGTCGAAGCCCTGGGTGGTCGCGTCCTGGACCTGCTTGAGCTGCTCGTTCGGGTTGAAGTTCGCGTCGAAGGTCTTGAACTCGAAGCCGTACTTGGCGGCCGCGTCCTCCATGCCCTGCAGTCGCGCCTGGCAGTACGGGTTCTGGGTGCACTCCGCCAGGTAGGCGATCCGCGGCTTGCCCTCCAGGGGCGTGCCGGCCTCGTCGAAGGCGAGGACCTTGTCGACGTTCGCCTGCTTCTGCTCGGGCGGGGTGCCCTCCGGGCCGGGCGCGGCCGTGGTGGAGGTGGCCGTGGAGGTGTCCGCGGCCGCGGAGCTCTCCTCGTCGTCGCCGCATCCTGCGAGCAGGGCGACCGAGAGGACGCCGGCGGCGGCGACGGCCGCGAGGGTGGTGAGCCGTGAGCGCCGGCGGCGTGGACGGCTCGGAACGGGGGCCTCGCCCCCGGTGGTCCCGGGCGCGTCGGTGGTGGTGTGGCGGGGAATCGCGGGCTCCTTTCGCACGGTGTGACGGCTCATGCCGCCATCGCCGAGTTCATGAGGTGGCTGGGACGCCTGGAGGTCCAGTCGGTGGCCTGCTCGTAGGCGTGGCCCACCTGGAAGGCGGTCTGCTCGTCGAACGCCGGCGCGATGATCTGCATCGAGACCGGCAGGCCGTCGGCGGAGAGCCCGCACGGGACGACGAGGGCGGGGCACCCGGCCATGGAGACCGGGATCGTGTACCGGCAGTACGCCCAGAGGGTGTCCTCCGAGTGGCCGTCCGGGTACGACACGTTGATGAAGATGGGGTGGTCGACGGGGGGCTTGGCGACCGCCGCGGTCGTGGGGGTCACGATCACGTCCACGTCCGCGAAGGCCCGCTCGAAGTCGGTGCGCACCAGGGTCCGCAGCTGCTGGGCCTTGCAGTAGTCCTTGGCCAGCAGCAGGGAGCCGAGCTCCGCGAAGTTGCGGACGTCGATGCCGAACTCACCGGCGCGCTCGTGGGTGTAGTCGTCCAGCAGGGCGGCCGACTCGGCGATGACGAACAGGAAGGCGCCGCCGGCGTACCCGGCGTTCGGCATCGCCACCTCCACGATCTCCGCGCCCAGCCCGGCCAGCGTGTCGACGGCGGCCAGCACCGAGTTCCGGATGTCCGTCTCGATGTGGTCGAAGAAGTACCCGGTGGGGACGCCCACGCGCAGGCCCTTCACGTCGTGGCCGATCCTGGCGGTGAAGTCCGGCACCGGCGCCGAGCTGCTGGTGGGGTCCAGCGGGTCGTGCCCCGCCATGACGTTGAGCATGAGGGCGGTGTCGGTGACCGTGCGGGCCAGCGGCCCGATGGTGTCCATGGTCATCGAGAGCGGTACGGAGCCGGTGGTGGGCACGCGGCCGTGGGTCACCCGCATCCCGCAGACGCCGTTCAGACCGGCCGGGTTGCGCACCGAGCAGCCGCAGTCGGCGCCGATCGACACCTGCCCCTGACCGGCCGCGACCGCGGCGCCGGAGCCGCCGCTGGATCCGCCGGTCACCGACTCGCCGTCCCACGGGTTGCGCGACGGGGGGCTGGTGACGCCCCACGAGAACTCGTGCGTCGCGACCTTGCCCAGGCAGACCGCCCCGGCGGCCCGCATCCGGGCCACCACGGTCGAGTCGGCCCCCGGGGTGAAGTCCGCGGCGATCTCCGAGTTGCACTTCATCGGCAGGCCGCCGACCGCGATCACGTCCTTCACCGAGTAGGTCATGCCCTGGAAGACGCCCAGGTCCTCACCGGCCGCGAGGGCGGCATCCGCGGCGGCCGCCTGGGCCAGCGCCCCCTCGGCGTCGAGGCTCACGTATGCGTGCGTGATGCCGTTGGTCTTCTCGATCCAGTCGATCGTGTCGGTGGTCAGCTCCACGGCCGAGAACGCGCCGGCGCGCAGGCCCTTGGCCGCCTCGGCCACCGAGAGCCACTGCAGCTCTCCCGCCATCTCAGGCTCCCCCCGCGACGCGGTGCTTGTTGATGGGGGCCGGGTACTCCCACGGCGGCCGGTAGACCACCGCCGGCCGCACGAACGTGAACTCGCCGTCCGAGAAGTTGAAGCCCATGGGCATGGCGTCCCACGTGCGCAGCGTCTCGATCTGGCCCTTCAGGAACTCCAGCTGCACCGCGACGCGGTCGTCGTCGAGCGCGATGCCCGAGAAGCCCGCGATGGCCCGCACGCCCGCCTCGTCGATGCTGCGTTCCGGTTTCGGCACGCCCGCCTCCCGCCAGTTGTTGTATGCAACATGGGAGTCATGGCGAACCTCCGGCCCCGCTCCCACACGGTGGAGGCGACGCTACAGCCGAGGTTTCAGGCCCGGCTTTGGCCCGATGTCCGAACGAGATCCTCTTGGCTTTCGACGTTTGGCGGGCCGAACCTGGACAACCCGTGGACCGCACCGACGCTGGCCCTCATGCGCTCGGCCTACGCCTGCGACACCAAGATGTATGCAATGACCCGCCGGGGGAGGGTCAGGCGGCGCCCCCGTCGAGCACCTCGAAGCGGCGGCGCGCCCGCTCGGCGGCCCCCGAGGCGCTGCGCTGGCTATGGCGGATGTGGGCGAACATCAGCGCGGCGGCCATGTCGCCGTCCCCGTCCTCCAGCGCGGTCAGCACACCCAGATGCTGCGGGCGCGGTCGAAGAAGTCGTGCACGCGGATGAGCCGGATCCGCGCGTTCACGCTCTCCAGCACGCGCACCAGGGCGGCGTTGCCGCCCAGCCGCGCGAGCGCGAGGTGGAACGCCTCGTCCTGGAACACCGCCTCCTCGCCCGCCTCCACCGGAGGCCCGTCCCAGGCCGCCCGCAGCCGGGCGAGCTCGGCCAGGCGGTCCGGATTGGCCGCCGCGTTGCGGATCGCCACCACCTCGAGGGCCATGCGGATCTCGTAGAACTCGGCGGTCTCGGCGGGTTCCACCGAGGGGGCCCGGTACCCCTCGCTGGGCGCATAGCTCAACAGCCCCTCCTGGGAGAGACGCCGGCAGGCCTCACGGATGGGCGTGCGGCTCACCCGGTAGCGCTCGGCGGCCCACTGCTCGGTGATGCGGGCGCCGGGCGGGATGGCGCCCCGCAGCAGGTCGGAGCGGAGCTCCAGGTACACCTGCTCGGCGATGCGCGTCCTGGGCGGCACGGGACGCACGTTACCGGTCCGCCCCGGCTGACGCGGTTTGCGTCCCCGCGGACCGGGGGATCTCCCGGACACGTCGTGGGCGGTCGCGTCCCGGGAGGAGCGATGGACCAGCGGGGATGGACGCTGCGGGTGCCCGTGCCGACCGGCCACGCCTACGCGCGGCTCGTCGAGTTCACCCGCATGCCGGAGTACGTCGGTGGGCTCACCGCCGTCCGCCGGACCGGTGACGACCTGTTGCAGGTGACCGGCCCGGGCGGTGAGTGGGTGTGGCGCATCACCGAGGCCATGCCGGGACGTGGCCTGGTCCTGGAACCGGTCGACCCCGCGGGGCCGGCCCTGCGGGTGATGCTCGAGCCGGACGGCGCGGGCACCGCGCTGACGGTCCGCGTGACGCATGGCGAGGACGGCGCGCCGCTGGAGCCGCGGGCCGACCGGCTGCGCGCGTTCCTGCTGGAGGGCGCCGAGGCCTGAGGCACATGGCCCGGGCGGGGTCCGGCGCGAACCCCGCCCGAGGGCGTGCGGCTACCCGCGCAGCGGGCCGTGCGAACGGCGGCCGGTGACGGCCCCCCAGACGATCAGCAGCACCACGGCGCCGATGACGGCCGCGATCCACGTGCTGAGGTCCCAGAACTCGTCGATCGGATCGCCGACGCCGGCGGCCCGTGCGATGGCACCCGCCACCACCGCGCCGATGATGCCCACGATGGTCGTGGCGATGATCCCGCCCGGAGGGTCGTTCGGAAGCAGTGCCCGCGCGATGAGGCCGGCGAGCAACCCCAGGATGATCCAGCCGATGATGCCCATGTCACGCTCCAGGTCTCGGGGAAGAGCCTGGTCGTGCCCGGACCGGGCGTCCCCCAAACCCGGGACCCCGCGGCTGCGGTCGCTAGCGCTGCACCCGCGACGTGGCGGGCGCGGGCCGCCCGGGGATCCGCGCCGGCGCCGGCCGCCGCCGCCAGACCGTGGTCAGCCCCGCGGTGATGCGCTCGGCCGCCACCCACACGCCGACGCCGGCGGCCACGGTGAGGGCCAGGGCCACCGGGAACGGCATGTGCGGGGTCAGCAGGGGCCACACCTGCCAGTGGGTGAGATAGATGTACATCGAGGCGGCCGCCACCAGCCCGAGGCCGCGGGACAGGACGCGCGGCACCGGCATCACCGGGATCCACAGCAGCGCCAGCAGCCCGCCCAGCACGATCGCCTCGCGCACCGGCTGGCCGAAGAACCCCGGGACCGCCGCCACGGCGACCGCCGACACCATGAGCCGCCGGCGCACCCCGTCGGCTCGGTGCGCCGCCCACCCCAGCAGGAACACCCAGGCCACCATGTGGGGCCGGAAGATCGCGTTGTAGGGGTCCCCGGTGGGCACCAGCCCGTACCGCGGCACCAGCGCGATGGCCAGCAGCCCCATGGCGAACGCGAACGGGTTCCGCGCATGCAGCCGCCGCACGGCCGGGATGCAGAACAGCACCGCCAGCACGGCGAGCAGCTGCACGAGCGCCTCCCGGTGCGGGCGGGATCCCCCGTGTAGTTGTTCACCAGCAGCAGGGCGCCCAGGCTGTAGCCGCCCGCGAGCAGCATCTGCAGGCCGATCCACAGGGAGGTGGGCACCGCGATGCGGGCGATCGAGGCCACCGAGCGCGCCATCCGGCCGGCGGCGCCGATGGCCGCCAGCGGGAACCGCGAGAAGTTGAAGCCCGCGAGGGCCAGCAGCAGGTGCGCCCCGCCCGCCGGGATGAAGGCCGTCATGTGAGAGGCCACCACCAGCACCACGGCCGCGGCCCGCAGCACCAGGTTCGTCTCCATCCGCGCCGCGCGCGTGCGGGCCGCCGCCGACCCGGCCAGCTCGGCCACCGTCATCTCCGGCCACCGCTCGGGCAGTCGCCCCAGCAGCTCCTCCAGGGCGATGGACATCTCCACGAACGACAGCGAGTCGCCGCCAAGCCCCGCGAAGGAGTCCCCGGCCTCCACGCGCGGCACGCCCAGCACCTCGCGGAAGACCGCGGCGATCGCCTCGGCGTCCACCGTCACCGGGGCCCCCGCGTCCACCTCCGGTGGCTCCTGATCCGCCAGGCGCGCGACCGCGGCGTGGTCGGTCTTGCCCGACGGCGTGCGGGGGACGTCCACGCCGCACCGCACCCGCACCGCCGACGGGGCCAGGCCCGTGTGGGCCGCCACGCGGGCGGCGATCGCGGCGGGATCGCCGGGATCGGTCACCGCGATGACCAGGGTCCGGTCGGTGCCCGCGCACACCGCCGGGACGCCCCAGCCGGCCAGGACCTCCTCCAGGTGGCCCAGGTCCACCCGCAGGCCGAACAGCTTGAGGAACCGGCTGCGGCGCCCCACCACCTCCACCAGGCCGCCGGGCCCCACGCGCCCCAGGTCGCCGGTGCGCAGCTCGTGCACCGTGCGCCCCAACGCGAGGTCGTCCGGGCGCTCCGCGTAGCCGAGCATGACGTTGGGCCCGGTGTAGACCAGCTCGCCGACGCCCGGCGGGTCGATCGCCGGATCGCGTCGCACCTCCAGGCGTCCTCCGGGGATGGCCACGCCCACGGCGCCGGGGTGGCGCTCGGCGAGCTCCGGCGGCAGGTAGGCCATTCGGGCGGTCGCCTCGGTCTGGCCGTACATCACGAACAGCCGCCAGCCGCTGCGCGCGCCCAGCCGGGCGTACCGGTGGACCTGGCACGGCGCCATGCGTCCACCCGCCTGGGTCACGTAGCGCAGGTCCGGGAGGTCCATCTCGGCGAAGCCGGTGCGGTCGAGCAGATCGAAGGTGTGCGGCACCCCCGCGAAGCTGGTGGCGCGGTGCTCCCGCATGAGCTCCCAGAGGGCCGGATCGGTGACCGAACGGCCCGTGAGCACCAGGGCGGCGCCCCGCAGCAGGTGGCTGTGCACCACCGACAAGCCGTAGCAGTAGTGCATGGGCAGGGTGGTCGCGGCGCGGTCCGTGGCACCGATGCCCAGGTAGGTGGCGATCGCCTCGGCGTTGGACGCCAGGTTCTCGCGCGACAGGCGCACCAGTCGCGGGCACCCGGTGGACCCGGAGGTGCCCAGCACCAACGCCAGGTCGGGGTGCAGCAGGTGCCCGGATCCCGCCCGGTGGGCGCGCACCGATGGTCACGTCCGGGCGGAACCGCTCCAGCAGCGGTGCGGTGCGGTCGGCGGCGGCCGGCGGCAGGAGCCAGGCCACGTGGCCGCCCGCCAGGGCGCCCAGATAGGCGGTCAGCGCCGCGGCGGTGTTGCCCGCCTCCACGGCCACCAGCCGTCGCACGGGGCCCAGCGCGCCGGCCACGCGGGCCGCGCCGTCGGCGAGCTCACGGTAGGTCAGCGACGCGTCGCCGACGACCGCAGGGCGGTCACCGAACCACCGCAGGCCGTCGACGAACGGGATGCCGGAGTCCACCGGCGGGGCTGTGGGCGAGCCCATTCTCTTTGGGTAACGCTCGATGGCGATAGAACCTAGACACGGGTCCGCCACCTGGCAAGGGGTCGTGAACAACTGATGTTCGGTCCACCGAACATCAGGGCCTGTGCGCCCCGCCGATCAGGCCCAGGCGCCATCCGCGAGCAGCACCGACTCGTGACCGTCGCCATCGACCGCGTACACGGTCACCTCGGGCCCGCCGATCATGAAGTCGATGTGGATCTCGCTGGTGTTGGCGCGCTCGCGGTCCGGCCCCTCGGCCACGCCGGCGGGGTACGCGGCGCCCAGCGCGATGTGGCTGGCCGCGTTCTCGTCCAGCAGGGTCTCGTAGAAGACCGTCCCCAGCGGGCCGATCCGCCCGCTGCCGTCCACCAGCGCAACCTCGCCCAGACGCGCGGCGCCATCGTCCACCGCGGCGCGTGCGCGCAGCACCTCGGCGCCGTGATCGGCCGTGATCTCCACGGCCCGGCCGCCCTCGAACCGCACGCGCAGCCCGGTGATGACCGTGCCGGCGATCTCGAGCGGCATCGTCGAGGTCACGTACCCCTCGGTGCGCTCGGGGTCCGGTGTGGTGAACACCTCCTCGGTGGGGATGTTCGGCAGGTGCAGGAGCCCGTCCGCGCGGTGCTCCTCTCCGCCGAGCCACCGGGAGGTGGGGAACAGCCCCACGGTCAGGTCCGTCCCGGGCCCCACGAACCGCAGCGCGTCGATCCGGCGCTCGGTGAGGCCGGCCGCGGTCGCGGTGAGCTCCGCCGCACGTGCCCGCCAGGCGGCCGCCGGGTCGTCCTCCTCCAGGCGGCACACGTGACCGATCTGCTCCCACAGCCGCTCCAGCGCATCCGCCGGGGCGAGATCCGGGAAGACCACGGCCGCCCACTCCGGGGTGGGGAACGGCACCACGGTCCAGTTCACCTGCGCCTGCATCACCACCTGGATGCCCTCGCGCAGCGACGGCAGGCGGTCCCGCCCCGCGCGGACCGGGTCGATGCCGTCGTAGATGCCGGGCGCCTGGAGGCTCGTGATCGCGATGTTCGCGCCCGCCATCTCGCCGATCTCCAGCACGCGGCGGCCCATCCAGGGCGGCACCCAGTCCAGCGTGTCCTCCGCGGCGTGCCGCAGGCGGGCCAGCTTCACGTAGGGGTCGAAGTACGCCACGTCCACGAACCGGGCGCCGCGCCGGTACGCCGCGGCGGCGATGGCCCGGACCAGCTCCTCGTACCCGGGGCGCCCGCTCACCGAGACGACCTGGCCGGCCTGGACGTTGGCGCCGGCGGCGACGGCGAGCTCGGCCAGGCGATCGATGCGCGAATCGGACATGTGCGTCATGCTACGCCCGACCCGCCCGCCCACGCGGAGGACAACCCCGATGTGCATCGCCTGCCTCAGCGGCGCGCAGACCGCCATCCAGACCGCCGTGTTCGTCGGCGCGCCGACCGCCTACGGGCTGTGGCGCCGCGTCGCGCCGCGCCTGGGGGTCCGCATCCGGACCTACAACGAGGAGCACGGCATCGACCCGGTCGACGGTGACGCATGCCGGCCCGTCACGGACGACGCCCCAGAAAGACCTCTCGCGGGGTCCGTTCCTCGGTCGTGACCTCCTCCTCGACGCGGACCTCGAAGCCCGCGTCGCGCAGGGTCCCGATCCACGCGTCGCGCGCGTGCAGGCCCCAGCGGTGGCGATCGTGGACGGTCCGCACCACCCCGCCGGGGTCGCGCAGGGCGAACACGTAGTCCCCCACCACCTCGGTGTCGGTGGGGTCCGGGTCCCAGGTCCAGCACAGGTAGCGAACCCCGCGCCCGTCGGGCGCGTCGATGCCACCGTGGTCGGTCGACGGCGCGAACCGCTCGGCCGTCTCGTCAGGGAGGAACACGGCCAGTCCGCCCGGGCGCAGGTGCGCGAACGCGGTGTCGGCGGCCGCGCGCAGATCCTCCGGGGTCACCATGTAGGACACCGCGTCATGCACGAAGACCGCGTCGAAGGTGCGGCCGAGGCGGACCGATCGCATGTCCCCCAGGTGATGGGCGCAGTCCGGGTTGATCAGACGGCTCTGGGCCAGCATGCCCGGGGAGAGGTCCACCAACGTCATCGCGAACCGCGACGACAGGTGCACGGCGTTGTGGCCGCCGCCGCTGCCAAGCTCGAGGACCTCGGCCACCGGCGGGTCGTGCGCCGCGAGCAGGCCCGCGACGAACGCGGCCTCCTCGATGTACTCCTCCGGCGGTGAGATGAGCGGCCACCACGCCGCCAGCTCCCCGTACATCCCCGCGTCGTCCCACAGCGGCCCGCCCATGGGGCGAGCCTCGCACACGCGGCCCGCGGCGGTCACTCCGGTGGCGCCCCCGCGGCGAGCAGCTCACGGACGCGGTCGCCGATCTGCCGGGCAGCGGGCTCCGCGGCCGCCGTCTCGGCGAGCGCCGGGCGCGCGGCGGCCTCGTCGAGCTCCGCCAGCAGCGCCGCCACCACCGCGGGGTCGAACTGGCTGCCCGACGCGGCCTGCAGCTCGCGCCGGGCCGTCTCGGGGGACATGGCCTCGCGGTGCCACCCGGGGCCGGTCATCGATGCGTACGCCTCGCACGCGGCGATGATCCGGGCGCCGAGGGGGATCTCCTGCCCCGCCAGGCCGTCCGGGTAGCCGCCGCCGTCCCACCGCTCGTGCGAGGACCGCACCAGCGGCGCCAGCGGCCGCAGGGCCGGCGCGGCGCCCAGGATCCGCTCGCCGAGGACGGTGTGCTGCCGGATGAACTCCCATTCGGCGGCGTCGAGGGGCCCCGGCTTGGACAGGATCTCGTCGGGGATGCCCACCATGCCCACGTCATGGAGCTCGGCGGCCCGCACGACCTCCTCGCAGGCCTCGGGTTCCAGGCCCATGCGGGCCGCGGTGACCCCCGCCCACCGGGCGACGTCGCGCGAATGCGTGCCCAGGTCCGCGCGGCGGGCGCCGATGGCGTTCCGCAGCACCTGCACCGCCGGACTTCTTGGCGTACATCCGCTCGTCCGCCCGCTGCAGCGCCTGGTCGGCGTTCCGGGCCTCGTGCGGCAGCAGCACCGCCCCGTAGGACGCGCCCACCCGGAACCCCTCCCCCATCTCGGTGAGGGCGTCCTCCGCCGTGGCGATGAGGTCCTCGAGCCCCTCGCCGGGCACCTCGATGAGCGCGCAGAACTCGTCGCCGCCCAGCCGGTAGGCGTCGCCCACGCCGGCCACCGCCCGGTTGAGGCGGTCACCGAGCCGCGACAGCAGGGCATCGCCGGCCAGGTGGCCGAACGTGTCGTTGTAGCCCTTGAACCCGTCCAGGTCGAACAGCAGCAACAGCACGGGGCGCTCCCACGCCTCGCGCAGCGCCCGGTCCAGGTCGGCCCGCAGCCGGCGGCGGTTCCCGAGACCGGTCAGGGCGTCCGTCGTGGCCTCCCGCTGCAGCAGCTCATGGCGCACGATCTCGCCCGCGGCGGTGCCGGCGCGGTCGGCCAGCTCGGTGAGCAGCGCGATCTCGTCGTCTCCGAAGGCGCGCTGGGGCCGGGCGAGGCTCAGCACGCCGGTGGGCCCGTCGGGACCCGGCGCCCGCAGCGGCACCGCCAACGCCCACACCCCGCCGCGCTCGACCTGGGCCGGGCCGTCGGCCGACACGCCCGCCGCCGCGTCCAGGGCCGCTCGAAGCTCCCCGGCCGCGTCACGGTCCAGGGTGCGCATCCCGCCCGGGGCGTCGAGCAGCAGGCGTCCGCCGTCGGCGTCGAGGGCCTCGACGGACCCGCGCAGCACGATGGACAGCAACTCGTCCAGGTCGAGGCGTGCTCCGAACGCCTCACCCATGCGCCGCACCGCCGACTGCAGCCGCGCGCGCTCGTGCCGCACCAGCTCCAGGCGCCGCTGGGCCTCCTCGATGCGGGCGTCCCGGTCGCGCGCGAGCAGCAACAGCAACACCGCCACCGGAACCACCAGCAGCACCGCCACCGAGCGGTCGAGCGCGGCCTGGGCGGCGAGCAGTCCCACCGGGGCCAGGCAGGCGTCGGCCACCCACGCCAGGGCCATCACCCGCACCTGCAGGTGGGGCGCGACGCCCAGCGCGGCGGCCTCCCGCAGGGTCCCCGACAGCAGGTCCACCGCGCAGCCGGCCGCGAACGCCAGGATGAGCACCCACGGGCCCGGCAGGTGCCCGCCGCTGAACCCCGCGGCCACCAGCACGCCGGCCGGCCCCATGGTGTGCCAGGCGTCGCCGAGCGAGAACAGCACGCGCTCCGGCTGGGTGCGCCGCACCGCCAGCGCGCCGGCGGCGCCCAGCACGGCGCCCGCGGCGGCGAGCAGCGGAACCACCGCGGGCGGCAGCGCAAGGAGCATGGGCACCAGCACCAGCTGGGTGGGCGCGACCGCGCCGACGCCCACCGGGAAGCGGATGCGCGACATGGCGGCGTAGAGCACCACCAGCAGGGCGGTGAGCCCCGCGGGGACCGGCGCGTGGGCGTGCGCCCACAGGGCCGCGGCGACGGCCACGAACAGCAGCGCGCCGAGCGTCTCGGCGATCAGCTCACGACGCGCGACGAGCCGCGAGCGCAGGGCCCACGACTCCTCCAGGAGCTGCTCGGCGTCACCCCGGAGATCCTCCAGCACGGGTCAGCGACCCCCGCCGGAATGACGTGCGGAGCGCGCCCCGGCCGGGAGCGCGCCCCGCCCGGCGCTCACCCCCGCACGTAGGGGTCGATGTAGACGTCGTCCAGCTGGAAGCCGGTGCCGTTGGGCTGCGCCTCGATGATCAGCTGCGCCTTCAGCGTCTGGCCGGCCTGCCACAGCGGCAGCGAGGTCGCCAGGGGCAGCTGGGGCGTCGGGTTCCAGGTGCCGTAGTTGTTGCCGTCCTGGTACCCCAGCGGCGTGAGGACCGTGTTGCCGAACTGGTCCAGCCAGCGGACGCTGTACGACAGCCCGCCCCAGCTGGTGGAGCTCCGCTTCGCGAAGAACCGGAACGTGGGGTGCTCGTAGCCCAGGCAGAACCAGGGGCTGGTGGCCTTGCCGCCGGCCTTGAGGCTGAGCGACTTCGCGTGCCCGGCACCGCCGACCTTCCAGGGCTCGTTGCCCGAGACGACCGAGCCGTTCGAGACGGTCCATCCGCCGGTGCCCGACTCGAAGCTGGCTCCGGAGAGCAGGCTGTAGTCGTTCGTGTCGCCCCACTTGGAGAACACCTTGGCCGTGGGCGTGGCCGGACATGCCGCGCTCGCCAGAGCAGGCACGGCCAGCACCGCCGCGACGGCCGTCGAGGCGGCCAGCAGCAGCCTGCGCGTGCGGGTCGGGACGAGGTTGTGCATGTGGTTGTGGACCCGGTGCTCGGAAGTCGGCGGCTGGGCGATCTCAAGGAGACCCCTGGCTTTGCGTCACCGCCTCGCGGCGGCTTTGCCTTTGGCGACACCCTGGGTATCGACGGCACCCCCCACCGCCATGAGACGGGGGAGATTCCTCTAGGCGCCGATCCGGCGGCGTCTTCAGCTACCGTTGCCGGCCGTGACCAGGATCTCCGACCTCCTCGCCGCCGGCCGCACGCGCTCGCTGGAATTCTTCCCCCCGCGCACCGAGGACGCCGAGGCACAGCTGCGCCGGGCCCTCACCGACCTCGCCGACCTCGACACGTCGTTCGCCTCGGTGACCTACGGCGCGCTCGGCTCCACGCGCAGCCGCACGCGCGACCTGGTGGTGCAGCTCAACGCCGAGCACAGCTACCCCACCATGGCCCACCTGACCTGCGTGGGGCATTCGCGCCAGCAGATCCAGCGGCTGCTGGACGACTACGCCGCCTCGGGCGTGCGCAACATCCTGGCGCTGGGCGGCGACCCGCCCGACGACGGGGACGACACCGGCGACTTCACGTACGCGCACGAGCTGGTGGGGCTCATCCGCGACCACCCCGGCGGGTTCTGCGTCGGCGTGGCCGCGCATCCGGAGGTCCATCCCCGCTCCCCCGACCGCGCCAGCGACCGGCGGCACCTGGCCGACAAGCTGCGCGAGGCGGACTTCGCGGTGACGCAGTTCTTCTTCCGGGTGGAGGAGTACGAGCGGCTCATCGAGGAGCTCGCCGCGCTGGGTGCGACCAAGCCGGTGATCCCGGGGGTGATGCCGTTCGTGAGCGTCCCCGGCCTGCGCCGCATGAGCGCCATGAACGGCACCGCGATCCCGCCGGAGCTCGAGCGCCGCCTGGAGGGCGCCGCCGACGCGGACGTGGCGGAGATCGGCATCGCCACCGCGACCGAGCTGTGCGAGGGGCTGCTGGCCGCCGGCGCCCCCGGACTGCACCTCTACACGCTCAACCGCTCGACGTCGGTGCGGCGCATCTGGGAGGCGCTCGGGCCGACGGCCTGAGTCAGGCGACCGCCCCGGGCAGCCGCAGCGTCACGCTGGCGCCGCCCCAGGGACCCACGCCCACCGCCAGCTCCCCGCCCGCGGCCGCCACCCGGCCGGCCGCGGCGCGCAGGCCCGCCGTGCGCTTGGCGTCGACCTCCACCACGCCGGCCGCCGCCGCATCGCCGCGCGAGTCGCCGCCGTCGCTGACCACCACCGTCAGGGCCTCCCCATCGGGCTGGAAGGCCAGCCGCAGGGCGCCGCCATTGGGCGTCCCGTGGGCCACGGCGTCGCGGACGATCCGGCCCAGCACGTCCACGAGCACACCCGCGGCTCCCGCGGTGACCCGCACCCCGTCGGGGGCGGTCACCTCGACCCCCACCGCGACGCCACGGCCGGCCGCGGCCCGGCCGGCATCGGCGCGCGCCGCCGCCGCGACGGCCTCCAGCGGCACGTCCGCCGGGGGCTGCGGATTCCCGGTCAGCCCCGCCTCCATGTCGCCCAGCACGCCGGCCACGTCCATGCCCGAGGCCAGATCGGCCGCCAGTCCGGCGGCGCGGGCGGCCATCGCCGGATCGTCCGCATGGTGCAGCAGCCCCTCCAGCGACGCGGCCGCATCCGCGGCCCAGGCTCGCTCGTCGGCGCCGCCCGCGCCGCCGGCGAACGCCGCGGCCATCACCACGACCAGGCGATGCGCCTGGGCCCGGGCGATGGCGGTGATCTGATCATCACCCGCCCGGCGCGCGATCGCCATCGGCGGAGGAGCCCAATGCCCGGCATCACCATCCAGCGGGTCATCGAGTGGTCGGACACCGACGCCTCCGGGCACGTCCACAACGGCATCGCCGGGCGGCTGCTGGAGGCCGCCGAGGCCGAGTTGCTGCGCGGGCTGGGCCTGGTGGACCTGCTGCCCGCGATGCCGCGCGTGCGCCTGGTGTTCGAGTTCCGGGAGCGCCTGTGGTTCGGCCAGCGCGTCGAGGTGGCGCTGCGGGTGGCCGAGCTGGGCCGCACGTCGCTGACCTGGAGGATGTCGGTGACCGGGCCGGACGGGGCCGAGGCGATCACCGGCGAGGCGGTCGTGGTGCACGCACCCGGACCGTCGGCCGAGCCGTGGCCGGACGCCGCCCGCACCCTGCTCACCCCCTGACGCGGCGCCGGGGTCCGGGTATGGATTTCCCGGCCGTCGTGCCGATGGCTGACCGACCGCCGCCCGCCGACCCATCCGTGCGTCCAGTTCGACGCCGGGGAGGCCCGGAGTAGCCTCGGCGGGTCCCGCATTCCGCATCGAGTTGGGAGCGTCGCCGTGGGCCTGTTCGACGAACTGCGAAAGGTGATGGACGCCATCACCCCGGTCACCATCGACGACCCGGTGGAGGCGACCGGCACGCTCATCGGCTGCTCGCGCGCACCGCACGCCGCGACCAGCGGCAACTGCACGATGCGTGTCGTCGTCCAGGCCGAGGGGCTGGAGGCGTACAGCGTCGACCTGCACGAGATCGTCCGCACCGACCGCTGGCCCCAGCCCGGGCAGACGCTGCCCCTGGTGATCTCCCGCGCCGACCCGCGGCGGGTGCGGGTGGACTGGGACCGCGTCCCGCGGGCCGCCGACATCGCCGCGCTCCAGGCGGACGCCATGGTGCAGGCCCTGAACGGCCAGGGAGGATCCCCGGACGCCGCCCTGGCGGGCCTCGCCGGGATGGCCGCCGGCGCCGACGTGCGGATCGTGGACCTGGGAAACGGGGATCCGGCCGAACGCGCTGACAAGATCCGCCGCGTGGAGCAGCTGCTTGGCCGGGACATCGATGGGGACGGCGCCGTGGGCGCGCCCCAGGCGCCGTCGGCGGCCCGGGCATCCACACCGGAGCCGGAGCCGACGCTGAGCCAGGGCATGGTGGACCAGCTCGCGCGGCTCGCCGATCTCCACCGCGCCGGCGCCCTCAGCGCCGATGAGTACACGGCACGGGAGCGACTGATCCTCACCCAGCTGCGCCGCCCCCAGGTCGCCATCCCGGCGGCGCTGGTCCTCATGGGCATCATCGTCCTGCTGGCCGCCATGGAGGCCGGCAACACCCAGCTCTCGATCCCCGAGGCCATCCTGCTCGGCATCGTCGAGGGGCTCACCGAGTACCTGCCGGTCTCGTCGACCGGTCACCTCACCGTCACCCAGCAGCTGCTGGGGCTCACCGACACGGAGGCGGCGAAGGAGGCCGCCGACGCCTACGCCATCGCGATCCAGTCGGGCGCCATCGTCGCCGTGCTGGGCCTGTACCGCAGGCGGATCGCCACGTCGCTGCTGGCGATCGCCGGGAAGGGCCCCGACCCGGTCGCGGGGAAGCGCCTCCTGGTCGCCATCGTCGCCGGGTTCCTGCCCGCCGCGGTCGCCGGCTTCCTGCTCGGTGACCTCATCAAGGAGCACCTGTTCGGGCTGTGGCCGGTCATCGGCGCATGGTTCATCGGGGGCATCGTGATCCTGCTCTGGCCCCCGGCGGCGAACCGCGCCATCACCTGGCGCGACGGGCTCCTCATCGGGGTCGTGCAGATGATCGCGCTGTGGCCGGGGGTGAGCCGCAGCCTGGTCGTCATCCTCGCCTGCCTGGCGGTGGGCCTCAGCATCGCGGCGTCGGTGGAGTTCGCGTTCCTGCTCGGGCTGGTGACCCTCGGTGCCGCCACCCTCTACGAGACGCTCGACAAGGGCACCGTGATCGTCGACCAGTTCGGCGTGTCCGCCCCGCTGGTGGGCTTCCTCGCCGCCTTCCTGTCGGCCGCCGCGGCGGTGGTGTGGATGGTGGACTACGTGCAGCGGCGAGGGCTGGCCATCTTCGGCTGGTACCGGATCGCCATCGCCATCGTGGTCGCCGTGCTGGCCCTCACCGTCCTGTAGGACGGTGAGGGTGCGTCGTCACCACGATCTGCGAGGCTTCCGTCGCCCCGCGCGGGGCGATGGATCGACGACGAGGACGAGATGGCGGACGAGACGACACGACTGCGGTACCGGGTGCTCACCGGACCCGACGACCGGAGCTTCTGCGAGCGCGTGAGCGCGGCGCTCGACGACGGTTACGTGCTGCACGAGGGCCCGTCCCTCACCTTCGACGGCTCGCGGGTGATCGTGGCCCAGGCGGTCGTGCTGCCCGAGGCGGACGCGCCGCGATGAGCGGCGCGGACGAGACGCGGGGGGACTGGCGGCCGGATACCCTCGCCGTCCGCGGGGGCACCGAGCGCACCGGCTTCGACGAGACCTCCGAGGCGCTGTTCCTGACCCAGGGGTACGTCTACGCGTCCGCCGCGCAGGCCGAGGCGTCCTTCGCCGGCGAGGTCGACCACTACGTCTACAGCCGGTACGGGAACCCCACGGTCCGGGCGTTCGAGGAGCGCCTGCGGCTGATGGAGGGCGCCGACGACTGCTTCGCCACGGCCAGCGGGATGGCCGCCGTGTTCAACAGCCTCTCGGCGAGCCTGGAGGCCGGCGACCGCGTGGTGGCCTCACGGGCCCTGTTCGGGTCCTGCTTCATCATCCTGAACGACCTGCTGCCCCGCTGGGGCATCACCACCGAGTTCGTGGACGGCCACGACCTGGAGCAGTGGCGGGCGGCGCTGGCACGCCCCGCCAAGGCGGTGTTCTTCGAGTCGCCCTCCAACCCCATGCAGGACCTCATCGACATCGAGGCGGTGTGCGCACTGGCGCACGAGGCCGGCGCCAGGGTGATCATCGACAACGTGTTCGCCACCCCGCTGCTGCAGAAGCCGCTCACCCTGGGCGCCGACGTGGTCGTGTACTCGGCCACCAAGCACATCGACGGGCAGGGCCGCGTGCTGGGCGGGGCGATCCTCGGCAAGCGCGGGTTCATCCGCGGCGAGGTGGAGCCGCTCATGCGCCACACCGGGCCGTCGATGAGCCCCTTCAACGCCTGGGTGCTCCTGAAGAGCCTCGAGACGCTGCGGCTGCGCGTGGACCGCCAGTGCGCGAACGCCCTGCGCATCGCCTCCTGGCTGGAGGCCCAGCCCGGCGTGCGCGCCGTGCGGTACCCGTACCTGCCGAGCCACCCTCAGCACGAACTGGCCCTGCGGCAGATGACCGCGGGCGGCACCGTGGTGACCTTCACGCTGGAGGCCCCCGACGAGCGCGCCAAGGCCGCCGCGTTCGCGGTGCTCGACGCCCTGCGCATCGTGGACATCTCGAACAACCTGGGCGACGCCAAGTCGCTGGTCACCCACCCGGCCACCACCACGCACCGGCGGCTGTCGCCGGACGCGCGCGCCGCGGCGGGCATCACGAACGGGGTCATCCGCCTGTCGGTGGGCCTCGAGGACCCCGACGACCTCATCGAGGACCTCGCCGCCGCGCTCAGCGCCGCCGCCTGACCCCGCGCCCCGGGGGTAGGGTGACGCGGTGCGTCCCCTCCCTCGACGGCTCGCCACCCTCGCCGCCGTGACCGCCCTCGCCGGGATCGGCGCGGGCGCCGCGATGGTCGGCGACGGCGGCCCGGCCACCACGACCGGCACGGTCACCGCCCCCGCCCGGCCGGCGCCCGCGGGCCCGGAGCTGCCCCGCGGCGGGCGCAGCATCCTCCCGGAGTTCCGGGTGGTGGCGCACTACGGGGCGCCGCAGGCCGAGGGCCTCGGCATCCTCGGCATCGGCACCCCCGCGCAGGCCGGCCGGCGGCTGCGGGCCGAGGCCCAACGGTACGCCGGCGCACGCCGCCGCCCGGTGCTGCCGGCCATGGAGCTCATCACGGTCATCGTGACCGCCGCTCCCGGGGCCGACGGCCGGTACCGCTTTCGCCAGGAGACGGAGGTGATCCGCCGGTACCTGCGTCCTCATCCTCGACATCCAGCCGGGGCGGTCCGACTTCGTCACCGAGGCGCGCGCGCTCGCGCAGTTCCTGGTGGAACCGGACGTGGGCCTGGCGCTGGACCCCGAATGGCGGATGCGCCCCGGCGAGGTCCCCGGGCAGGTGATCGGCCAGGTGGACGCCACCGAGATCAACGCGGTGGGGGAATGGCTGTCCCGCCTGGTGGCCGCGCGGAACCTGCCCGACAAGCTCCTGCTGGTCCACCAGTTCGAGGACGGGATGATCGAACGGCGCTCGCGCCTGCGCGCCCACCGCGGGGTCGACCTGGTGCTGAACGCCGACGGCTTCGGGACCGCGTCCGCCAAGGCCGGCACCTACCGGCGCGTCACGCGCGACCGCGGGGGGTTCGGCACGGGGTTCAAGCTGTTCTACGTGGAGGACTCCGGGCTCATGTCGCCGCGCGAGGTCATGCGTCTGCGGCCGCGGCCGGACGTCGTGATCTACGAGTAGGGCCCCCGGCGGTTCAACTCCGCGGCCCGATGCGTCGATCCATCGGGAATGCCGGAGCTTCTGGACCGCATCATCGGCGACCCGTTCCGCCACCTGCCGTTCCCCGACTCCCCCGTCGGCGTGGAGGGGCTGTCCGGCGGCGGGCCCGTCACCACGCACGCCACGCGGGCCGACGCCGGCCGGGTGCGGCTGGAGCCGCCCCGGGTGGGCGGCGTGGCCGTGGCGGTGCGGGTGGGCCGCAAGGTGCGGCTCCAGTACCGGCGCAACATGGTGCCGTGCACGGCCACCGGGGTCGTCACGACGGGACCGGACGACGGGCTGTGGATCGAGGTCCACTCGGTGGAGCGGCTGCAGCGCCGGGCCGCGGTGCGCGTGCCCCTGCAGATGGACGTGGAGGTCTCCCTCCCGGCACCGTACGGCGAGGACCCCGAGGTGATCCTGGCGGTCACCGAGAACCTCTCCGCGGGGGGTGCTCTGCTGCGCACCACCGAGGAGCTCGAACGCGGCTGGAGCCTGCGCCTGCGCTTCGTGCTGCCCGGCGACGCCGAGGAGTTCACGATGCGCGCGCGGGTGGTCCACACCTCCGCCGACGAGCGCCGCACCCAGCGGCGGTACCGCGCGGGCGTGGAGTTCCTGGGCCTGGAGCACGAGGACCGCGAGTACCTGGTGCGGTACACGCTGGGACGCGACCGCGAGCTGCGCCGGCGCGCCGTGGGGCTCGACCCGCTCCCCCACCCGCTGCCCCCGCCCGTCCCGGAGACGTGGCGAAACCCCCATCCCTGATCGGTACGCACCACGATGAGGTGACGTCCCGCCGGCCCTAGTGTCGGCGGCATGGGGGCTGGGGCTGGCGAGGCCGCGCACGCCGGACTGACGGCGGCGCCGATCACGGACGCGTTGCAGGCGAACCTCGCCAGCACCGCGGTGGAGGCCGTGGTCCCGGAGTGGCAGAAGGTGCTGCTGCAGATCACCGAGCCGTGGTTCGGGGTGCACCAGGCCACCGAGGAGCTGCTGCGCGAGATCAACCACCCGTTCCCGGGGTGGCCGCAGACCCTGGCCGACCTGCACCGTCGCGCCACCGGTGACATCCACCGCTACCTGGCCCACTCCCTCGGGCGCGAGGGCATGGACGTGCTCTTCGGGTTCTACGCGAAGGTCGCGCGCGAGTCCTCACCCGACGCCACGCGTGCGGAGGCCGTGCGGCTGTGGCTGCGGTACCTCAGCACCGCGGCCGGGGCCGCCGACCCCGGGTCGCCCCACTGGGCGTCGATCGTGGACGGCCTCGACGACCTGGACGCGCTCCTGCGCGACGAGCCCGCCCGGGGCATCGCGGTGTCGGCCCAGCTCAAGCGCCTGCTCACCGAGCTGGACGCCAGGGGGCCGGGGGCACGCACCGCCACCAACCGCGCCACGCGGATCGTCGCCCACGCGCTCAGCGAGACCTACCGTGCCTGGGTGGCCCAGGCCGACCCGGCGGACTGGTACCGGGCGATCGCCGGCGAGGGGGCGCCCCCGGATCCGGTGGCCCGGATCGGCCGGGCGCGGCTCGCGGACGCCGCCCGGCGGCTCGACCAGGCGGCCGACCTGGGTCCCGTCCCCGTCGCGACGCTCATCGCGATGCCGGACAACACCGAGATCGTGCACGGGTACCTCGACGCCGCGGACGCGGTCGACGACGGCTCCCCCGCGGGCCGCTCGCGCAAGCTGTCGTGGCTGCTGCGCATGGTGGGACACGAGGGCCTGGCGCCGGTCCACGAGCTCGCGCTGCGCCAGGTGGGACGCACCAGCTCGGAGCTGCTCGCCGAGCTCGACGACGGCGCCCGCGAGGCGCTGGTGCGCGAGGTGTTCGGCCTGCTGCGCGACGCCGGGTTCCACTTCACGCAGACCGTCCAGGGGCTGGTGGGCCAGCTGGGACGGCAGATCCTGGGGATCGGCGACCCCGCCCTGGCCGCGGTGATGATCGACGAGTTCCTGCGCCTGGACTTCGACCATCCGGACTTCACGGGCTTCACGTCCGAGTGGGGCGTGAAGGTCAACCCCGCGCACCTGCGCCAGATCCGCACGTACCTGAGCGTGATCGAGGCGGACCCCGCGATGGCCCGGCCGCTCATCGCCGGCCTGGTGGTGCACCTGCGCCTGGGCGGGGTGTTCATCGCCGACACCGACCTGTTCCAGCGGGACGTCTCCTCGCTGCTGGCCCGCCCCATCGGACCCGTGTTCCTGGAGGTCAAGCACCTGCTGCGGCTGGTGCCCGTCTACTTCAACGAGATCGGCGCGGAGGGCGAGCTGCGGCGGGCGTCGACCCGCATGGACGAGATGGAGGGGCGCCGCGACGTGCTGTGCCACTTCCTGCGCAAGCAGAGCCACGTCGAGTGCAACCCGCGGCTCATCGAGTTCGCGGAGGAGATCGGCCGGTACTGGGTCACCGGTGACCCGGAGCCGCTGCGGCCGTTCGTGCCCGACAGCCTGCTGGAGGAGCTGCCCGGCGGCGACACCCCGCGCGAGGAGCTGGGTCGCGCGATCGCCGGGCTGGCCGATCGCGCGGGCGGCTTCGCCGCGCTGTTCGGCCCGGACCTGCCCGACTTCGGCGGGCCGGTGGAGGGCGTGGGCGAGCACGCGCGGGAGAAGGCCGAGCTGCTGGTGCGGGTCCGCAACGAGATCGCCCGCAAGTACCGGCTGGGCCACGCCGACCTGGTGGACCGCCTCACCCGGTTCCGTCGCATCGACCCCCACCTGGTGGCTGCGCTCGGCGGGGCGCTCGCCGAGGGGGACGACGAGACCGCCCTGGAGCTGGTGATCGCCGTGCTGGAGGAGCTGCTGCGGGTGGTCCTGACCCCGGGGGAGGTCGTCGCCCACGAGGACATCTACCGCAAGCGCCACATCGCCGCCGGCATCCCGAGCATGTACGGCTCCTACCGCGAGGACCGGTTCGAGGCCATGGGTCTCACGTTCCGCGCCGAGTCGCTTGCCTCCGCGCTGTTCCAACGGGTGATCGACCGGGCCGGGGAGATCGGCACCGACCACGAGGCGCTGGCGCAGGTCACGAGGTGGCTGCGCCTGTTCCAGCGCGGCCTGCGCATCGACGGCTTCCGGGCCCGCGGGCTCGACCACGGCATCTCGATGCTGGAGGAGGCCCTCGACCGGGGCGACGTGGGTCCCGCGCAGTACCTCAACATCTTCCAGGTGCTCTCGCGGCGGATCGAGGACATGATCCGCGCCCGCATCATCGAGGCCTACGAGGACCCGGTGCGGCGCATCGTGGGCCGCATGATCGAGCGCGGCGTCATCACCGCGCCGGAGGGATCGACCGCGTCCACCGCGGTGCTCATCGAATCCGAGAGCGTGCTGCGGGAGCTGATCGCCGGCAGCTTCGGCCTGCAGGCGCTCGACGGCCTGGTGGGACGGATGCTCGGCGCGCTCGGGGTCCGCGCGCGCCGCGAGACCGCCCCGCCGCCGGCCCAGGCCGCGGACCCCGCCCAGCACATGGTGGCCATCCACGGTCCCGACAGCCGGCGCGGCGTGCTGTCGCTGGGCAACAAGGGCTACATGCTGCGCACGCTTGCCCGGCTCGGGTTCCGCGTGCCCGAGGGATTCATCCTCACCACCGAGCTGTTCGGGTGGGTGCGGTCGGCGCGCCCCGGGGACGCCCGCCGCGAGCTGCTCGACGCCGAGGTGCTGCGCCAGCTCGATCTGCTGGAGCGGGCCAGCGGCCTGCGGCTCGGCGATCCCCACCGCCCGTTGTTGCTGTCGGTGCGCAGCGGCGCGCCCATCTCGATGCCCGGCATGCTCGAGACGTTCCTGAACGTCGGGATCAACGAGGACATCGCCGAGACGCTGGCGCAGCGCCCAGGGCTGGAGTGGGCGGCATGGGACGCGTACCGGCGGTACCTGCAGACCTGGGGGATGAGCCACGGCCTGGAGCGGCGGCTGTTCGACGCCCTCATGCGCGACGCCAAGGCGCGCCACATGGTGGCCCGCAAGGCGGGCCTCGACCCCGCCCAGATGCGCCGCCTGGCGCTCGACTACCGCGACCTGCTGGACGTGCACGGCGTGCCCGTCGTGGACGACCCGCGCCGGCAGGTGCTGGAGTGCGTCGCCCTGGTGCAGGACTCCTGGGACTCCGGGCGCGCCCGGGCCTACCGGCAGGAGCTGCAGATCGCCGAGGAGTGGGGCACCGGCGTGATCGTGCAGCGGATGGTGTTCGGCAACCTCAGCCAGCGATCGGGAACCGGCGTGGTCCTCACCCGCCACCCCAACCGCGAGAGCCCGGAGCCGGAGCTGTACGGCGACTTCGTGATCCAGGCCCAGGGCGACGACGTGGTGAGCGGCCTGGTGGCCACCTTCCCGGTGTCCGAGCGGCAGCGCCGTGAGAACGGCTCCGCCGACGGCGCATCGCTGGAGGTGGCCTTCCCGGAGCACCACGCCGCCCTCCGGGAGATGGCGCACGTGCTGGTGGAGGTCGAGGGCATGAACCACCAGGAGATCGAGTTCACGTTCGAGGGCGAGGAGCGGGACCGGCTGTACGTGCTGCAGACCCGGGACACCGTCATCGCGCCCGCGCAGCGCCTGGCCGCGTTCACGCCGTCACCGGACCTGGCGGCGTCGCTGCTGGCGGTCGGCGTCGGCGTGGGCGGTGGCGCGCTCAGCGGCCGCGTGGCGCAGACCGCGGAGGACGTGACCCGCCTGCGCGACGAGGACCCGCACACGCCGATCATCCTGCTGCGCCCCGACACGGTGCCGGACGACATCCCGGTGGTGATGCAGGCCGACGGCCTGCTGACCTCCCTGGGCGGCGCGACCAGCCATGCGGCGGTCGCCGCCAAGCGGCTGGGCAAGACCTGCGTGGTGGGCTGCCGCGAGCTGGAGGTGGGCGACCCGTCGTGGCCGTCCCGGATCGGCGAGCGCGTGCTCCGCACGGGCGAGGTCATCTCGATCAACGGCCTGGACGGCTCGGTGTACCTGGGAAGCCACCCCGTGACGGTGGTCCGTATCGGCGAGGGCCGGCGCCTGGGCGCGCCGGCCGGACGGGAGATTCGATGAGCGGAGCGGCACGCGATGCCCTGGGCGTCAACGGCCTCGGACGGATCGGCAAGCTGACGCTGTGGCACCACGTGGCGCGACGGCACTTCCCGCGTCTGGTGGTGAACCTGGGCCGGGGGGTCGGGAAGGGGCTCGAGGCCGTCTGCGACGTGATCGAGCACGACACCACCTACGGCCCCCTCCACCGGTTCCTGCACGGCCTGAACGCCACGCCCTGCGTCCGCATCGCCGACCGGGAGCGCAACGTCATCGAGGTGGACGGCGTCCCGGTCACGATCCTCCAGGATGCCCGCGACCCGCGGGACATCGCCTGGCGCGACCACGGCGTGCGCGTGGTCGTGGACACCACCGGCGCGTTCGACGACCCCACCCGGCCGGTCGACCATCCCAGGGGCTCGCTGCGCGGCCACCTGTGGGCGGGCGCGGAGAAGGTCATCTACAGCGCGGCCTTCAAGGCCAAGCAGGCGCCCCCGGACGACGTGGTGACCCTGGTCTACGGCATCAACCACGAGGCGTTCGACCCGGCGCGGCACCACCTCATCTCCGCGGCCTCCTGCACCACCACCGCGCTGGCGCACATGGTGAAGCCGCTGCTGGACGCGCTGGGGCCCCGCAGCCTGATGACCGCGTCGATGAGCACCATCCACGCGGCGACGAACTCGCAGAGCCTGCTGGACAGCGTCCCCGCGGCCGGATCCTCCGACATGCGCAAGACCCGCAGCGCGCTGAACAGCATCATCCTCACCTCCACCAACGCCGCCACCGCGCTGGAGCAGGCGATCCCCGACATCGGGTCCATCGGGTTCATGGCCGACTCGGTGCGCATCCCGCTGCCCACCGAGTCGCTGATCATCCTCAACATCACGGTGCAGAGCCCGGCCCCCGCCGGCGACGAGCGGCCCGCGATCAACCGCGAGACCGTCAACGGGATCTACCGGGAGGCCGCGGGCCCCGGCGGTCCCGGGCTCATCGCGTTCAGCGAGCGGCAGAACGTGCCCTCCGACGTGAGCGGCATGCGCGCCGCGGTGGTCATCGAGAGCGTCGAGACCCACACCCGCACGGGATTCGTCACGGTCGACCTGGCCTCGCTGCCCGGTGTTCCCCCGGAGGTCCTGGCCGGCCTGGACTCCCCCGAGGTCCGGGTGCCGGTGACGCACGCCAAGATCTTCGGCTGGTACGACAACGAGTACGGCAGCTACACGAACATGCTCGGCGACCTCACGTGCCACGTGGCCGACCGGCTCGACTGACGCGCCGCGCCACCCGATGGGGGTGGTGGCGCTACGCTGCCACTCCCACACCGAGGACGGTCCTTGCCCATCCTGCAGACCGGATTGCGCAGCGCGACGCGCTGGGCCTATGAATCGCCGCACTCCCCCACCCGGCGCTGGCGCATGCGCCGGCTCGACGCGTTCCGCAATCTGGTGCGGCCACCGGCGGGGGCGCGGATCATCGACCTGGGCGGCACCCCGTACATGTGGGAGCTGTTCGAGCACGACTTCCACGTGACGCTGGTCAACCTCCCGGGCACCGTGAAGGGCGACATCCCGCCGCGGTACCAATGGGTGGAGGCCGATGCCTGCGAGCTGGACGACGTGTTCCCCGACGGCGCCTTCGACGTGGTGTTCTCGAACTCGGTGATCGAGCACGTCGGTGACGAGGAGCGGCAGGCGGCGTTCGCCGCGCAGGTCCGGCGCCTGGCGCCGGCGCACTGGGTGCAGACGCCGAGCCGGCGGTTCCCGATCGAGGCGCACACGGGCGTGCCGTTCTACTGGCAGCGCAGCCAGGGCAGCCGGGACCGGCGGATGGGGCGCTGGCGGCGCGACCTGCGCGAATGGGCCGACATGATCGCCGAGACGCGCGTGCTCACGACGCCCCGAATGCGGGAGCTGTTCCCGGACTCGTGGATCTGGCGCGAGCGGCTGCTCGGGCTGGAGAAGTCCATCACCGCGTACATGCCGAGCCGCTAGGCCGGAGCGGGCGTCCGGGCCCGGACGTCTCACCTCGTGGCCGGTCGTGCGGCGGGCGTCCGGGCTGGACGATCCGCCGGTGCGTCCACGCGGACCCTCGACTAGGGTCCGCGCCGTGCCCCCTGCCCGACGCCGATCGCCCCTGCTCCTGACGGCCGTCGCGCTGGCCGCGCTGAGCCCCGCGGCGGCCACCGCGGCGTCGGTGCGCCTGGTGGACGCGCGCCTGACCCCGCGCGCCGGAGCGATCCTCACCGTCGCCGCCCGCGTCACCGGGGAGCGCGCGGCGGTGCCCACCGCGTGCCGGCTCCTGGTCGCCGGCCGGCCCGGCGTCCTCGGCGCGCCGCGGTCGGTGCGCCGGGAGGATCCGCAGGGACGGGTCTCCTGGACGTGGCGGATCCCGCTGCGCACCGAGCCCGGCCGGCGGCGGGTGCAGGTGCGCTGCCAGGGCGCCCGTCCCGCCGGCGGGCTCATCCAGGTGGCCCCGGCGGCGTTCGTGCCGCGCATCGTGTCGCGCGAGCTGGTGGAGCGCCCCACCACGGGGTTCCCCGGGGAGCGCGGCTACGCATACCTGCTGCGGGTGGTGAACCCACGGCCCGACTTCGACCTCCTCGACGTCGCGATCGGCGTGGACCTGGTGGGCGCGGACGGCACCGGGGTCGCGACGCGCACCATCATCATCGAGCGGCTCCCGGCCCGGGGCACCCTGCTGGCGGGCGAGCAGGTGACGGTCATCGGCGACGAGCAGCCGTCGGCCCTGCGCGTGCGCGTCGCCCCCGCCGAGGGGCGGTACCCGCCGCGTCCGGCCGCCACGGTGGGGGCGCTGCGCCTCGTGCGCAACGCGGACGGCGGTGAGCTGTACGTGCGCGGCGAGGTCACCAACCCCGCCTTCCGCGTGACGCGGCCCGGCGACCTCACCATCGCCCTGCGCGCCGCCGACGGCCGGCTGGTGGACGTCGGGACGGCGCTGGTCTCAGAGCCGGTGGGGCCGGGGGGCGCGGTCACCTTCGACGAGGGCTTCTTCGGGGCCGGGTACCTGGGCGTGACCCGGGCCGAGGCGACCATCGACGCGGGCCGCTGAGGGGTACCGCCCGGAGTGCGACCAATGGCCAATACCGCACTTGCCGCGCGGGGCGGATAATGCGCGGATGACCACCACGCGTCCGCCCCGGAACCCCGACCCCGCCGCGACGCGTACCGACACGCCGATCGGCCTGCGCCGCAGCGCCCGGTCGGAGGCGAGTTCCCGCCTGCGCCTCCCGCACCTGTCGATGCGCCGGCTGCTGCTCCAGTTCGTCGCGATCAGCGTGCTGGGCCTGCTCCTGCTCGCCGCGGTCACCGCGATCGTCGCCCGCTCGGTCGGCGAGGAGCACGCGCTGGACCAGGCGAAGGAGATCACCTGGGTCTTCGCCGCGGGCGTCATGGAGCCGAACATCACGCCGGGCGTGATGTCCGGTGACCGGCGCGAGCTGGACCGCCTGGACGGCATCGTCCGCCGCGAGCTCCTCAATGGCTCGATGAACCGCATCAAGGTCTGGGAGGGCGACCGGGTCATCTACTCGGACGACCAGCGGCTCATCGGGATGCGCTTCCCGCTGGCGGTCGAGACCGGCGAGACCGAGGCGGAGGTCACCGACCTCAGCAAGCCCGAGAACCAGTTCGAGCCCCGCGACGTCCAGCTGGTGGAGGTCTACACCCGCATCCAGGGCCCCGACGGTCAGCCGCTGCTCTTCGAGGCCTACTACACCCGCCAGGGCGTGAACGAGTCGGCCCGCGAGCTGTGGCTCGACTTCGCCCCCCTCACGCTGGGCGCCCTGGTGGTGCTGCTGCTGCTGCAGTTCCCGCTGGCGTGGGGACTCGCCGCCCGCCTGCGCCGCGGCCAGCAGGAGCGCGAGCGCCTGTTGCGCCACGCCATCGACGCGTCCGACCGGGAGCGCCGCCGTATCGCCGGCGACCTCCACGACGGCGTGGTGCAGGACCTCTCGGGCGTCTCCTTCTCGCTCTCCGCCGCCGGGCGGCGCGCCGCGGCGTCCGGCCCCGCCGCCTCCCCCGAGGAGCTCGGGCAGGCGGCGTCCAGCGTCCGCGGGGCGATCAAGGCCCTCCGGTCGCTCATCGTGGAGATCTACCCGCCGAACCTGCACGAGGAGGGCTTGGAGAACGCCCTCAACGACCTGGTGGCCCCGCTGGAGGCCCGCGGCATGCGCACCGGCGTGGTCGCCGCGGCCGGCGTCGAGCCCATGGCCGACGAGACCCGGGCCCTGCTCTACCGCAGCGCGCAGGAGGCGGTCCGGAACGTGGCGAGCCACGCCGACGCGACGCAGGTGGAGGTCCGCATCAGCCGCCGTGGCCGCTTCGTGACCCTCGAGGTGGAGGACGACGGCCGCGGCTTCCAGGCGCGCCAGATCGCCGACCAGCCGCCGGACGGCCATGTGGGCCTGCGTGTCCTGGCCGACCTGGTGGCCGACATCGGGGGCCGCGTGGTGCTCAGCTCCGCGCCCGGCGCCGGAACACTCGTGACCGTGGAGGTCCCCGCATGATCGACGTCCTCGTGGTGGACGATCACGCCATCGTCAGGCACGGCCTGCGCCAGCTGTTCGAGACCACCGAGGACATCCGGCTGCTCGGCGAGGCCACCAACGGCGAGGACGCCATCGCGCTCGTGCGCGAGACGCGGCCCGGCCTGGTGCTGATGGACCTCTCCATGCCCGGAATGGACGGCGTGGAGGCCACACGCCGGATCGTGGAGGAGCACCCGGGTCACGTCGTTCGGCGAGCGCAACCGGATCCTGTCGGCGCTCGACGCCGGTGCGGTGGGGTACCTGCTCAAGCACATGGACCCCGAGGAGATCCTCGAGGCCGTGCGCGCCGTCGCCGAGGGCGGGGCACCGCTCGACCCGAAGGTGGCCCGGGTGCTGCTGGAGGCGCGCGCCCAGCCGCAACCCGCGGCCGACCTCACCGGCCGGGAACGCGAGGTGCTGCAGCTGCTGGCCGACGGGCTCCCCAACAAGCAGATCGCACTCAGGCTGGGGATCACCGAGCGCACCGTGAAGGCGCACCTCACCAGCGTGTTCCAGTCCATCGGCGTCACGGACCGCATGCAGGCGGCCCTGTGGGCCCGCGACAACCTGCCCGGCGCCGCCGCGTCCTGATCCGCTCCGCCCGGGCCGGTTAGCGCAGGGCCACGCGGGGCGGCGCCGGGGCGGCGAGCCGCCGGTACGCGCCGTCGCGTGCCATCAGCTCGTCGTGGGTGCCCTGTTCCAGCAGCCCGCCGCCGGCGATGACCGCGATGCGGTCGGCGTGCCGGATGGTGGTGAGCCGGTGGGCGATCACGAGCGTGGTGCGGCCCGAGGGGAGGTTGCGCAGCGCCTCCACCAGGAGGGTCTCGGACGCCGTGTCCAGGGCGCTGGTGGGCTCGTCAAGGATCAGGATCGGCGCGTCCCGCAGGATCGCGCGGGCGATCGCGACCCGCTGGCGCTGCCCGCCCGAGAGGTTCGCGCCCCGCTCGCCGATGACGGTGTCCAGGCCGTCGGGGAGACGCGAGGCGAACTCGTCCACGAGCCCCAGCTGCGCCGCGCGGCGGATCTGCGCCTCGGTGGCGCCGGGGCGTCCCCATGCGATGTTGTCGCGCAGGGTGCCGCGCAGCAGGACGGTGTCCTGCAGCACCATGGAGATCTGGGAGCGGATGCCCAGCAGGCGCAATCCCCGCACGTCGTAGCCGTCCAGGCGCACCACGCCCTCGTCGGGGTCCACCAGCCGCGGGACGAGTGAGGCGATGGTGCTCTTCCCGGCGCCCGTGGGCCCCACCAGCGCCACCGTCTCGCCGGAGCCGATCTCGAGGTCCAGCCCGGACAGCACGGGCTCGCGCCCGTAGGAGAAGTGGATGCCCTCCAGGCTGATGCGCCCCCGCAGCGGCGGGACCGGCATCGCGCCGGGGCGGTCGGCCACGTTCGGCTGCTCGGCCAGCACCGCCACCACGCGCTCCGCGGCGGCGCCGCCCCGGGCCAGGACGATGTTGAGCCGCGCGAGCTGGCGGATCGGCTTGTACAGGCTCCCGAGGTAGGAGAGGAACACCAGCAGCACTCCGAGGGTCATCGCGCCGTCCAGCACGCGGTGCGCGCCGAACCAGAGGATCACGGCCACCGACAGCGCCGCGCTGAGGTCGACGACCGGCGAGAACCGCGCCTGCAGCCGCACGGACTCCAGGCCGGCCCGCAGGCTGTTGTGGGAGAGGTCGCTGAACCGGCGGCGCTGGTCCTCCTCCAGGGCGAAGGCCTGCACCAGATGGATCGCGCCGAGGCCCTCGGTGGCCGCCGAGGCGACGGCGCCGTCCGCCTTGCGGGCGGTGCGCGACGCCAGCTTGAGGCGGCGCGAGGACCGGAAGGTCGCGATCACCAGCGGCGGGGTGGTGGCGATCACCAGGAGCGTGAACATGGGGTCCAGGGCGAACATCACCGCGCCCATGCCTCCCAGCAGCAGCACGTTCGGGATGAGGACCGCCAGGGTCTGCACGATCATGTCCTGCGTCTTCTCCACGTCGCTGGTGACGCGCGTGGAGAGGTCCCCCACCGACTGGGTGCCGTGGTAGCGCAGCGACAGCCGCTGCAGGTGCGCGAAGACCGCCTCGCGCAGCCCGTTGGCCATGTGCAGGCCCGAGGAGGACATGAGCCTGGTGGACCAGTAGTCGGCCAGCGCGCCCGCCCCCACGATGCCGACGAAGACCAGCACCACGATGGCCAGCTGCGTGTCGGCGTCGGCGGCGGGCCGTCCCGCCGCGGCGGGCTGCAGGATGTTGTCGACCACCCACTGCAGCGGCCACGGCTGCGCGAGGCTCACCCCCACGCCCACCAGCGACGCCAGCAGTCCGAGGATGAGCGCCGTGCGCACGGGGCGGGCGAAGCGCGCGAGGTGCCGCAGGACCACCAGCGCCCCGGGGCGCGGCGGGTCGGGCGTGCTCATGTGACCGTCGCCGGCGCGAGCGCCGCGATGTGCCGGGCAGCGGTCTCGGCGCCGTCGAACCGGATGCCGGCGGCCTCCACCGCGTGCGGCGACAGGCGCCGCGGACGGTCCAGGAGCCAGGCGACCTCCTCCGGCGCGGCGCCCACGTCCACCATGTCGGCGACGCCGAGCGAGGCGAGGCGGGCGGCCCGGATGGCCTGCTCCCGGCGGGGCGTCCGGCGGGGCACGAGGATGGGCCGCAGGCCGGCGGCCAGGGCCTCCACCGAGGAGTTGTACCCGGCCATCTGGATGACGGCGCCGGCCCGGGCGACGATCGCCGCGGCGTCCGGCGGGTTCGTCAGGACCTCGACGCGCCCCTCCAGATCGGCGCCCAGCGGCACGTGCCCGGATGCGGCCTGGGGCCCGGCGATGATCCGGCCGCGCCACTCGGGCCGGGCGCGCAGCACCTCGAGGCCCAGGCGGTAGACCATCTCGCCGTCACCGCCGCCGCCGGCGGCGACCACCAGCACGTCCTCCTCCACCGGCTGCGGCGGGACGACGTCGGTGACCCACCCGCAGTAGGTCGGGTGCACGGGAAGGGTGTACTCGCGGCGGTGGTCGCACACGGCCGGGTGCCCGTAGACCAGCACGTCGGTGTAGATCTCCGCGACGCCGGCCCAGCCCCGGCCGCGCACCTCGGGGATCACCCGGGACGGCTCGTCGAGCACGTCCCGCAGGCCCAGCACGAGGGCGGCGCCCTGGATCCGCGCGGCGAGCAGCCCGCGGCGCAGCTCACCGCCCACCCCGTAGGGGTGGCGGTCGACGATGACCACGTCGGGGGCCCAGGTGCGGACGATCTCGGAGAAGGCCTCCGCCCGGGCCGCCAGCGCGGCCTCCACCGACATCCCGGGATTCCGGTAGGCGCCGGTGTCGTCCTTGACCATGGTGGGGACCCGGACGATCCGCAGGCGGGGATCCTCGCGGAGCCACCCCGGGTCGCCGGCCACACCGGTGACGACGGTGACCTCGGCGGTCGGGTCGCAGCGCAGCAGCGAGTGCGCGATGAGCGTGTTGCGGCGGGTGTGGCCGAGCCCGAACCCGTCGTGCGAGGAGAAGAGGTACCGCGCCATGCGCGTCCTCAGTCGTCGTCGGAGTCGTCGGAGTCCCCGGAACCGGAGGAGCCCGAACCCGACGACCCGGAGCCCGACGACCCCGAGCCCGATGACCCCGAGCCCGACGACCCCGAACCGGAGGAGCCCGAACCGGACGAACTGGTCCGGGTGTCCGAGTCATCGGAGGTGCGCGAGGTCCGGGTGTCCGAGTCATCGGAGGTGCGCGTGGTGCGCGTGGAGGAGTCGTCCACCCGGGGCGCGGTGGTCGTGGTGGACGCCGTCGAGGTCGTGCGGCTCCCCGATCCGGATCCGGAGCCCGATGAGGGCGCGGGGGCCGGATCCGACCGCGTGGTGGTCCCCGACTCGTCGTCGTCGGTGCGCGTGCGGGAGTCGTCCGACGTGCGCGTCCCCGAGTCGTCGGAGGTGCGCGTCCGCGAATCGTCCCGGCCGGAACCGGATGAACCGGAACCCGACGACCCCGACCCCGATGAGCCTGAGCCGGACGAGCCCGAACCGGACGACCCGGACGAGCCGGACCCGGAGGAGCCCGAACCGGATGACCCGGACGAGCCGGACCCGGATGAACCGGAGGAAGAGGGGCCGGACGCCGGGGCAGCACCCCCGGCGCCCGGGGACGCCGGACCGCCCCGTCCGGCGTCGTCCCCTCCGCGGGACCGGGACGGTGCGTCCCCGGCGGCCGCGCTCCGCGGTCCGGTCCCGGTCGTGATGGCCCGCGTCATGACCGGCGCCGACGCGGAATCGACGGCCGCGGCCGTCGTGGAGCCCGAGGCGGACCCGGTGAGCCCCGCGGACTCCGGTTCCGCGGACCCCGGGATCCAGAGCGACCGCGGCACGCCCGGAGCGGAGGTCGGGAGCACGACGCTGTGCACGGTCCACCCGCCGAGCGCGAGGAACCCGGCGCCGGCCACGATCGCCAGGGCGCTGCGCATCCGGCCGCGGCCGATGCGGCGGGATGCGCCCGCGCCGATGACCTCGCGGAGCGACAGCGACGGTGAGGGGGACCCTTCGGGAGCGCGGGTCAGGTCCACCGAGTCGCGGCGGGGGGGCTGGGGATCCATTGAGCGGGCCATGACCGGGATGGTCCCAGCAGTCCGCCCCGGCCACCATTGTCTCTTGGTACTAGGACGTTCCGGGCCGTTCCCGGCGCGCGGCCCGGGGGGTAGCGTGACGGGCGGGAACCCCACACGGAGGCCGTCGCATGACCAGCAGCGCACCGGTGTTCGACCACGTCCGGCTCGAGCGCTCCGGCCCGGTGGCCGTGGTCACCATGAACCGGCCGGACCGCCGGAACGCGCTGTCGATCGCCCATATGCGGGAGCTCACCGCCGCCCTGACGACGGTCGGGGCCGATGCGGACTGCGCCGCGGTGGTGCTGGCCGGGGCGGGTCCGGCGTTCTGCGCCGGCCATGACCTGGCCGAGATGGCCGGCGCCGACGCCGCGTTCCTGGAGGAGGAGTTCCGGGTGTGCACCCGGCTCATGGAGACGATCCAGGCGATCCCGCAGCCGGTGATCGCCGCGGTGCACGGCATCGCCACGGCCGCGGGCTGCCAGCTGGCCGCCACCTGTGACCTGGTGGTGGCCGCCGACGACGCGCGCTTCGCGACTCCGGGGGTCCGGATCGGCCTGTTCTGCTCCACGCCGATGGTGGCGCTCACCCGCGCGGTGGGACGCAAGAAGGCGATGGAGATGCTGCTCACCGGTGACCCCATCGACGCCCACGAGGCCCGCGCGTCGGGGCTGGTGAACCGCGTGGTGCCGGCGGGCGAGCTGATGGACGCGGCGATGGCGCTGGCCGGCAGGATCGCGCAGGCCAGCCGTCCGGTGGTCGGCGTGGGCAAGCAGGCCTTCTACCGGCAGATCGAGCTGCCGCAGGAGGAGGCGTACGCGCTCACCGCGGATGTGATGGTCGCCAACGCGGCGATGGCCGACGCGCACGAGGGCATCTGCGCGTTCCTGGAGAAGCGGCCCCCGGAGTGGCGTCACGCCTGATCCCCGGGTCAGTCCTCCCGGCAGTCCACCAGCCGCAGGCCGGCCCGGTCCCGCCCCTCCCACACCGCGCCCCGCAGGTCGCACCGCACCAGGGTGAGCTCGGTGCGGACGGCGATCCCCGGGCTCGTCACCGCGAACACGGCCCCCCGCAGGTCGCACTCTTCCATGACGGCTCCCGTGAACGAGGCCTCAGCCAGCCGCGCCTCGCGGAGGGTGCAGCCCACCACGACCGCGCCGGACCAGGCCGACCGCGACAGGTCGGCGCCGCGCAGCGCGCAGCGGCGCAGGGCCGTGCCCTCCAGCACCGTCAGCGGCGCGGCGGCGCCGTCCACGCGGCAGTCCTCCAGCCGTGCGCCGGACAGGTCCGCCCGGTCCATCACGGCGTCGAGCAGGTCCACCCCCTCCAGCCGCGCCCCGCGCAGCCGGGCCGCGGTGAGCCGCGCGGCCTGGAGACGCACCCGCCGCAGCACCGCCCCGGAGAGTTCGGCGGCCGTGAGGTCCAGGCCGTCGGCCACCAGGTCGGCCACGTCGAGTCCCCCCTCCCCCGTCGCCCCGGCCGCCACCCAGCGGCGATGGCGTTCCAGGTCCAGCGGGGACATTGCTCCCCGGGGCGCCGGCGCCGGGGGTTCCATGGCCCAGATGCGCGGGGCGTCCGCGGTGAGCAGGTCGGCGCGCACCCGGTTGGCGGCGGCAGGGGCAGCGCGTCGTCCGGGAACTTCAGCAGCTCGTTGCCGCAGGTGACGGCGCGGGTGTTGGCGGCCGCGAGGCGGCGCCAGGGCGCGGGTGCGAGCGACGCGGGGTCGCCCGCCAGCATCGTCTCGGCTCGGTCCAGCTCCGCCAGGAGCTCCCGCGGCGTGAGCGCGGCGGTCGGCGCGCGGCCGCCCAGGTGGCCCGGGGGCGGCGGGTCCCGCAGCAGGTCCCGGTCGGCGCGAACCGCACGCGCGCCCGGCGCGCCGCACCACCGGCAGCGCCAGGTGGCGGTGACCACGCGCGGGTCCGGAGCGGTGGCGCCGAGGACCCGCAGATCGGCGATGTCGTGCCCGCCGCAACTGGGGCATCCGGCCGACTCGAGCGCGAAGCGCAGCTCGTGGACCGACCGCACGGGTGAGGGTGTCGCGGCCATCGGACACGATGGTACGTTCGCCGCGCCGGCAACACAGCGAAAGGACGCGAATGGCCACCACGGAACGCACGGCGACGGCCGCGGAGACGGTCTTCGTCGACCGCTTCACCGACGGGATCATCGGCCCGAGCGCCGAGGTCGTCGGCACGGTCCGCGACGGCGGCCACATCGTCGCCAACACGGCACCCGGATGCTGGGGTCCCATGATCACGCCCAGCATCAAGGGCGGGCACGAGGTGACCCTGCCGGTCGCGGTCGAGGGGGCGGAGCCGGGTGACGCCATCGCCATCCGCATCCGTGACATCACCGTGACCTCGCTGGCCACCTCGTCCGGCAACGACCGGTTCGTCGATGGCCGCTTCAACGGTGATCCCTACTGCGCCAAGGTCTGCGCGAACTGCGGCACCGCCGACGAGGCCACCGTGGTGGAGGGCATCGGGGAGGACAGCGTGCGCTGCGCCAACTGCGGCGCGCCGGCCGCGCCGTTCGCCTTCACCAACGGCTACACCATCGCGTTCGACGACGACCGGCACCTCGGCGTCACCGTGGGCAAGGACCAGGCGGAGGTGTTCGCGCACGACGCCGCCCGGTACGCGGCGCTTCCCGGGAACTCCGTGCAGAACCCCATCCTGCTGTTCGCGCCGCACGACCTGGTGGGGGTCGTCGCCCGCCTGCGGCCGTTCATGGGCCAGCTGGGGACCATGCCGGGGGTGGACCTGCCCGACTCCCACAACGCCGGTGACTTCGGGGCGTTCCTGCTGGGGGCTCCGCACAGCCGTGCGGTCACCCCCGAGCAACTGGCGCTGCGCACCGACGGCCACATGGACATCGACGCGGTCCGGGCCGGGGCCGTGCTGATCTGCCCGGTGAAGATCCCGGGCGGGGGCGTCTACATGGGCGACATGCACGCGCTGCAGGGGGACGGGGAGATCGCCGGCCACACCTGCGACGTCGCCGGCACCGTCACCCTGCAGGTGCACCTCATCAAGGGCCTCGCCATCGACGGTCCCATCCTGCTGCCGGTGCCGGAGGACCTGCCGTTCCTGGCGGCGCCCCTCACGGACGCCGAACGGGAGCGGGCCACGGCGCTGGCCGCGCGCTGGGGCGTGGCCGAGCCGGAGGACAGCCTCCCCATCTCCGTGGTCGGCACCGGCCCGGACATGAACTCGGCGATCGACAACGGCCTGCAGCGTGCCGCGGACCTGCTGGGCATGGAGGTCCCCGAGGTCAAGAACCGCGCCACGATCAGCGGCGCCATCGAGATCGGCCGGGCGCCGGGCGTGGTGCAGGTGACCTTCCGCGCCCCCACCGCCGCCCTGGAGCGGGTTGGCCTGGCCGAGCTCGCGCGCGAGCAGTACGGACGGAGCTGACCCTGCAGGTCTCCGTCCGCGTGCGGATGAACGGTGAGCTCGCGGCGCGTCTGGGCGCGCGTCGCGAGGTCACCATGCCGGCCGGCGCATCCGTGTCCGACCTGCTGGAGCGGCTGGCCGCCGAGGCCGGCCTCGTGGGGCCGGCCGGCCTGGCGGTCGCCGTGGCCGGGAACGTCGTGTCCCCGGACCGGCCGCTGGCCGAGGGCGAGGAACTGGCGGTCCTCACCCCCGTGGCCGGCGGCTGACCCCGCGTGCGGACGGGTCCCGTGCCGTGGGCCCGTGCGCACGCGGGGCGTCCGTGCCGGGGCTACTCGGCCTCGGCGTCGTTCGTGGCGGCCGGGCGGTCCTCGCCCGTCTTGGTCGCCGACGGCGGCGGGGTGTCCTCGTCGGCCGGGTCCGTGGCGGAGCTGGTGGCCGGCAGGATGACCACGCGCTCGCAGTTCGCGGCGACGCTGTCCTCCGGGCGCGCGTAGGCCAGATCGCGGCCGGGGCCGCAGTCCAGCACGTCGCGCAGGTTGTCGGGGAACCGGGCGAACAGCACGTCGTTGCCGCGGCCGCCGAGCACCACGTCCTCGCCGGGACCGGCGTAGAGCGTGTCGAAGCCCTGGGCGCCCACCAGGCGGTCGTTGTCCGAGCCGCCGGACATGACGTCCCCGCCGAAACCGCCGAGCAGGACGTCGTTGCCCTGCTGGCCGAGGACGACGTCGCGCTGCGGACCGGCGACGATCATGTCGTTGTCGGCGCCGCCCAGGATCGTGTCCGCGCCGCGGCCGCCGAACAGCAGGTCGTTGCCGGCGTTGCCGAGGATGACATCGGCGCCGGTCCAGCCGAACACCATGTCGTCGCCGGCCTTGGCCGTGATGGTGTCGGCGGCCCGGGTGCCGCGCAGGACATCGCCGGCGTCCGTCCCGTCGATCACCGCGGCCGAGGCGATGGGTGCGGCGAGTGCGAGGGTGGCGACGGTGCCGAGCAGGAAGGTGCGGAGCTTCATCTGAGGTGCCTCCGTGGGGCGTGGGGTGCTGATGGACCGAATGCTCGGCCCCGCCCGTGAGGGAATCCGGCGTCCCGATGTTCGGACACCTCGCACACCTGTAAGCGCATTGGCCGGACCTGTGATGGTCACGGCCCGCCGACCCCGAAAAGTGAAGGCCGGCGCCTTCCGGAGCACGATTTGTGAGGCTCAGGCCCCGCTTTGTGAGGGAATCCGGCGCGGGGGCCGCGGGAAGAAGGCGCTGGTGCGCCGCACGTAGTCCGCGTACCCCGGGCGGCGCTGGGCGATGTCACGCTCCAGCAGCGTCACGCCGGAGACCCGCATGAGCAGGATGCTCATCACGATGGGTCCCACCACGGTGAGCGCCGGCCAGCCGGCCTCCGCCGCCACGAGCCACATCCCCCACCACACGCAGAAGTCGCCGAAGTAGTTCGGGTGGCGCGTGTACCGCCACAGGCCCCGGTCGAGCACCTTGCCGCGGTTGGCGGGGTCGGCCTTGAAGCGGCTCAGCTGCGCATCGCCGACCGTCTCGAACATCAGGCCCACCGCCCAGAGGGCGACGCCCAGGCCGGCGATCCACCCCAGCCCCGGGTCGTCCGGCACCTGCCCGAACTGCACCGGCAGGCTCACGATGAGCATCAGCACGGCCTGGAGCCCGAACACGGTTCCCAGGCTCACCAGCCAGAACCGGCCTCCGTGCTTGGCGCGCATGGCGGCGTAGCGGAAGTCCTCGGGCTTGCCGAAGTTGCGGCGCGCCAGGTGCGCGAACAGCCGGAGCCCCCACACCGACACCAGCACCGCCAGCAGCAGCCGCCGGCCGTCGTCGCCGTCGGAGGCCAGGTACGCGACCCACCCCACCAGCGCGAAGCCGAATCCCCAGAACGGGTCGATGATCCCGGCGTCCCGCAGCCGGAGGCTCACCAACCACAACGCCAGCATGAGCCCGGCCACCGCGAGCGCGCACCAGCCGAGGACGGTGATCGCATCCATGGTTCCACCGTAGAGCACCGCCGCCCGTCCGGGACCGGGGATCGGCCGCGATGCGACGGCCAAGCGCACGTCGGGGTCGAGCGTTCCCTCCGGCCCCGAATGGGGATCCCCCCGGCGCGGGAGCGCCGGGCCTTCTAGGCTGCGGGGCGATGGAACCCCTCGCAATCCAGATCGCCGAGCGGCTGCCCGTGCCGGACGTGCTGCTGCGCGCGGGCATCCGCAGCAGGGTGGGACGCCGCATCCGCGCGGAGTCGGCGGGCGGTGTGGACGCGCAGAGCGAGCGCTTCCGGGATCTGGTGCGCCGCCTCGACGAGCAGCCCATCGCGGTCGCCACCGAGGACGCCAACGCCCAGCACTACGAGGTGCCGGCCGACTTCTACACGCTGTGCCTCGGGCCCCGGCGCAAGTACTCGTGCGCGTGGTGGCCGGAGGGCGTCACCACCCTCGCGCAGGCCGAGGACGCCATGCTCGAGCTATACGCCGAGCGGGCGCAGCTGACGGACGGCCAGCGGGTGCTGGACCTGGGGTGCGGCTGGGGCTCGCTGTCGCTGTGGCTCGCCGAGCGCCACCCGGGCAGCCGCATCCTGGGGGTGTCCAACAGCGCGTCACAGCGGGAGTACATCCTGGGCGTGGCCCGCGATCGCGGCCTCACGAACCTGGAGATCGTCACCGCCGACGCGAACGCCTTCGAGCCGGGTGAGCGGTTCGACCGGATCGTGAGCATCGAGATGCTGGAGCACGTCCGGAACCAGCGGCGCATGATGGCGCGCATCGGGTCGTGGCTCCGCCCGGACGGGCTGGCCTTCGTCCACATCTTCACGCACCGCACGCTGCCGTTCGAGTTCGACGAGACACGGAAGTCGGACTGGATCGCACGGCACTTCTTCACCGGCGGCACGATGCCGTCCGACGACCTCATGCTGCACACCGCGGCGGGGAGCCTCGAGATCGCCGACCACTGGCGGGTCTCGGGGGTCCACTACGCACGCACCGCGCGCGCGTGGCTGGAGCTGCTGGACGCCAACCGCGAGGCGGCGATGGAGATCCTTGGGTCGCCCCCCTACGACCGGCGCGGCGCGGCGCGGCGCTTCCGGCGCTGGCGGTTGTTCTTCCTCTCCTGCGAGGGGCTCTGGGGGTACCGCGACGGCTCGGAGTTCATCGTGAGCCACTACCTGTTCCGGCCCGCCGCAGCCTGACCGGCCCGGGGGTACCCCGGCCCACACCAAGGGTTGGTGGGCGCGCCGGGGCGCGCGGCGCAGACTGACCCCGGCGTCCCCGGCCGGAGCGACCCGCTCCCCCGCACGGGGCACGATCCAGGCGGGCGCCCGCCGGGGCGCCGTCCAACGGCTTCAGCGATCGCCGGGACGCACCAGGCCCGCCTGCATGGCGAGCCGCGCCAGGCGCATGCGCTTCTCGTTCTGCGGGAGGTCACCGATCTCGAACCGCCGGTACAGCTCCCGCAGGTGCGCCTTCACCGCCTCCACCGACAGGTGCAGCTCGCCGGCGATCTGCTCGTTGGTCGCGGTGATGCCCATCTGCCCGGGGTCGGTGAGCAGCGGCCGGCACAGCGCCAGCAGCACGCGCCGCTTCGCCTCGGTGATGTCCTCGGCCATCACCGGCTGCGAGCCGGGCGCGGTGGCCTGCTCGGCGGGTCCGGGATCGCGGAACCGGATGTGTGTGTGACCGAGCCGCACCATGTCGCGGTCCGCGAGCCGCTGCTGGGCGGTCACCCGCTGCCCGTTCACGAAGGTGCCGTTCCGCGACAGGCCGTCGTCCACCAGCGTCCACTCGCCCGCCACGCGCTCGAGCTTGGCGTGCACCCGGGACACACGGGAGTCCCACTCCAGTGCGAGGTCGCAGGATGGGCGCCGCCCGAGCACCACGCGCTCGGTCGCATCTCCGAGGCGCACGATCCGCTGCTCGCCACCGGCGTCCCGGCCGCGCGCTCGGCCTCCTGGCGGCGCATCAGGTCGCCGGGCTGGTCGGACGGGTCCCCCACTGCACTCCCCCACCGCTGGTCACGATCCGGGACCGAATCTACCCCGATGTGACGGCCCGGCGCATCCCGGGCCGCTGGCCGTGAGCGTCCTGTGCGACATAGAGTCGCCGCGAGGCACCGACGCCGCGGAGGAAATACGCCACCTCATGAGCCAGGACGCCCCAACCACGGACCACACACTCGAGACGACCGCCGGTGGGCCGGACGCCGCTCCGCTCGCCGTCCCGTCCGTCGGTGACCGGGTCGGCCCGTACCGCATCACCTCCCTGGCCGGCGCCGGCGGCATGGGCGTCGTCTTCCAGGCGCGGGACGAGCAGCTCGACCGCGCCGTCGCCCTCAAGCTCATCGCCCCGGAGTACGCCCGGGACCCGCGGTTCCGCGAGATGTTCCTCCGCGAGTCGCGCGCGGCCGCCTCCATCGAGCATCCGAACGTCATCCCGATCTACGGGGCGGACCAGGACGGTGACCGCCTCTACATCGCGATGCGGTTCGTGGAGGGAGAGAGCCTCGCGGAGCGCATCGCCCAACGGGGCAAGCTGCCGCCGGCGCAGGCGGTCGGCATCCTCGGGCAGGTGGCCGCCGCGCTCGAGGCGGCCCACCGACGCGGCCTGCTGCACCGCGACGTGAAGCCGGCGAACATCGTGGTGAGCGACGACGACCAGGGTCCGGTCTACCTGTCGGACTTCGGCCTGGCCACACGGTTCGTCGAGGACGCGGCCGGCGGAAGATGGGCCGGGACGCTCGCGTACCTCGCGCCGGAGCAGATCCGCGGCGGGACGCTGGATGCCCGCACGGACGTCTACGCCCTCGGGTGCGTGCTGTTCCAGACGCTCACCGGGCGGGTCCCCTTCCCCACCCGCGACGAGGCGGCGGCGCAGATCGCGCACCTCACCCAGGCCCCGCCCCGGGTCTCGGAGATCGCCCCCGGCGTCCCCGCCGGGTTCGACGCGGTCATCGCCCGTGCCATGGCGAAACGGCCCGATGACCGCTTCCCCTCGGCCGCCGCCTTCGCCGCCGCCCTCGCCGCGCTGCGGTTCGACGCGGTGCTGTTGCACCATCCCGACGACCGGCCCGCGGCCGACGCGCTGCGCGCCGCGCTCCGGGAGGAGGGGCTCGAGGTCTGGGCTCCGTCCGCCGATTCCGACGACGTGTCCGACGCCGTCCGCGCATCGGGCGCGTGCATCGTGCTGGTCGGACCGGCCGGCCTCGGCGACTGGGCGCGCGACCCGCTCGCCCTGGCGCAGGAGATCGCACTGCGGGACCGGGCGTTCCGCCTGTCGGCCGCGCTGCTGCCCGGCGCGCCCGATCCCTTCGGCGCGGGCATGGGATTCCTTGCCGGCAGGGCCTGGGCAGACCTGCGCATGGGCGTCTCGGACCACGACGGGCGGCGTGAGCTGCTGCGCCTGGTCCGTGAGGAACCGCCCCCCGCGCCCCGTGACGCGGGACCCGAGGTCAACCCGTACCGCGGGCTCGCCGCGTTCGGGGAGGACGACGCCGGGTTCTTCGTGGGCCGGGAGGATGAGGTCGCCGGGCTCGTGGAGCGGCTGCGGGGCCGCCGGTTCCTGGCGGTGGTGGGCCCGTCCGGCAGCGGCAAGAGCTCGCTGGTGGCCGCCGGGCTGGTGCCCGCCGTGCACCGCGACACCGCGGTGGACTGGCGCGTCGCCGCGCTCACCCCCGGGGCGCGTCCCCTCGCCGCCCTCGCGGCGGCGATCGCCCGCGTCGTGCCGCCGTCGTCGGGGCGCCCGGGCGCCGGCGCGCTGGGCACCGACCCGGCGGCCCTGCGGCGCGCCCTCGATGGCGCGCTCCCGGACGGCGACGGCCATCGGGTGCTGCTGGTGATCGACCAGTTCGAGGAGGCCTTCACCCTCGCCGAGCCCCACGAGCGCTCCGCGTTCTTCGACGCCCTCGCCGACGCCACCACCCTGCCCGGCGGCCGGGTGTGGGTCGTCGCCGCGATGCGCGCCGACTTCTACCCCCGCTGCGCGGACCATCCGGCCCTGCGCGACCTCGTCGCCGCCAACCAGTTCCTCGTGGGCCCCATGAGCCCGCCGGCGCTGCGGCGGGTGGTCGAGGTGCCGGCACGCCGCGTCGGCCTCACCCTGGAGCCCGGGCTCACCAAGCGCATCCTCGGCGACCTGGCCGGGCGTCCCGGGGCCCTGCCGCTGCTGCAGCACCTGCTGCTCGAGCTGTGGCACCGGCGGCGTGGCCGGGAGCTGACGCTGGAGGCGTACGCCGCGTCCGGTGGTGTCGAGGGCGCCGTCGCCCGGAGGGCCGAGGAGGTGTTCGCCGGACTCACCCCCGCCCAGCGGGACGTGGCCCGCCAGGTGCTCCTGCGACTCACCCAGCCCGGCGAGGGGACCGAGGACACCCGCCGCCGCGCCGAGATGCGCGAGCTCGCCCTTCGCCCGGACCAGCACCGCAACGTGGACGCGGTCGTCGGCGCCTTCGCCGAGGCCCGGCTGTTCACCACGGGACGCGACATCCCCAGTGGCCGGCCGACCGTCGAGGTCGCGCACGAGGCCCTGATCAGGAGTTGGCCCCGCCTGCGCGGGTGGCTCGATGAGGCGCGCGATCGACTGCGGGCCCAGCACCGCCTCACGCAGGCCGCCGATGACTGGGACGCCAGCGGGCGGGAGGACGCCCAGCTGTATCGCGGCGCCCGTCTGGCGGAGTGGCGGGAGCGCGGTCTGGACGGCCTCAACGAACATGAGGCGGCGTTCATCACGGCATCGCAGGCCCATTCGGAGCGTGAGGCGCGCGCAAGGCGGCGCCGAACCCAGAGCATCATCGGAGCCCTGGCCGCCGGCCTGCTGCTGGTCGGTGGCGCCGGCGCCTTTGCACTGGTCCAGCGCAGCAGCGCCGATCATTCTCGCGCCATCGCCCAGTCGCGGCAGCTCGCGGCGAACGCACGGGACCAGGCCGTCCGGGACCCCGAGCTGGGAATCCTCCTGGCGCGGGAGGCGCTGGCGGCGCAGGACACGCCGGAGGCCAGCTGGGCCCTGCGGCAAGCGACGTTCAGCTCCACCATCAATCGCGTGTTTCCCCATCCGCAGGGAGTCCTCAGAATGGCCGTCAGCCGAGACGGCAGCCTGCTGGTGACGGGAGCCAATGGCGATGGAGTCGTCCGCCTGTGGGACGTCCGGACCGGTGCGCAGCTCACGACCATTGACCCGGAGCGCCCCGATGTCTTCGGCCTCGGGTTGGACTCGGCGGGCCGTCGTCTCGTCACGACCTCCGGGGGAACCGAGGTCGCCACACGGCTTGAGGTGTTCGCACTTCCGAGCGGTGAGCGCATGGTTCGGATCCCGGTTCCCGCCGGAACCTTCTCGGCCGCGATCTCCCCGGACGGAGCCCGGGTGGCGTCGGCCGACATCAATGGAGTCGTCCGTCTCTGGGATGCGGCGACCGGTCGCCTCCAATCGACGGTGGGGACCTTCCCGGGTGGCGGGATGGCCCTGGCGTTCTCCCCTGATGGCCAACGGCTGGCAATGGGTGGATTCGCCGACGGTGCGCGGGTCTGGGACCTCCGCCGGCGAACCGAAACACGGCTGTCCGCCACGACCGGCCTGAACGACATCGCCTTCACGCCGGACGGGGCGGCGGTCGTGGGCACGGGTTTCGCGACACCGGACATCTACCGCTGGGACCTCTCTTCCCCGGGGCGACCGCTGCGATGGGCCTCACCTGTCGAAAGCCTTGGCATCGCCGTCGCACCGAATGGGCGCTGGCTCGCGGTGACCGGCGGAGACGGACTTGTCCGCGTCTATCCACGGGACGGAGGGGATCCGGTCACCTCTATTCGCGGTCACAGCGGCGTGGTCTACCGGGTCGCGTTCCTCCCCGGTGGCGACCGCCTCGTCAGTGGAGGCGAGGACGGCGGCGCGCGGCTTGTCGAATGGCGGAACGGCGTCGGTGAACGAGCGACGATCCCCGCTTCGGACGCGGGCACCATCGAGGGCCGGGCACTCCGAATCGGCGATGACGGGGCCGTCGATGCGCTGGTGGCCGGCGGACGAGGAATCGAATGGCGTCCGGATGAGGCGGATGCGGTTCGCGTGGACCCACAGCTTCCAGAGATGAACGACGGGGTCCTGGCTGACCGAGGGGCCCTGCCGGCGGCATGGACCGGGGTCGGGACGCGGTCAAGTCTCACGATCACGTCACCTCCTTCCGCTCCGCCCGCGACCATCCCTGACGCGAATTGGACCGCGGTGGACGTGAGCGCCGACGGAGGGTTCGCGGCGGCGGGTGCAGCCGACGGGCGCGTGGTCGTGTGGGACCTGCTCGCTGGTGGTCGCCCGCGCCGGCTCGGAACGCTTCCAACCGCCGTCAGCGCCATCACCATCAGCCGGGACGGCCGGCGCGTTGCCGCATCCGACACACAGGGCGGAGCTCGTGTCTGGCAAGGCGAGACGACGAACCAGGTGGTGCTGGCCCAGCAGGCGGGGAACGTCTTCACACTCGACTTCAACTCGGATGGCACGTTGATCGCCACGGGATCAGCCGACCGCACCGTGCGGGTGGCCGAAGCCGCCACGGGCCGCCAGCTCGCCGTGCTCCGGGGTCACACGACGGCGATCGCGAACGGGTCCGTTCGATTCTCGGCCGATTCGACCCGCGTGGTCAGCGCGGCCGAGGACGGTCTCCGCGTCTGGGATTGGCGCGCCGGAGCGCAGGTGCTGTCCCTGCCGTTCCAGAGCGGTCGCCAAGCCGCGATCAGCCCCGACGGCGGCTGGATCGCCGTGATCGGCGCAGACCCGAAGGGTTTCGTCCTCGAGCGCTGGCGTTGCGACGTCTGCGGCGGACTCGAGGACGTCCGGAAGCTGGCCTCGCGGAGGGTCACCCGCGACCTCACCGAGGCGGAGCGTGAGCAGTTCGGCATCAGATGACGACACGGAGGACGCCATGAGTCAGGGAACGGACATCTCCACCGCGATGGAGGCCGCGCGCGGCGGAACCGCGCTCAGGATCCTTCGGGGCCACCTCGACACGGTGGCGGCGCCCGTGCGGCTCTACCTCGATCTCGGATTCGACGCATATGTCGAACTCACCGACCCGATCGCCTGGCAGCCGCTCGGCGGCCCTATCGACCCGGTGTTGGTCTGGGTGCGCCGGGATCTGCAACTCACACTCAAGGCGGTGGGATGTGAGCCCGCCGAGCTGGGCCTGTTCACTCTCGACCCCTATGTGCTCTTCGAGGATCCGGGAACCGAATGGCCGCACACGAGCACCCGCGCCTACTCCGTGATGGCATGCCGAGTCCGCCCGAAGACCTCGCACACGATCGGCTGGTGCGCGACCGACTGAGCCTGCCGACCGCGCCCGGGCCCGCGAGAACGTGGGCCCGCGTTGTCACGCCCGCGGACCTCGTCGACCACGACGTCGTGCTGCGCCCGGCCGGGGGGCGCAATGCGTCGTGGATCATCGAGGTGGACGGGGTTCCCCGGTGCGTGGTGAAGCAGGGCGCAGAACGGGATGCCGACCGCGAGACGCGATGCATCGACCGGCTTCGGCAGGGACCCCTTCGGGATCACGTACCAGCCGCCCGCCGTCTCGGAGACGGATCGCGATCGATCGACTGGGTTGTCGGCGAGCCCGTCGGACACGATGACGAATCCCGGTTTCCGAGCCATGTCCTTCCGGAGGTGGGAGTCCTTCTCCGGCGGCTTCATGGTCTGCCCCCACCGCCGGTCGAGCCGTTGGGCCCCCCGTGGGTCACACGGATCCATCGCCCCACCCCACGGCGGCTGTCCTGGTCGAGCGCGGCCCTGATCCACCTGGTGCGACTGGTTCAGGCGAACCCCACTCTCACGTCGGGGCTGGATGCCCTCGCAGGGTCCTGGACCGCCGATGCCTTCGTGCACGGCGATCTGCGGATGGCCAATATTCTTGTCCGGAACGCCGGGGCGCCGGCCGTGGTCCTCGTGGACTGGGAGGCCGGGGGGCCCGGTCACGCCGCCGCCGATCTCGGGGCGGTGATCGGCGAGATCCTGCTCGGCTGGGCCATCCACCCGGTGTCGCCCGGGCAGCGGGCCGCACGCTCTGCGTTCCGGCTCGCGTGTCACCAGATCAGGGCGCTGTGGACCGCGTACGGGGACGGGGTCGACGCCGACTCCGCCGTGAGATGGGGCGGAGCGCGCCTTGTGCAGACTGCGGCGGAGGCGTGCCAGCATGAGCTGTTCCCGCCGCCGTCTCTTGACGCCATGCTTCACGCCGCGGCGTTCGCCTTCGAGGACGGAGGGACCCTCGTGCGGCAGATGACCTCACCATGACCCATCGGCGTGTGCTGGCGGAGGTGGCCGCCGCGGTGGAGGTCGAAACGGGTGCGATCCGGTGGTTCGGCGAGGCCGAGCCGGCGGGACGGTGGCCGGATGAGACGCGCTCGGTGCTCCAGGAGCGTCTTTACGCCGACTGGTACATGCGCGGTGCGCCGGCGCCCAGGAGCCGCTGGGACCCGCCGGTGGCACCGCTTCCCACCGGCCTGGCGGACTCGGTCGATGCCGCCCGGGGCCTCGATGCCTCGATTCAGCATGGGTGGAGGGTTCAGGGCCCTGATTCCGTGATTCGAGGTGGCCTGCACGTGATGGTCCGACCAGACGAGCACGACGGTGCGCCCGGAGACCGGGCGTGTCTGCGTCTTCCGCCCGCGCTGCCGGGGCTGGTCCCCGGCCACCACCTCGTGCTGGGGCGACGCGACCTCGATGGCAGCCTGCGACGGCAGGCCATGCGCGTGTACCTGCATGCGACGCCGCGCGCGTTGGCGAAACTCGTCGCAGCCATCGGGGGTGCCCTCGACAAGAACCAGCTTTCCTACCGCTTGAAGATGGTCAATGCCCCCGCGGCGTTCCGGCGCTGCGACGCGGCCGTCCTGTACACCGGGATGAACGACGGCCCCCGGGTCGTCGATCTCCTGCGTGGGCTCCACCCCGCAATGGCAAGCGCGCTCCGTCATCAGACGCCGCCGCTCACCCTGCGTCTTGCACCCGGCATCGGGTGGGCGGAGGACCCCGGGAACCTCGACAGTTTCGGCCACCACCGCTGCGGCCTGATCGCCGACGGGCTCGTCGCCGCCGCCGAGCGCGGCCACCATTCCCTCACCGAACGCGTCCGCGCGGTCGAGACGGCGTTCCAACGTGCGGGCTTCGACTCCCGGCGCCCCTATCTCGGGCCGGGCTCCGTCTGGGAGCCGAAGCCCTTCGCATGACCGTCGCCGACGCAATCTCCTCCGCCGACCTCCTCTCGCGGGACCTCGCCGGACAGGCCATCTGGCATGGCGACCGTTGCACCTGGATTGCGCCCGTCATGGATCCGGCCCCACCCCACGGCGTTGTGGACGGCACGCTCTCCGCCGACCTCTACGCGGGGGTTGCCGGGGTCGGACTTGCCCTGGCAGAGGCGGCGGCGACCCTCGGAGACCCGGAGGTCCGCCGCGCGGCTCGCGGTGCGCTGCGCCAAGCGGTCGCGCTCACCGCCAGGCGACCGCTCGCCGGCGGGCTCTTCGGAGGTACCGCCGGAATCGCCGTGGCGGTCGGCCGCGGTGCCGCGCTGCTCGGAGACGAGCACCTGCATGAGGAGGGGCGGCGGCTCGCCATGGCGCTGGCACCTGCGGACGGCCTGGACCTGATCGATGGGATGGCGGGCCGGATCGTCGGCCTCCTGGTACTCAACCGCGTCTTTGGCGACGAGCGGCTTGCCGACGAGGCACGGGCGACCGCGCTCACGCTGGCCGGCATCGTGGCCGGCGCCGGGCCGCCGAGGCGACGCGGACAGGACGGCGATGCCGCCCCACCACCAACACGCTCCACCGGGCTCGCGCACGGCCGCTCCGGCATCGCGATCGCGCTGGCTGCGGCCGGGGCTCCCGACGGCGCCGCTCGACTCCTGGCGGATGAGGATGAGGGATTCGACCCCAACCGAGGTTGGCCGGATGCACGCGGCGCGGGGGGACCGCCCGTGCGGTCGTTCGCCTGTGCGTGGTGTCACGGCGCGGCGGGCATGCTGCTCGCCCGGCACCGGGTGCGCGAGATCACCGGCGCTGGGACGAAGCGCATGCCGATGGCTCCCCTCGGGATCGTCCGTCGCCACCTGGAGGCCGGCATTGCCGCCGTGGGGGCCGACCTCTCGCTGTGCCACGGCCTCTGCGGCCTGGCCGAGGCGAGCGCCATCGTCGAGCCGTCGGTCGATGCGAGACCGAGGGTGGCGATGCTGATCGCCGGAGAGATCGCCGATGGGATCCCCCTGCATTGCGGTGTCCCGGGCGGCCATTCCTTGGGGTTGATGACCGGCATCGCGGGAATTGTCCATTTTCTCTTGCGGCTCTCGGACCCATGTGTCCCATGCATTCTCGTCATGCGGCCCGAAGACTGGGGCCGGTGACGCCCGACCACACCTAGGGGCCCTACCGGAGGGAGCGCCGGCGCGCCGAGACTCACGCCGATGCCCACCGCGACCGGGAGGATACGACCGCAGGTTGTGGGAACTGCTGGAGTGCCGCCAGGAGGACGGCACCGGCTGGAGCGCCTACACCGCCGCGCGTGACGCGTACCGCGTGCGGCTCGCCGAGATGGCCGCCGAGTACCGCGCGGCGCTGCTGCTCGGACGCCCCGAGCAGGCGCAGGAGCCCGAGGCGGCGTAGCGCGCGGCGGGGCCCGCCCGATCCGGGGGGCGGGTCCCGCCCCGGCCGCGGGGGTAGGCTGGACGTGCGTCGTCCACGTCTCCGGGGGTCCCCATGGCGAAGGCCATCCACTCGATGATCCGCGTCCTCGACGAGGAGCGGTCGCTGGCGTTCTACCGTGAGGCCTTCGGCCTGGAGATCGCGCAGCGCATCGACTTCGACAGCTTCTCGCTGATCTACCTCTCCAACGGCGAGAGCGAGTTCGAGCTGGAGCTCACCGTCAATCAGGGCACCGAGCAGCCCTACGACCTGGGCAACGGCTACGGGCACATGGCGTTCAGCGTGGACGACCTGGCCGCCGAGCACGCCCGCTTCACCGCGGCCGGGCTCAACCCGGATCCGCTCAAGGAGCTGAGCCGGGGTGATTTCACCGGCCGGTACTTCTTCGTCTCGGACCCCGACGGCTACCGCATCGAGGTCCTGCAGCGCGGGGGCCGCTTCAAGTAGCCGGCGGGACCCCCGCGTCGGCGCGCAGCTCGTGCAGCCGGGCCGCCTGGGCCCGCGCCACCGCGTTCGAGGACTCGATGCCGGCCAGGCTGCCCTGCACGCGCGGCATGACGTACCGGGCGATCAGGTCGTAGCTGCGCTTCACGGCGGGCCACGGCGCCCACTCGTGCCCCCACAGCAGCACCGTCCCGAACCCGCCGGTCGCCTCGGTGAGCATCCCGATGACGTCCACCAGGTCGTCCGGGGTGCCCACCACCCAGGAGCCGGACTCGGCCATCTGCTCCACGATCTTCTCGGGGGGCCCGGGCACCGGGCAGGGACGGCCGGTGGTGGCCTCCACGTACTCCAGCAGGTGCCGGGCGCCGCCCTCGCGGACGTCCTCGATCGCCTGCGCGCGGGTCTCGGCGATGTGCACCGGGATCGCCAGGCGCCACTCCTCCCGGCGCACCGTACGTCCGGCCTGGCCGGCCGCCTCCTCGGCGTGCGCCCACTGGCTGCGCAGGTCCACGATGCCGCCGGCGGACTTGGCCGTGGTGAGCGAGAGCACGCCGGCGCCGAACCGCCCGGCGAGGCGCATGCCCGCGGGTGACTCCAGGCTGGTGACCGCCAGCGGCGGGTGCGGCCGCTGGTAGGGGCGCAGCTGCAGGACCGCGTCGCGGAGGGTGAACCACTCCGACTCCACGGTGAGGGGCGTGGGGTCGGTCATGAGGCGCACGATCACCTCCAGCGACTCGGCCATCCGGTCGCGTAGCGTCGCCGGGTCGAGGCCCAGCATCACCGCGTCGCTGATGTGCCCGCCCGGTCCCACGCCGAAGTTGACGCGGCCACGGGTGAGGTGGTCGAGCAGCACGATCCGGTCGGCCACCATCAGCGGATGGTGGTAGGGCAGGCTCACCGCCCCGGTGCCCAGCCGGATGTGCCGGGTGCGCTCGGCGGCGACCGCCAGGAACATCTCCGGGGAGGCGATCGTCTCCCAGCCGGTGGTGTGGTGCTCCCCCACCCAGGCCTCGTCGAAGCCCAGCTCGTCGACCCACCGGATGAGCTCCAGGTCGCGCTCGAGCGCGAGGGTGGGGTTCTCCCCCACCGCGTGGAACGGGGCGAGGAAGAGCCCGAACCCGATGCGTGCGTCCGCCATGGCGCGCGGAGTCTGCACCCGCGCGCCATGACCGGTCAAGCGGTGGTGCTCAGCGCATCTTGGGCTTGGATGAGGCCCCGCCGGCGCGCATCTTCGGCTTCGCCGAGATCTTCCCCGCCCGCATCTTCGGCTTGGCGGAGGTGCGACCGGCCCGCATCTTCGGCTTCGCCGAGATCTTCCCGGCCCGCATCTTCGGCTTGGCGGAGGTGCGGCCGGCGCGCATCTTTGGCTTCGCGGAGGTGCGGCCCGCCTTGGCGGTGCCGGACGTCTGGAGGCCGGCGGCCGAGACGGTGGTTCCGCCTGGCACCGCGGGCGCCGGCTGGGCGACGGCCGCCTGGGTGCCGATCGCGAGGACGGCGACGGCGACGAGGGACACGATCCGATTGGACTTCGTCATGGGTGTGGGCTCCTGGCTGGACACGGGAACGAACTGCGCTCAGCGCATGCGCGGGTCGACGTACACGTCGTCGATCCGCCAGCTGGCGTCCTGGGCGGTGATCCGGATGCGGACCGTGGTGAGCTGTCCGTCGGCCACGCCCAGCTGGCCCGACGCCATCTTGATCTGGGGGGTGAGGCTCCAGCCGCCCGTCGCCGGGAGGGTGGCCTCGGTGCGCACCGAACCGTCGGGGTACACGACGTCGACGCGCAGGCTGCCCGCGGTGCCGGATGCGAAGAACCGGATCAGCGGGAAGTCCTTGTTCACGCACACGGGCGTGCTGGTGAGGGTGACGCCGCGGCCGATCTCGGCGGCCCAGCGGTCGCGGCCGCCCAGGCTGTTCTCGGCGTCGCGGACGATCCCGGCGGCGCCGGTGCTCGTCCACCCGTTGCCCGTCGTCTCGAAGTCACCGCCCGGCGCGAGGCCGTAGAGGTTGGCGTCGCCCCAGGGGGCGAAGACCTGCGCCAGCACCGGCACCGTGCAGGTGCCCACCGCCGCGCTCTTGGCGGCGACCGCCGACGGCGCGACGGCCACGAGGGCCGCGGCGGAGGCGACGAGTGCGGTGCGGACCTTGGTCATGGGTGCTCCGGGTCGAGGGGCGTGCACGGGTTTGATCGACCGGGGCGACGACATGCCCACCGCCTCTAGAGGATGTGCCCAGCCCCCGTCCTCAAGGCGGTGCGGGGGTCTGGCGACATTCCAGGTATGGCCGGAACGGGTGCCAGCGAGGCTCCTGCGCGTCTGCGCTCCACCGACGAGGACCGCCTGGCGGAGGCCCTCGGACGTGACGCGGAGCCGATGACGCGTGCCGAGCGGCGGGTCGAGGCCGTGGCCGGCGCCGCGTTCCTGGCCGTCGCGGGCGTGCTGGCGGTGGTGCTGCCCACCGACCCCTTCCCGCACTGGTGGGAGCTCGCGCTGGCCGTCGTGATGATGGCCGTGGCCGCCCACGTGCGCTTCGCGATCCCCAGCGGCTACACGGTGCCGATCATGCTGGTGGCGGTGCCGGTGCTCTTCCTCGTGCCGGCCGGCCTCTTTCCGCTCGTGACCGCCGCGGGGCTCTGCGCGGGCGGCATCCCCGAGGTGCTGCGCCGGCGGGCCGCGCCCGACCGGATCCTGCTCGCGCTGCCCAACGCCTGGTTCAGCGTGGGACCCGCGCTCGTGTTCGGGCTGGCCGGGCCGCTGGTGGCCCACACACCCGACGTGCCGATGCTGCTGGCCGCGCTGGGCGCCCAGATCCTCTGCGACATCACCGCCGCGGTCGCGCGCGAGTCGTTCCTCGGCGGCCCCAGCATCCGCGAGCAGCTGCGCGAGAGCGAATGGGTCTACGTGGTGGACATCGCGCTCGCTCCCGTCGGGTTCGCCCTGGCGATCGCCGTGGAGCACCGCACCTGGGCGCTCCTGCTGGTGCTGCCGCTCCTGGGCCTGCTGCACGCGTTCGCCTCGGAGCGGCGCCAGCGCCTGGAGCAGCTGGTGGAGCTCAGCAACGCCTACCGCGGCACGGCGATGGTCCTGGGCGACGTCATCGAGTCCGACGACGAGTACACCGGGGAGCACTGCAAGAGCGTGGTGGCCCTGGCCCTGGCCGTCGCCGACGCCATCGGCCTGCAGGGCGCCCATCGCCGCCGCGTCGAGTTCGGCGCGCTGCTGCACGACGTCGGCAAGGTTGCGATCCCCAAGGACATCATCAACAAGCGCGGTCCGCTCGACGCCGAGGAGTGGGAGATCATCAAGACCCACACCGTCGAGGGCCAGCGGATGCTCGACACCGTCGGCGGCATCATGAGCGACGTGGGACGCGTCGTGCGCGCGCACCACGAGCGCTGGGACGGCACCGGCTACCCGGACGGTCTCGCGGGCGACGCCATCCCGGTGGAGTCGCGGATCGTCGCCGCGTGCGACACCTGGCATGCCATGACCAGCTCGCGCAGCTACCGGGAGGCCATGTCCTTCCACGTGGCCATGGCGGAGCTGCGGTCCGTGGCCGGCACCCAGCTGGATCCCATGATCGTCGCGGTCCTCGCCCGGCTCGTCACCGCCGAGCACCAGGCCGCCACCGCCGCCCACGCGGCCCCCGCGCCGCCCGAGGCTGGTTGAGCGGACCCCGGCCGGGGTAGTCTCGCGCCCGGATGGGGCTCGAGATCGCACGCGACAGCTTCACCCGGGAGGACGAGCTGCGGTTCGTCGCCCGCCTGCACGCGTGCCTGGCGGCACTGCGCGAGGTGCTCGCCCGCCCCGGATTCGGCCGCGGGCCCCTGCGCATCGGCATGGAGCTCGAGCTGTCGCTCGTCGATGGCGCCGGCCGGCCGCTCATGCGCAACGCGGAGGTCCTCGCCGACTGCGACGTGCCGCGCATGGCGGTGGAGCTCGACCGCTTCAACGTCGAGTACAACTCCCTGCCCGTGGCCCTGGCCGGCGCCCCGTTCACCACCCTCGCCGGGGAGCTGGAGGCCGCGATGCGCGGGGTGGACGCCGCGGCCGGGCGCCACGGCGGCCGGGTGGCCGCGGTGGGGATCCTCCCCACGCTGCGAGAGGGTGACCTCCAGCGGGACGCCCTCACCGACGTCGCCCGGTTCCGGGCGCTGTCGGCCCGCATCCGCGAGCTGCGCGGGGCGCCGTTCCGGGTGCGCCTGGACGGGCCGGAGCCGGTCACCCTCACCTGCGACGACGTGACGCTGGAGGGCGCCAACACCTCACTGCAGATCCACCTGCAGGTCCCGCCGGAGCGGTTCGCCGACGTCTACAACGCGGCGCAGATCGCCACCGCCCCGGTGCTGGCGGCATCGGGCAACTCGCCCATCCTGGCCGGGCGGCTGGGCTGGGAGGAGACGCGAGTAGCGCTGTTCCGCCAGGCCGTCGACGACCGCGACCCTGCGGCCTCCTGGCGGCCGGCGCGGGTGTCGTTCGGGAACGGATGGGTCCGCAGCGGGCCCGAGGAGCTGTTCGCCGAGAGCGTCGCGCTCCATCAGCCGCTGCTCCCGGTGGTGGGCGACGAGGACCCCATCGCAGCTGTCCGAGCTGCGCCTGCACCACGGGACGGTGTGGCGGTGGAACCGGGTGGTCTACGACCCGGACGGCGACGGCAACGTCCGGCTGGAACTCCGTTCGCTGCCGGCGGGCCCCACCACGGCGGACATGGTCGCCAACGCGGCGTTCCTGGTGGGCCTCACCCTGGCGCTGACGGACCACAGCCCCTGGATGACCGCGGCCCTGCCGTTCCGGTACGCCGAGCACAACTTCATGGAAGCGGCGCGCCACGGGCTGGACGCGACGCTGCTCTGGCCCGCCGAGCTGGCCCCGTCACCCCGGCCGGAGCCGGTGGCCCGCATGCTGCCCGCCCTGGTGGACCTCGCGGACCGCGGGCTGGCGGGCGCGGGCGTGGGCGACGCCGAGCGCGACGCGCACCTGGGCCTGGTGCGGCGCCGCATCGCCGCCGGCGTCACCGGCTCACGGTGGCAGCGGCGGACCGTGGTGGCGCTGGAGGGCGCGATGGGACGGGACGCCGCGGTCGCGGAGATGCTGCGCCGCTACCTCGACCTGGCCGCTGCCGGCGCGCCGGTGCACACCTGGCCGGAGCCGGCGAACGGGGTCAGGCCGCGAGCGCCTGCGTGACGATCTTCCGCGCCCCGTCCAGGGCCAGGCGGGCGCGGCGCACGATCAGCATCTCCGAGAC